>OHCB01000013.1_pt1 | contig 63529 bp, 36 predicted proteins | sample 1577501 | NCBI WGS metagenome assembly OHCB01 (sample SAMEA3879582, study PRJEB24766) | human gut metagenome | biome: human-associated habitat; feature: feces | place: USA | collected 1985/1987
CTTCCGTCCAGCCGAATGCAAGCCGATTAGCATGAATTAACGACCCATTAACTATTTCTTCGTTTCCATTTAACAAAGCCCATCCCAGGCCAAAAGCCTTCATTGCAGCCTTTCCTCATGCTCTTCCTCCAGTTTTATCCGCCCAAAAGTTGTTACCCCCAATCTCTACCAGCAGCCAAGAGACACAGGCTCTGATTTATCAAAATAGCGTACAAACTTGACCCCACATTGTCATCTGTAATCGACACGTCAGAAAGAAAGAATTGGTGCCTGACCATACCGTTCGTATGACAGACACCAATTCTTAGTTTATGCGTTCAATGTCATAGGACTACTCGTCCTCGACATCATTACTTTCTTGATTCCAAAGGACGCATTCCCAGCTCCAGGGATCGATTTCCCTTATTACATCATTTCTTCTTTTACCTATAAGAGCAGGACCACCTTCTGTTCCCGGCCTCATGCTTGGTATTCCACTAGAAACTTCTAAAAGTGGCTGCAAGCTATTCACTGTGACAACCTCGCAAGAAGGCTTCATATATTTACGCTTATCCATAGTAGTTTACTTTTTGACGATTTTCTTATTGTTGATGATATAGAGGCCAGCAGGCAGGTCGTTGAGGGCCTTGCCCTTCTCCACCTGATGCTTCACCTTGACACCCGTCGTCGTATAGACATCGACGAGCGTCGAGTCGGCTGCGTTGGCAGTTCTCACACCATTTGTTTCATCATCCGGGAACTGGATGCTCTTGAGCCCTCCATCCTGCGGTTTAATATAGCAACGGTTGGGACCAACCCATGCACCATTACCTTGATCAAGATGGCAATAGAAGGCCAATCCTGCTTCTTGGTTCTGCAAGATATAAGAATTCAATGGAGGCTCCTGTTTGACATAGACACCTACCATCACACCCTTCTCATATTTGTCTTCGTGCTTAGCTGCATAACCCTCAAGAAGATAATTCGTCTGCTCGCCCTTTGTGCCCTTCAGAAGATACGGCGTATTGGCCTTGAGGCAGTTGACCTCTTCAACAACCAATTTACCATCATTTACGCTGGTGCACTCATAAATAGTCAAGCCCTCGGGCTTCTCACAGTCGAACGGAATAATGATCGTACCCCATCCTGCTGCCGTCATCACGTACTCATAGGTATCCTTCGCACCAATAATCTTCGCACGAGGAGACGTCTTTTCCGTATATACATCGTTGTACCACAGCATGACATCAATCAGATCAGCTTTGTCGCCGAAAGAGTAATCCGAATGGTTAGATAAATACACATCATATTCAGTACCGTTTCCATAACCATAAATCATTCCATCAAAAATGTACCACTTTCCGTCTTTCACAACGAGCAGATCACCTGGATGGTCTTTAACCTCTACAACGCTCACCTCCAACGGAATAGGCATGACAGAAGTACTTTGAGAAATATTCAAGTCGGCATCGGAAGTTTCAGCAATATCCTCCGTGCTCAGCACGCCATTGTTCTCAGCCGGATTGGCCTTGAAGGCGACCTTCAGCTGCACCGTACCAGATACCGTAGCACCCACCTTGAACGGCAGTTGCGTATTCAGCACATCAAGGGCATAGTACTTGCCTTCGATGTTCTCGCGGAGAATATAATTATTCTCTTCACCATAAACGACCTGTGCATTGGCAAAACTAACCGTCACGCTTGCCAAGTCTGCCTTAATACTGGCAAGTTCAGCAATCGTCCTCGGAGCATTAGCATCGAACTTCTCAAACGTCATAGTAGCAACGTCTGACACTATAGACTTATAAACAGCAATCGCCTTCACCGTTGTCGTCTCGGTCAGAGGGATTGGCGCGTTGTAAGGCTTGGATGCCGTCGAGGGATCTGTACCGTCCAGCGTGTAGTAGATAGCAACGCCTTCCACATCCACAGGAGAGGTAATCGTCACATTCGTGCTCTCGACAAACAGCGCATCACCAGAAATAGTTGGGGCATCAAGATGAGTAATGGCGGGAGTAGCTACCACAATCGTTGTCAATGGAAAATATTTCTTAAAATATGAGTGTAGCTGTCTATCATTATACCATACCGTTAAGTCATATTCCTTATTTTCTTGCAAGTCCATCTCTGCAAAATTGGAGAAATACACATATGTTTCAGAGTTATCATCATACGCGTAATATCCATTCCAGTAAGTCACGGTCAAGCCCTCCAGCTTTATCAAGTCGCCAGGATGCTGAGCCGCTTCTGCTACCGTACATACAATAGGATTGGGCTTGGTCGTTGGCTGAGAAACAAGCGTAATATCCGTGACGTCAGTCTTGCCTTCGACATCGTAGGCCTTCAAAATGCCATTCTCACAAGTCACCTTCAACCTTACCGTACCTTGATAATATGCGCCCTGCTGCAAGTTGAGTGAGCTATTCATCACGTCAAGCGCCTTGCCATCCTCGCGAAGGATGAAATTCTTGCCATCAGCATAGGCCACTTGCGCATTTGTGAAGCTAACCTTCACCATGGGGTAATCATTCTGAGTCGCAGCAAGCTCAGCTATCGTCTTAGTCACATTAGCATCAATCTTTTCGAAAACGCAGGTTGCAACAGGAGAAACAACTGTTTTATAAGTCGCTATAGCTTTCACCGTTGTAGTCTCGGTCAAAGGGAACGGGCCCGTATAAGGGGTAGATCTGGTCGTAGGCTCATCACCATTGGTCGTATAGTAGATAGCGGCGACGTTTTTGTCGGAGTTGATGGTTACGGTCGTACTTTCCTCGAACGAAGTTTCGCCCGAAATTGTGGGTGCGTCAAGAGACGTAATAACTGGCTCCAACTTGACGATTTTTACTTTTGGGTTGGTGTATAGTACACTATTAAACCAAACCGTCATATCATATTTTTGATATGGCTCAACACCTTTCTCCGTCGCATTTGAAATAGTAAAATATCGCTTACGATCTGCACAGTATCCATTGTAACCATCATAAGATGCGTTCTCCACAACAAGTAAATCACCAGGATACTTTAACATATCTGCCACAGTAGCGCAATGTATTGGGTCATAGTCCGTCGAACCACTTGGAGTAGATTTTAACTTGTCACTATTAGTCGAACCTGATATATCGGTAGTTGTTAAAATGCCATTTTTATAAGTAACAGAGAGCATCACCGTTCCGTTCAGCTTATCACCTTGCGACAAAGCCAAGCTACTACCCATAATATCAATGGCCTGATTGTTCTCACGAACAATATAATTGTTTCCCTCTGCATAAACAACCTGTGCATTGGTAAACTTTATGTTGGCAGAAGTGACATTTACCCCCCCCTGCATCAACTGGGCAATCGTTGTCGTCTGCTCTTCGTCACCACCAGGACCGGGACCTGGGTCTGGATCTTCTCCACCGTCATATTCTACAGTAAGCTTTGTTATATAGGCACTGCCCCAAAAAAGTTTCATTAGGACACTTGAAAAACCATTATCGGCAAATGCACATCTCACACCAGTGCTCAATGAATGTCCATATTTATTACTAGCATACTCGTAAAGGCCACATTGTCGATTCTCATCCCAGAAAAACTCAAAGGTTATCGCAGTGATATTTCCAGCAGGAGCATTAGAGCTTATTGTAAATTGACTATTAGGACTTATTGAATAACACACCTTACCGTCTTTAGTTGTTGCGTCAAAACTTGACGGAGACGTTTGATTTTGCTGCGTTATGGTCAGCGTAATACCATTTTTTGTAATGGTCGTCCCTCCTCCAGTTGTCACATCAGACGCTTGGGTTGGGTCAAATACTACTGTGCCCGCGGAGGCCACTCCGCAGATTAGCGTCAACAAAGACAACCACACAAATCGTAATGCTTTGTTCATAATTGTTTGTTTTTATGGAATTCTTCCTACGTTCTTACACTCTTGGGAAAGTATTGAGACGACGGAGGCATCCCTGGTTAATAATAAAATAATTTCGCCTTTACTTCTCTTTTCATCTACGACGACACGAGGTCAAGAATCTCGCGCGTTCATTCCATCTTCGCTACCGGAGCTATTTGCCACAAGGTCAAACTCACAGTAGGTTGTTTCACCCTCTTAGGACAGGCTTATTCTCCATAGAAGGCTACTCAAGCATCGCAAAGTTAAGTAAAAATTGGAAAATAAAAAAATATTTCTAATAGAAATTCATATATTAGGCGCATTTTTACAATTACCGCACCCTTTTCCAAATAAAAAGAGAATATTCATAACACACAACTCGGCTTCTTTGCCTTTTGCGCCGAAGCGGCCCACTATCCATGGAAGGATAGCCGCACCATCCTCCCCTACTCAATGGAAGCTAAAAAGAGAGAATCCAAGCGCCCCCTACGGAGGAATTCTGAGACCTTCCTCCGTTCGGGATGCCTTCGGGATGCGTTCGGGCTGCAAATTCTACGCTTAAACGACCTTAAAAATCCCAAAAAGATACCTTTACATAGCAGGCTGTCGCAATAATTTATTATTTTTGTATCTCAAAAATGCAAACAACACATAAGGAGAACTCTGATGAGTAAAAAAGACAAAGACATTGCCCTCTTCGTTTCATTCTGCATAGAAGAATACGGAGCAGTCAAGGGACTGACAGGAGACCGAGTGCTTGACTTATTCTCCGAATATGGAGTGACAGACTATCTTAGCGAATGCTTTGAGCCGCTTCACACACAAGGACGGCAATGGTTAATAGCCGAGATTGACGAATTTATTGAAATCAGAAAAAAGAAAAAGATATGAAGATATATCACGGTAGTTTAGAGGTCATAGAACGTCCTTTGATACTCCAGCCTAATCGTTTGCTCGATTATGGCAAAGGCTTCTATACAACCACCTCGGAAAGACAAGCTAAAGAATGGGTGGAAAGACGTATGATTGAAAACAACACAACCTGTGGTTATGTCAACGTGTATGAGTTTAACGAAGAAAGACTGACAGATCTTAAAAGACTTACATTTTCAGAACCCACAAAGGAATGGGCGGATTTTGTCATGGCGAATAGAACCCAAAAAGGATTCATCCACGATTACGACATCGTGTATGGCCCCGTAGCCAATGACAGAGTATATCTACAATTTGGATTATACGAAACTGGAGCTATCAGTGTCGAGACACTTATCCGTGAGCTCAAAACCTACAAACTGGTTGACCAGTACTTATTTCACACAGAAAAAGCACTGACTGCGCTACATTTCATAGAATCAATTAAAATAGAGAAATAATATGTTTCAGATAAGCCAAAACAACCTCCATCTGCTTTTGCCAGGAAAAATAAGCTGGCTGGTGGAATATCTCCACGAGGACTATGGTTTTACGCTGCAGGAGAGCCTTCATCGCATCTATCATTCTGAACTCTACAAGAAGTTGTCAACAGAGAAGACCAAATACTGGCACTTAGGCCCTGTGGACCTATACAATGAGTTGAAGGAAGAGCTATAACCCAATAGATACTATAACCGTCAAGGGGAAGGCGCCTCGCACCAAGGGAAGCGAGGACAAGCATGAAAAAGGGTGGGGATCAGTTCCCCACCCTTTTGTTATAGAGAGATGTTTACTTACTTCTTGGTAAACTTCTTGCCGTCGCGGATGACGACACCACGGTAGTTCTTGCCCACCTTCACACCCTGGAGGTTGTAGGTGTTGCCATCCTTACCGAAGTTGCCTTCCACACCATAGATGCCCACATCGGTGACCTTGACAGCCTTGACAAACTCCATCTCGGGAGCCTCATTGATGTAGCCGTTGTACCACAGGACGACGTCGTAGAGGTTGTCGTTGCTGACGAGTGCATCGACATCGACATCCTCGTTCTCGTTCTTGAAGGCGATCTTCTGACCATCCTTCTCGATAGCGTAGGCAGCCTGAGAGCCATAGACGATCTTCACCTGGCGGAGAACGATGACGTCGGCTCTGTGCTCGTCGTAGTTGGCCATGGTAACCTCGACAGGATCAACCTCCTGAGAAGCACCTGCCGTGATCGTCAGACTGTCGGCAGTCGTGACACCACCATCGATCTCACGCAGCTGCGGGATGCCAGCGAGGGCATAGAAGTCAAGCTTCACAGTACCAGAGACGGTGCTGTTGAGTTCGAGCGGCAGCGTAGAGTTGTAGAGCACGACAGCCTTGCCATCCTGACGGAGAGCGATATCCTTCGTTCCGTAGTAAGGATTGGCGCGTACATAGACCACCTTCGCATTGTCGAGCACGAGACGGATGTTGTCCTCGCGGTCTCTGCGGACGTTGAGCTCAGCAATCGTCTGGTTGTGATACTTCGTAGCATCCTGGGCGGTGAGCTTAACAGCCTTCAGAGAAGCGTTGCCATCGGCGAAGCCGGTACCCGGAGCGTTGAACCATCCGAGGACGGTGTACTTCTGACCGGAGACGGTGTTGGCCAACTCATCATTGTCGGTGAGGTTGACGAAGCTGTAGTCCTCCGTGAATCCGTAGTACTGACCATCCTGGCCCAGCACCTGGAGACCCTTGATGCTAACGAGGTCGCCGGGATAGAGGTGGACATCGGCCACGGTCGTCTCGATCGGATCGTTGTAGCCCTCGTCGCTCGGCATGGTGTATTCGAGCTCATAGCTGTTGGTCTCGCCCTGTACGTCGCGGGTAGTGAAGATACCACCGTTGAAATCGACACTGGCGAAGAACGTACCGGTGACGGTAGAACCCAACGGGAGGTCGAGCACGCCAGAGATGACGTCGAGTGCCTGACCATTCTCGCGGAGGATAGCCACCTTCGTGCCATCGTCATGCTTCTCGGTGTAAACCACCTTGGCATTGTTGAGACTGATCGTCACATTCTCGACAGCCTGCTGGCCCTCGAAGAGCTGTGCAATAGTCTTGGTCTCGAAGTCGCCGACCTTCGTGAAGGTCTTGGTGACGATGTCAGAGTAGTCGTCGAGATAAGCGGTGACAGCCTTGACCGTCGTGGTCTCGGTGATCGCGAACGGTTCGGTATAGACCGTAGATTGACGGGTAGGATCGGTACCGTCGAGGGTGTAATAGACATTCAGGCCCTCGGTAGCAGCGATAGAGACAGTGGTCTTGCCCACAAACTCCTCCTCGCCGAGAATCACCGGAGCATCCGGACGCTTATCAACACGCTCGGCCTTGATAACCTTCACCTTACCAGCATAGTAGTCGGAAGAAGCATCGTTGTACCAGATCGTGAGGTTATAGAAACCACTCTCGAGGTCGAAGTCCTCAGCATTGGTCACCTTCAGCTCGATGTAGCTCGGCGTGTTGGTGTAGATGCTCGTCGTGCCTCTGTAGCTCCAGATCTCAGCATTCTTGAGGTTGAGCAGGTCGCCCTTGTGGAGCTTTACGTCGATGAGATCGATCTCGATCGGATCCATATCGTAGGACTCCGGCCATACGAAGGAGATGTTGCCAGAGTTGGTGCTCTCAAGCTCCTCGGCGATCAGCAAGCCCTTCTGGTAGGTGACCTTCAGAGGCATAGTACCCTTCAGGTTGTATGCACCCACGGGGAGGGTGAACTTGGTGATGTTCGTGAGGTCGATGGCCAATCCATCGTCGCGGATGATGTAGTGGTAGCCCAGGTCACCCTGCTCGCTATAGACCACCTTGGCATTCTCGAAGTGGACGACAACGCTATCCTTGCTCTCGCCATAGACGATGAGGTCGGAAATCGTGTTGGTGCCCGAGTAGTCGTTCTTCGTAAACTCTACGGAGCCAACCGGAGAAACGATTTCGTTGTAGGTAGCGATGGCCTTCACCGTGCAGCTGTTGGTGATGGTGAAGGGCGCAGTGTAGAGCGTAGATTCCTTCGTGGGATCCGTACCGTCGAGCGTGTAGTAGATGCTGGCACCCTCCTCGGTCGTGATCGTCACCTCGGTGCTCTCGTCGAAGTCGGTGCGGTTGTCCGTACCGCTGATCTGCGGAGCATTGAGATAGGTGATGACCTTACTGCACTTGATGATCTTGCCCTGAAGGCGGTTGTTGGAGACGTCGTTGTACCAAACCGTGGCGTTGTAGCGGCCATAGTTGACGACACCATAGTCAGCACCGTTGGTGAGGAAGAACTCCACAAACGGACTGTAGCTATAGAACGCCGGGATATCATAGTTCCATCCAGTGGCATTCGTCACCTTGAGCAAGTCGCCCGGATAGTTGGGAATCTGCGCCAGGTCGATGGCCAGCGGACTGGGATCGGTGGTGGCACCCGGCGTGACGGTCAGGTTGTCGGCGTTGGTCACGTCGGCAAGGTCGGCCGTGGTCAGAAGACCCGGGTAGGCGGCGTAGCTGCCAGGAGCAGCTGCGTAGTTGACCTTGAGCTTCACCGTACCAGAGACGGTAGCGCCGATGGTCAGCGGCAGCGTCGTGTTGAGGACGTCAATAGCGCGGTCGTTCTCGCGGAGGATGTAGCTACCATCCTCGCCATAGACGACGAGTGCGTTGTTGAGAGAGAGCGTGACCTGATCGAAGCTGCTCTTGAAAGAAGCAAGCTGCTCGATCGTCATCGGCGCATTGGCATCCACCTTGTTGAACACCTTGGAGGCAACAGGAGAGACAATCGACTTGTAGGCTGCGATAGCCTTCACCGTAGCCGACTCGCTGAGCGTGAACGGCTCAGTATAGACCGTAGAGGCGGTCGTAGGATCAGTACCGTCGAGCGTGTAGTAGATCGTAGCGACATTGTCGGCCGTGATTGTCACCGTCGTATTGTCGGAGAAGGTCTCCGTACCATCAATAAACGGCGCATTGAGAGAGGTGACGTTGCGCTCGCAAGAGACGATGGTCGCATTGACGTCACCATAATAAGAGACTTCTTTGTACCAAAGAGTAGCATTGTAGTACTTGTTGGCTACCATGTTGAAGTCAGCCGCATTGGTGAGATAGACGGAAGTCCAACTTGCGCCTTCATAGAAGTACCAAGTCGTGCCGTAATTCCAAACCTCCTGATTCTCGACATAGACAAGGTCGCCAGGATAATTCTTCACCTGACCAACCGTGCAAGCGATGGGATCCATGTCGCCAGCCACGCCCGTTGCGGTCAGGTTGGCATCCGTGGTCACACCCTCGATATCAGAAGTAGAGAGGATGCCTGAGGTGTAGGTGACATTAACCTGGACATGGCCGCTCACCGTCGTTCCCTGCGTCAGCGAGAGAGAGGTGTTGAGCAGGTCAATAGCCTTGCCATCCTCGCGAAGGATGTAGTTGTTGTCCTTGGCATAGACGACCTTGGCGTTGTTGAGCACAAGCGTCACGTTGTCCTGGCTCTTAGCAGTTGTGGCCAGATCGGCGATGGTAGAGCCCGTCACGCCACTTTCCTCCTTGGTGAACGTCATCTCAGCGACATCGCTATAGATGTCATTCACGCGGGCCACTGCCTTCACCGTCGTTGTCTCAGTGATGGTGAACGGGGCAGTATAGGCGGGATCCCAGTTCGTCGGCACGGTGCCGTCGGTGGTATAGAAGATGGCAGCGCCTTCCTCGGCTGTGATCGTCACCTCGGTGCTACCCGTGAAGTTCTGGTTGCCACTGATGACCGGCGCGGCGGGCTTAGCCACCTCGCCACCACCCGTACATTCTACGGTGATCTTGGAGAAGTACATGGGGCCTGAAAAGACGGAGAACAACAATGAGGAGGCTCCCTCACCTTTGACCGTATAGGTCTTTCCGCCTTCAAACTCAGTACTGTTCGTATTGTTATTGCGGTCGTAAATATAGCCGCCAGCAGACTGGTACTCAAAGGAAACGGAATTGATCTTGACAGACTCCCCGGTCGTAAACTCGAAGTACGTTTTCTGCTTAAAGGCATAAGATAGCGTGCCGTTGTAGTCGGTCGCTGCAAACGAACTGGTCCCGGATGTCATCGTAATCGTGATTCCATCCTTTGTCAAAGACGTTCCACTACTCACATCGGTCGCCGGGTCGAAGACCACTGTCCCCGCGGAAGCTACTCCGCAGAACAATGTCAACAAAGACAACCAAACAAATCGTAATGCTTTGTTCATAAATGATTTTCTTTGTGGGATTCGTCCGTGTAAGCTACTTTTTCCTTAGGTGGGGAAAAGAAGCCGTTGGCCTCATCCCGGTTAATAATAATGTAAAAAAGATAATAACTTCGTCTATTCAACCCGTGAATGGGAAGGTGCCCCAAGGGGCTGCGTCAAGGTCGGCTTGGGAAGTGTTGCACCCAGCGACTTATGCTACGTCGGTTTCTATGGCTGCGCACCCACGAGGACTTGCCGCCGTCGGCCTCGCTCACCATAAAGAATGTATAATTCTCCATAAGAACCAAAGCCGTGATGCAAAAATAAGCAAAATAAATGAAAAACAAAAATAATAGGCTACTTATTTTCTCATTTTTCGCAAAATAACACTTTTAGGTCGTTCCTATAAGATAAAAATAGATGTTATATACATTTTCATCTATATACGTATATATAATAAGGAAAAAGGAAGCGGCACCCGGCCAAGGCTTGCGCCTTTGCCCGATGCCGCTATACGGTTTCTCTTACGAGGGAGTGATTACTCTTCTACGAGGGAGACACGAGACTTTCTGCTCTTCGGCATAACATTGGGGGCCTTGCCCGGCTCGAAATAGCTGTGCATATTGACCACCTTGTCCAGACGCACACACGGTCTGCCAGGCTTGGCAGGTGCTGCGCCAGGAGCAGAGGCCGGCGTGCGGAACTCCAGTGTGGCAAGGGGACCCCACTCGCCCTTGGCATTCTGTGCGATGGCAAAGGCATAGTAGTCGGTATTGGCATAGACGCCCCACTGAGAGTAGTCCTCACCATAACGGTTCCAGTAGTCGGGCATCTCGTCGTTCTTGAGGTACTCCTTGATAAACTCGAGATCGCCCTTACCCCAATAGTCCTGGGTCATGACATCGTTCTTGGCAAGTACCAAGTCGCGCATCAGGGTAGCCTCATCGTTGGGCGTGAACCATACATACTGGAAGTAGTTGCCACCGACCTCGCCAAAGTCGCCGAGCTTGATGGTGACCGTGGCCTCGCCTTCACCACCGCTCTCCGTGGTGGTGATGGGGATGATCTGGAAGGGAGCGTCGGCCTCGTTGACATCAACGGGAAGGACATAGACCTCATAGTCGGTGCCCGGTTCCATACCAGACCACTTGTACATCTGCGTGTCGGTGTACTTATCGCTACCCCAAGACTTGATCATATCCTGGAGGTTGACAAAGCCCTCCTCCTTGCTCCACTTCTCGAAGAGCTCCTCGGCGGTACCGGCCTTGAAGGCGCAGAGGTAGTAGCCGTGGCAGTCGTCGTTGGGCTGGAACCAGATGGTGAAGTTGTCGGGCTTCACCTCCACGACGGTGTAGAGGACTTTCGGGTCGCCCACCAAGTCGGAGTTGGGGGTGGTGAAGTCGGCACGCGACGAGGCGCAGGCGATGCCGTACTTGTCGTAGCCCAAGGTGACGAGGCTATAGGTGCCATTGGACTGAAACTCCATGTCCAGACCCGTGAGCGTGGCGTTGGTGAAATCGTCGGTGAAGGTCGGGCAGTCCTCGAGCTGGTCGAAGTACTGTTCCAGGGCAGCATCGCTGGCAAAGGAATTGGCCTGACCAGCGGGCATGCAGGTGATCTTGTATGACTTACACTCGGGAGTCTTCGTGACGGCGAGGCGGATGGTATCGGTGAGGTTGCCCTTGGAGAAGCTCAGAAACTTGACGTCGGCAGCGACGCGGCCCTCCAACTTGGTGAAATAGATGCTGTCGATGCGCTCGGCGAGGTAGCCGACGGGGGCCTTGTACTTCTGCTTCACAATGACGCGGTTGGGATTCTCCTGTGCGGAAGCTGCCAGCGTGAGCAGCGCGAGAGCAAGGGTAGTAAAGAATTTCTTCATTGTTTCTTTGGTTAGGTATTATGTTTTGGATCCACCTGGTCCCGAAGTCGGAAAGAGGCGGAAGGGATGGTTATCTCAAGAACTTAAATGCTTTGTCGCCCACGCGGAGGATATAGGCACCCTTGGGCAGTGCGCTCACGTCGATGGGCTGACCATCATAGTGGGGCAGACTGAGGCGGCTGCATCCATTGAGGTCGTAAATCGTGGCGTTAGCCTGAGCATTGCTCAAGCCGCTCACGAAGATCTGCCCTTCTCTGTAGGCGATACTGACCGCAGACTCCTGCTTGGTGGCTGTGGCAATGTCATTGACGAGGCCATCAAACTTGAGGCAGCGCACCTTGTCAAACTCGTAGGACCAACGGTCGGTGGCGCATGCGATGGAGAACGTGTTGGCTTCGCCAAGGAAGTCGATACGGCGAATGTCATCGAGGTTGAAGCTCTTGGGCGCCGTGCCATCCTTCGGGACCACGAGCATCCGCACCTGTGCGGAGGCCATGCCAAAGGGAAGCAGCGTCAAGGCCAATGCCATGAAAGTCTTCTTCATCATAGTTACACTAAAGTTAATATTCTTATTTCTGTCTTAATAATCCAGGTGTGGAGGCGCGTCACCGCCTCTGTCTCTCTCGGCTTCCCCACCCTTTTCAGAACTTATTGCTTCCTTAGTAGGAGGAGACTCTGAGGCTGCAAATATAAGGAAAATAGTCCAAAGGACAAATGGAGCAAACAGAGGATGGGTTAATTTTATATATATTTAACCATTTCAAGAACCCCTAAAAGCCATTTTCTGTTGTTTGCCGCCATAGGCAGCGCAGGATATAGAACGAAAAAGCGACACCCGAAGAAGACAGATGGTCGTCGTCGGGTGCCGCTATGAATAAACCCTATCGGTTGGTGGAAACCCAGCCAGATGGGTCAGAGTAGGCAAAGAGGCAGGGAGAGATTACTCTTCTACAAGGGTGAGGCCACGCTTGGTGGTCTTCTGCAACTTGGGAGCCTTGCCAGGAACGAAGACGTTGCTCTTCTTGCTGACACCATTCAGGCGCTTGGCTACGGTGAACGTCTTGGCAGGAGCCACCTTGGCAGAACCGGTGGTAAACTCGAGCTTGGACAGCGGACCCCACTCGCCATTGATGTTCTGAGCGATGGCATAAGCGATATACTCCTTGTTGGGATCAACACCCCACTGGGCCACATCCACGCCATAGCGGTTCCAATTGGGGTCAGCACCATCATGGTCGTCCTTGAGATACTCGAGGATCTTCTCCTCGCTACCCATACCCCAGTCGGCGGAAGACTGGAAGACGGCCTTGTCGATGATCATGTCGCGCATGAAGGAAGCCTGGTCGTTGGGCGTGTAGGTGACATACTGGTAGCACTTGCCTTCCTGGCTACCAAACTCACCCAGCGTGATCGTGACCGTAGCCTGGCCCGCACCACCATACTTCTTGGTCGTGACGGGCACGATGACCATCGTGCCATAGTTTTGGTTCTCATCGATCGGGAGGACATAGACCTCGTAGTCGGTGCCTGGCGTCATCTGCTTCCAAGTGTGGGTCTCACGATCGGCAAACATCGTGCCACCCCACTGCTTGATCATATCGCCCATGTTGGCGAAGCCCATCATGGCGCCCCACTGCTCATACTGAGCCTTGGCCGTACCCTTCTCGAAGGCACAGGCATAGAAGCCGAGGCAGTCCTCGTTGGGCTGGAAGTCGATGGTGAAGTCCTCGTAGTTGGCCTCCAGCACCTTGTAGGTGACGGTGGGATTGCCAATGATGTTGGCAGCGGGCGTAGAGAAATCGACACGAGAAGAAGAGCAGGCGATGCCATACTTGTCATAGCCCATGGTGAGGACGCTATAGTCGGAACTGGGCTTGAACTCGATGCCCATATTGGTCATCACCGCATTGGTGAAATCCTCGGTAAACTTATCGCCACTGACATAGAGGTCAAAGTACTGGGCGACGACGGCATCGGAGGTCAGCGCGTTGGCCACGGAGGCGGGCAGACAGGCTATCTTGTAAGCCTGGCACTCGGGCGTCTTGGTGACGGCAAGTCGCAGCGTGTCGCCCGTGGCACCCGTGGTGTAGCCCTGGAGGTTGATATCGGCGGCCACACGACCGTTGATCTTCGTGAAGTAGATGCTGTCGAGACGCTCGACGAGATAGCCGGAGGGATTGCCCTGCTTCGGCTGGATGATGAGACGATTGGGGTTGTCCTGCGCAGAAGCGCCCATGGTGGTCAGGGCGAGCAGGAGGGATGCAAATATTTTCTTCATTTCTGTTTTTGTTTTCTTTTGCTTTCTGATTAGTCCTTTCCAGCGGAGGTGCCTCGTGGAGGCATTTCTCCTCTGGGGGAGGTAGTGATGATGGTTGGGATGGAACAGGCCGGGTTATCGCAAGAACTTAAACGCCTTGCCGCCGATGCGGAGGATATACGCGCCCTTGGGCAGTCCACTCACATCGATAGGCTGACCATCAAAATGGGGCAGATTGACGCGGCTGCATCCATTCAGGTCAAAAATCACAGCGTGCGTCACCGCATCGCCCATGCCGCTCACGAAAATCCGCCCCTCCTTATAACTAATATGGATGTCGCTCTCCTTTTTGGTGGCGGTCGCAATGTCGTTGACGAGACCATCAAACTTGAGGCAGCGCACCCAGTCGAAGTCATAAGACCAGCGGTCGGTGGCGCACTCGACGGAGAACGTGTTGCCTTCGCCAAGGAAGTCGATATGGCGAATGTCGTCGAGATTGAAGCTCTTGGCCGCACTACCGTCCTTCGGTACTACAAGCATCCGTACCTGGGCGGAAGCCATGCCAAAGGGAAGAAGTGTCAGGGCCAAAGCCATAAAGGTTTTCTTCATTGTTCGTATTGTATTTTAAAGATTAGTTGAATATCTAGTGAAAGCGCAGGACTCCCTCTTCAGGAGACCTGCACAAATGGAGGAAGAAAAGAGGGCGCCAGCACGAGGCGGGCAGCCCTCTCCCTTCTATCGTCTAATTAGAAAACCACTTTCACACTTTCGTTGTTCGTCTTGACGATGTAGGCGCCAGAGGGAACCGTGATACGAGCCTGGCCGTCGGCCTCTGCCTTGGCGACGAGTGCGCCGTCGAGAGTATAGACCTGGACAAGGCCATTGCCGTTGACTACAATCGTCTGGCCCTCCACGCGGACATTGGCCTTGCTGAGGAGGTTGACAGACTTCACGTCCGTGCTCTCATAGCGACCGACAAACTCGGTATCGGAAGGCAAGCTCTCCACGATGGCACCCGTCTCGGGATTGCCCTTGATGGCGGTCACGCGGTGGGTAATGTTGCCCAAGTTGCCACGGATAGGAATCTGAACATCCACGGAAGTTCCCTCCCACCAGCGATGATAGACGATCGGATCGACAAACGTCTCACCAGCCTTGTAGTCCTGGTCGATCTTCAAGTTGTCGAAGAAGAGGTTGGCGGGAGAACCGACGCAATAGAGACCGATGATGGAACGATCCGTACCCTTGGTCAACTCGATGGTGCGGTTCTGCCAAGAGGAGTTGAGGTCCTTGACGTAGATGAGCTCAGCCTGGGTGAAGTCATTCTTGGCGGGATCCCAGTTGAAGAGGGCGACAGCACACTGTGCGGTGTAATCGACCTTAGAGCCATCCTCATACTGGAGGGTCTCGGTATCACCCCAGAGATCGACGTTGATGGTGATCTTGCCACCATTCTTGGAAAGGTCAAGCTCCGGAGAGATCAGACCAGCGTCGCTGTTATTATAGACATACTGATAACCATCGACCTTGATGCAACCGTCGGCCAAGGGGAAACCGTTCTTGGCAACCCAGCCACCCTGGTTGATCGGCTGGATGACGTAGTTGTCCATAGAGAAGTAGGACGGGTTGGTGACAGAGGTCTCCTTCCACTCTGCCTCGGTCATGGAGTAGCCCCAGCCCTCGCCGAGGGTGCCGTCAGGACACTTCACACCCGTGAAGTCCTCGTCGGTGAGGCGCATCGGACCGTCCTGGGTGGCCTTGCGGTCGCAATAGGCCCAGTAGTTGTAGCGCTCAGCGGAAGGAGCCGCCTCCCAAGAAGCGGTGAACGTGCCGTTGTCCTGGTTGATATCAGTAGCGGTGAGATCCTTCGGGGCCTCGAGATCACAGATGAGCTTCGGGGTCGGTTCGAAAGACTTGTGGCCGGCTGCATCGACGGACTGGACGACATAGTAGTAGTTCTTGCCCGAGATGATGCCATTGACCGTGAAGGTCGTGTCGCTGACCGACTGATTCTCGGCGGCATACATCTTGGCGTTGCCGTTGGTCTCATCGATCCAATAGACATTGAGGAGGTAGTGGTCGGCATTCTCTACCTTGCTCCAGCTGACGTTGAAGCTCTCGCCCGTATAATAGGAATGGCCATAGAGCGTCGGCATCTTGACATACGGATTGACCTGATAGACGCGGAAGTTGTCCACATAGATGTTGCAAAGATCCTCTCCCTGCTTCTGCGGGTGGAAGATATTGAACAAACTATAGGCGCCAGCATTCTGGAACATCAAGGTGTAGGTCTTCCACTCGCTGCTGATGCCATCGATCTGCGAACCACCGAGTACACGCCATGACGGAGCCATATTGAAGGTCTCGGCTCCCTCGACGATGACGGTCTGGTCGGGCTGACCATCGTCGGTACGCATATCAAACTGGACGAAGGCAATCTGGTCGTTGCCGCTGAGGTCCATCATGCAGGTGTTGAGATGGCCCGGCTCGTCGCCATTGCCAATGGCGACGGTGCCACCAGCAGGATAGATGTAGGCACCACCCCAGCCGGACTGATGGGTGTAGCCATCGCGCATCGTCATCCAGGCATTGCCATCCTCACGGACATACCAAAGTTCGGTGTCCTTGTCGGGGTTGCCTACGCTACCGGTAGTCATCAGCGAGAAGTCCTCGCCGAGAATCTCCACAACCTGTCCGTAATCGGCAGGATTCAAGGCCTCGGCACGGAGGGCGCCCTGAGCCTTGGCTGTAGGAGTAGTTATGCGCTGGGAAGTGGGTGCCTTGGTGGCATTGCTGACACGCGAAGCGAGCTGCTGAGCATTGGAAATCGTCGGAACTGCGAGGAATCCCATGCCAAGAGCGGCTGATAAAAGTAATTCTTTCCTCATAATAGATGTATCTGATAAGTTATAAATATGGCTAATGTTCCGACGGCAAAGTTACGCAAAAGCCTCTAACCATCCAACGCTGAAAGCAAAAGAACCGTTACTGATTCGGAAAACAGTAACTAAAAACGAGCTTTAACCTCGCTATTTGACGAACAAAGGCTGAGGGAAGCAGCAGAAAGGAAAAAGGCAGAAGAAAAGAAAAAGGCCGAAACCATCGTCTGTAGAGAGCCGATATCCACACAGCATATCGGCGAATTGAGAAAAAGGTCTGGAGCAATGGTGCGTCCAGACCTTTTCTAATAAGACCCTCATCAAGGATTACGCTTGATGATGTTTGGCCTTATATTCCTCGCTTTCATCGTCTGAGATGCGCTTCGGAGCATTTCTTCGCTCCGCTGACATCTTCTGGTAAGTAGAAGGCTTGATACCTGTCATCTTCGTGAAGACATTGATGAAGTTGGCCTGCGACTTGTAGCCGACACTCTCAGCGATGGCGCGTATCGTGTAGTGGCCGTAGCCCTTCTCGTCGTTCATGCGTGTCATGGCCTTCTTCACACGATAGGAGTTGAGGAAGGTACGGAAGTTCTCCTTATACACGTCGTTGATGACCTGCGAGACATAGCGCGAGTTGGAACCGACCATCGTTGCCAACTTCTCGATGCCGAAGTCACTGTCGCAATAAGCCTCAGTGGTCTCCATCACCTGAAGGATGGTATTGAGGAGCTCGTTGCGCAACTTCTCGGGCAAACGGGAGGTCGTTTTTTCGATTTCATCGTCTTTCGGCAGTGCGTCATGTGTCTGCACCACTTCCCCTTCAGGGACTTTCTCCTCCTGCTCGACCACTGGGGCGTCTTTCTTCTCTCCCTCAGCCTGCTGCTGAAGTTCTTGAATCTTCGCCTTCATGGACTGGATGGACTGCACATAGGCGTTCTTGGTGATGATGTCCTCCTGGCTCTTGTCAAAGAGCACCTGGTTGGACTTCGAGAGGAGGTGCTTCTGGCGGGCAATGACGACAAACATCACCAGGAAGACGACCAGGAAGATGATCAGCAACACAAGGGCGTTGCGCTGCGAGGTGATGGTGTGCGACTGCGTCAGATTCTCTATCGAGAGTTTGTCGATGGCCTTCGACTTTGTGTTCATCTCGTGGAAGTAGAGCGCATTGCGGATGGAGTTGAACTCATTGAGATTATACACACTATCGGAGAGCATCAGATACTGCTGCTTATAGGTCAGCGCGAGATTCTTGTCCACCGGCTCATAGATGTCGGAGAGCGAGCGAAGAGTGGTGATGAGGAGGGCGGTGTTGCCCGTCTCCTTGGCTATCTGCTGGTTGCGCAACTCATAGACCAGGGCCGAGTCGCGCTGGCCGAGCTGAAGGAAGATGGCCGACATCGTGCCATAGGAAGAAGCAAGGCTGATGGGCTGAAGATGGTGCTTCAGGCAGTAATCGACAGCCTTGCGGAGCACGGCAATGGCCTTGCGGGGCTGACGCTCGTAGATGAGGACCTGGGCCTCGGTCATGAAGACGTCGTAGTCGTAGCGGACGCGCTTCTCGGGATGGACGAGCATCTCCTGCTGCCATCGGCGATACTGCGAGAGGGGCGTCTTGTCGGTATAGGCAAAGATAAGGTTGTTGAGGGCCATGTTCTCCAGCGCATAGTCCTTGAACTTGCGGGCCAGGGCCAGCGACTTTTTGTAGAGCGCGGAACTCTGGTCGAAGTCGTGGAACATGCTATAGACATTGCCTATATTCTTGTAAAGTGTGGAGAGTTCCCGCTCCAAGTTGTCCTCCTCGCAGATCTGCAGACTGCTCATGTAGCGCTCCATCGCCTTGCCATAGATACCCTGGCGGTAATAGATAAGGCCAGCGTGGTGGAGGGTGTGGGCATAGAGGACACGGTCGCCGTCGGCCTCGCGCGCATTGACCACCTCGAAGCACAGCAGTGCACTATCGAGAAGATTCTTGTCGAGCAACTGGTCGCCCAAGGTAGCCAGTTCGGCATCCGTCCGCTTGGCCAAATGGGCGGGCACATGAGCCGTCTTAGGCTGGGCCGACCGGGCCGCCTTGACCGTAGATCCCTTGGCAGGCGACGAAGCCGCCTGGGTGCTACGCGCACAGGCAGTCGAAGCAAGCGCCATCGAGCAGACGACAAGCGTGATGATCCGTTGGAGGTATGTTGTTATCATAAAGGCTTTTTCAATGAGACGTAGGCGACACCGAAGAGGCCATGGGCCTACGCTGCCACTTTTTCCTGCCTTATCGGCCTTTCACGGCCACAGACAGGGTATCATTTGCAAATTTACTCATTATTTATTAGATACCGAGGGGGCGCGTGTTATTTTTACTTAAACACGGAAAGGAGGAATGATTTTGCGTAAAAAAAGTGCATAAAACAGGCAGAATACGGACCATCAACGTCATTTTCAGTAATCCGATTGCTATATTTTTATGACAAGCATTCAATCAGAAAGCACTCAAGGCCACTCTCTATTCTCCATTTTCTATTTTACGACGTGGCAAGAAATAATTTCTTTTTCACGCAATTCTGTATATTCAGAAAGCTTGTTTCCTCTTCTATTATTTTTTTTATTCCTAATTTTGCCACCAGAAATAATCAAGTAAAATCTAAATTCAAACAACGTATGGTAAAAAAGTTACTCTTTACCGCTGCCATTGCAGCCGTAGCTTCGACTGCATTTCCTCAGGGAAAGGCAGTTCGCGTAGGCGCCCAGCCCAACAAGGCTGACCAAAAGTCTGTCTATTATCTCAAGCCCGCTGGCCTTCCTTTTGAAGCCACACCGAAGAACGGTCAAATGTTTGGTACGAGCTACCTCTATACCCCGGGCAACTACGAGGTGAAGTTTGTGCCTGTTGCCGCACCGGGTACGCAGACCTTCTGGCATCAGAACGTCTATGACATGACGGGCAACTGCAACTCTTTCGACCGCACGGGCAAGCAGGGCCCTTTCTACTCTACCGACAATGACGGCAACTTCTATGTGACTTGCCGCTTCAATGGTGCTGACGCTCTCCCCACGCTCGTTTGCGCCAAGGATAGCTTCGTTCTCTCTGAGGAGAACTACCACTGGGGTCCGCTGGATCAGGACCTCCCCGCTGTTATGTATTGGTACCCGCGCATGAAGAGCGGCACGCAGAACGAGAACGAGTCGTTCGAGCGCGCTCTCCAGTTCACCGACGACAAGGTCAACGCCTATAGCATCGGTGGCATGGACAACGGCTACCTCTTCGGTTCTGGTACCGTCTCCAGCGGCGCCTACACCGTCTGTGGCGTACAGCAGGTGCTGGAGAAGCCGGCTGCTCCGTTGTGGATCACCGACGTCTTCCTGCCCGCCATCTCCAAGAGCGACAACCCGCTGCCCGAGGGCACGGAGCTGACGCTGATGATCACCAATGTCGAGACGACCGCCGAAGGCAGAAAGAAGCCCGGAAGCGAGGTGCTCGCCGAGATGAAGTGTACGGCTTCCAACCTCGAGGCCCAGGAGGACGTCGAGGACGAGGATGGTAACGTCTTCCATCAGTGGGCTGCTGTCTTCCCCATCGAGGAAGGTGGCATGCTGGTCGACGAAGAGTTTGCTGTCGTCGTTCGCGGTCTCGACCAGGAGGGTGTCGATCTGGGTCTGAAGGGCGCGGAGATTCCTTATTACAATGATGTGCTGGATCCGGCACTCTGCATCATCTCTGCCGATGGCAAGGAGACTACCGCTAACATCTATGGCAACAACCGCATCGCCATGAGCGTTTCCTTCACGGGTAAGTTCGACTTCGCCAACGGCTTCGTCGATATCTCAGAGACCGATTCTCTCGACTACGGTCTCGTCCAGATGGACAAGGATGGTAAGCACGGTGTCACGACCGCTTCTCCCGACCAGACCTTCGAGGGTGCCGTAGCCCAGGTGAACGGCAGCTGGTATGGCGACAACAAGAAGGAGGAGTACACCCTCTCTGGCTTGGCCGACTGGGTGAAGGGTTACACCGTTGACCAGGAGGGCTACAGCTATGCTGGCCTGACCGTCATCTCCTTCACTTGCGATCCGCTTCCCGCCGACTGCGAGGGCCGCAGCTGCACCGTGCTCATCCATGGCAAGGGTGTAGTCTCCACCCGTCCGATCACCATCGTGCAGGGCGACGCCACGGCTGCTGTCAACAGCGCCAAGGTGGAGAAGAAGAATGCTGATGCTCCGATGTACAACATGGCTGGCCAGCGTGTCAACAAGGACTACAAGGGCGTAGTGATCCAGAACGGTACGAAGCGTATCAACAAGTAAAGCGCATTCTCTACACACGGATTTTTCCGCCAGTTCTTCCAAGGCGGTCTGATCGCCTTGGAAGAACTGACCAAATTATATTATAGATTACTTCAAAACTACCAGAATACATTTTATGAAGAAAAGATTATCATCATGGCTCTTCGGTAGCTTGCTCGCAGTAGCAGGCCTTCCGACTGCGGCTTTGGCGCAGACCGCTTCCACGGGCTCGCCATTCACCGTGACGGAGAGCAACTCTTACAGTGAGAGCTGGGCATCCCTGACCAGCCTGCTCAAGAATGACGTGTGGACTGTCGAGGACAACAACAACGACAACCACACATGGGACGACCTGGGCACAGGTATGCCCACGTACGATGGCGCCAACGCTACCGTAACGGCTGACGACTGGCTCGTCTCTCCTCCCCTCACGCTGACAGCTGGTACGGCCTACACCCTCGAGACGGGTGCCTTCTGTGGCGCCTTCAACGGTACGGCCCAGCGCATGGCTGTAGCCTTCGGTACGGGCGACGACCCCACGACTTATACTGAGATTGTGCCTACCACGCCCATCACGGGTCTGACGCTCTCGGGTGGTGCCACCGTCGTGAAGGCTGTCTTCACGCCGACTGTCTCTGGCAACTACCGCATCGGCTTCCACGCTGTCAGCGACCAGCCGGGCTACCTCATGCTCCATCAGGTGAAGGTCAGCGTGACCGCCAATACGGCTGGCACACCGGTGGCTGTCTCCGACCTGAAGCTCACCGCCGATGAGAGCGGCGCACAGAAGGTGAAGGTGGAGTTCACCGCTCCGACCAAGGACATCACGGACCGCGACCTGACTTCGCTCACCAGCGCCACCATCTATCGTGACAATGGCGCCCTGCCCATCCAGACCATCTCCGACCCGACTCCGGGCCAGAAGATTGAGTGGACGGACGACAACGTGACCACGGGCAACCACACCTACACGGTCTATACCAGCGCAGGCGACCTTCGTTCTGCCAAGGCCGAGGCTTCCATCTACGTCGGTGGCGAGGAGTATCCGGGCACGTCGGACAAGGTGGATGTCTATGACAACCTCGACGGTACGATCAAGCTGACGTGGGAGCCTGTCACCAAGGGTGCAAACGGCGGCTATATCGATGCTTCCAACGTGAAGTATGCCATCTTCGAGGGTATCTACCAGACGCCGATCGTCGAGGGCTTGACTGACACGGAATACACTTTCAACGAAATTCCTCTCACGGGCTCACAAAGCCATAAGATCTACCAGGTCGTGGCCTACTTCGACGAGGAGCATCTCGGTGGTACGGCCTTCGCCGATCCGTTCTTCTACGGTACACCGTACGACTTCCCGTTCTCTGAGTCATGGCCCTACGGCAAATGGGAGAACGGTCCCTGGTCTGCCAGCTACAACGACACGAAGAACCACTTCAAGATTTCCAGCCAGTCTGCCGACGATGACGAGGGTTCTCTGATGTTCACCCCGGCCAAGGGTGGCGACGAGGCTTCTATCTTCGGTCCGAAGATGGCTATGGGTAAGGCAACGAACGCTCGCCTGTCCTTCCAGTACTATGCTTATCCGGGCAGCAAGAGCAAGCTCCAGGTCTATCTCGACGTGAACGGTCAGAAGCAGAAGCTGGCTGCCGAGGTTGACTACAGCACCTTGGAGGGCATGCCGGGTTGGAGAACCGTCAATGTGGATTGCTCTGACGAGGACTTCAAGAAGGAGAACGGCTATGGCCGCGTGATCATCCACGCTATCTCTGACGGCGAGAACATCATGGTCGATGATGTCAACATCAACGACGCTATCGACTACAATGTCGTGACGACGATCTCTGCTCCGCTCCACGTACAGGGTGGTGAGAACGCCGAAGTGACCATCCACGTCCGCAACGTGGGTCTGGAGAACGCCGAGGGCTTCAGCGTGAAGCTCCACACGAGCGACGGCAAGACGATGACGACCGAGAGTGGCACGATCGCTCCGGGCGACTCCAAGGACTATGTGCTCTCTTACACCGTGCCTTTCTACAGCGAGAACTTCCAGGTTTGGGGCGAGGCTGAGTGGGCCGACGACGAGAACCAGGAGAACAACATCTCTGAGAAGAACACTGTCAAGGTGGTGACCGCTCCCTATCCTGGCGTCAACGACCTCAAGGCTGCCAAGGCCAACAACGGTATCGAGCTGACTTGGTCTGCTCCCGCCGTGGACAAACTGACGATCACGGAGAGCTTCGACACCTACGCACAGTTCCTCACGGACGACATCAACCCCTGGACACTCTTCGATGCTGACGGCGAGCGCACGAACGTCTTCGGTGGCATTTCCTTCCCGGGCAACGGTACTCCGTATGCTTACACGGTCTTCAACTGCGACGGTACGACCCACGGTATGAGCGAGGACCTGACCGCACAGTTCAAGGTGCTCTTCGGTGGCCGCACGGGCGACCAGGCTCTGCTGAGCTTCGGTAACCTCGGTAGCGCCGCCAACGGCAACAACGACTGGCTCATCTCTCCGGAGCTCTCTGGCAAGGCTCAGACCATCACGTTCTACGTCAAGGCTCCGCAGTGTGACAACGCCAACTATGGCGCCGAGGACTTCTATGTCGCCTATTCTACGACGGACAAGGCTTCCAACCACTTCACGAAGATCTATAGCGAGAAAGCTTCAGACAACGTGAACTGGGCCAAGCACACGGTCGATCTGCCCGAGGGTGCCAAGTACTTCTCTATCGTCCACACCTCTACGGTGCCTGTGAACCCGACTGGCTTCGAGCCCGCTGGCTTCATGGTCGATGACGTGACCTACGAGAGCGCTCCGCTCCAGATCGTTGGTTACAACGTCTATCGCAACACTTCGCTGATCGCCAACAAGACGACCGACCTCAGCTTCGTTGACGCAGAGGGTACCGAGCAGGACAAGTATCACGTTGTCGCCCTGTACAATGTCGGCAACGCTGCTCCGTCCAACTCTGCTTCTGCAGACCCGGACGGCATCAGCACCGTTGGCAACACCAACGCTGCCAATGGCAAGGTGGAGGTCTACAGCACCTCTGGCGCACTCGTTGGCAACAGCACCAAGTCGCTCCCCGCTGGCCTCTACATCGTCAAGCAGGGCAACAAGGTGGAGAAGGTTGTCGTGAAGTAAGCACGCTGTCGCCTTGACGCCTTGAGAAAGGGAGCACCTCGCTCCTTCCTCGAAAGGTAAAGGCACAAACATATCGGCCGGCCCGATTAGTCAGAAATGGCTAATCGGGCCGGTTTTCTTTTCTCCGGCTTGACAACAAGATACACAGTGATCCGAATAGATCGGGGACCCGTGAAGAACCAAGAGGATGGAAAAAGTCAAGAGGTATATACATGCGAAACGCCAAGACTTTCGCAAGCCCTGGCGTGTACTTAGTAACGTATGTTTAACTAAAAATCCTTCGATTACAAGGAATCCTCGCGGCTTCCTTTGTCATCCCAAATGAATCTGTTAAACTTTTACCTTAATAAAATAACTAAAAACCTAAATCTATTACTACTAACCTAAACAATCTATTAACCTTTTGACGCTGCAAAATTACTACTATTTCGGCTATTCACCAAATATTCAGCCAAGAAATTGTGACGTTTTTGCATTTTTTTGATATATATCAATCAAAATGAACAAAAGAAACGGAAATTAACAACTTTCTGACACTTTTCCTACATTTTGCTGAATATAAAGCTTCTGCCCTTTCAGGGCGTGCTGCTTGCGTTCTATCCTTTCTGGATAAGAACGGTGGCATAGGCGGAGATGCCCTCCATTCTGCCCGTGAATCCGAGTTTCTCGGTGGTTGTTGCCTTGATGGATATCTGGTCTTCGTCTACCCCCATCACCTCTGCCAGACAGGCTTTCATGGCTGGCACATGCGGGTTGAGTTTAGGGCGTTCGGCACAGACTGTAGCATCGATATTGCCCAGTGTATAACCCTTGGTAGCTATCAGTTCCATCGTTTTGCGGAGCAGTATCTTAGAATCCACATTCAGTGTCTCTGCTGCCGTATCCGGGAAATGATATCCGATATCACGCATGTTGGCGGCGCCCAGCAGGGCATCGCAAATGGCATGTATCAGCACATCGGCATCGCTGTGGCCCAGCAATCCCAGTTCATAATCTATCTTGATTCCTCCCAGCCACAAGTCGCGGTCAACCACCAGCTTGTGGACATCATATCCAAATCCTACACGTATATTCATATCTATATATAATAACTAATCAATAATCACTAAAAAACTATCTCTTAAAGAGGTCCTTCAGTCCATCCATATCAAACGACAGGGTGAAGCGGAGGGTCTGGTCGAGCGGGTTGCTCTTGGCGGTAGCCACCACATAGGCAGCATCGAGCGAGAAGACATTCATCTTGAAACCGGCACCCACGGTGAAGTACTTGCGGTTACCCTTGCTCTGACTCTCATGATGATAACCGGCACGGAGCGCAAACTTATCATTGTATACATACTCGGCACCCAATCCGTAGTTGATTTCCTCCAGCTCTTCCTTGAAACCGCCAGGGGCATCGCTGAAACTCTTGAAGATACCGCTGATGCCCGAAATATCATCATACTCACGATGCACACGGTCTTCATATTCTGAATTGTCCTCACCCTCTTCCTGCTTCGGAACGGTAGGCACCAGATACTTGTTGGCATCGGCTGCCAGGGTGATGCGGTTGTACTCGTCGATAGGAATCATCAGCGAAGCACCCAGACGCATGTTGGCTGGCAGGAACTCGCCATACTCCTTGCCACTGAAAGTAATCTTACTACCGATGTTAGAAATATTCAAGCCAAAACCCAACTGGCATTCGCGCTGGCCGATGACCACATAGTTCTGGTAATAGGCAGCGATATCGGCTGCGAAAGCGGAGGCTGGCGAATTATCTTCGGTATAATCGAAGCGCATATCGGAATAGATCCAGCGGATGGCGGCAGCAAGAGAGAACTTCTCGCTGAGCATCAGAGAATAAGCCACATCGACCGACATCTCGTAAGGATTGATGGTCATACCCGTGCCACTCTCGGCACCCTCTTCGCTGGTAAACACTTCACCCATATTGAAATAGCGGAGCGATGCAGATACGGCGCTGTAATCACCAATGCGGTAATAGCCAGAGAGATAGGCAAGATTCATATCATTGACCAGCGAGCGCAGCCAAGGAGTGAAGCTGAGCGACACACCGGCACGCGAAATGGTGAAAGGATATTTTGCCGGATTCCAGTACTGAGAGTTGACATCAGGGTCGGTAGCCGCACCGATGTCTCCCAAGCCGCCACCACGGGCATCAGGAGCTATGGTTTGCGAAATGACTGCATAGTTCACAGGATTGAAGAGATCTTTCTTATCCTGCGCCTTCACTTCTGATGCCATCAGAGCGAGACATCCCAAGATGAATATCTTATAGATTTTTTTCATTCCCATTGTAAATATATTTTTATTTGATAATGATGAGTTTCTTGACTTTTGAGGTATAGCTGCTGCCATCGCTCGCCACCTTGACGCGATAGAGATATACGCCGGTGCCCAGAGGGGTGCCGCTATCGGAGGTGAGGTCCCAGCTTACGGTATAGCTGCCCGAGGTAGGTACACCGCTTTCGGAATGGCGCCAGTGCTGTCTGCCCGATGAATCGAACACTTCTACCACCACGTCCATATCGCTCTCTGTGCGGTCGTGACTGATGATGAAGGTGGTGGAGGTCTTAGCCGGATTGGCGGTTACGCCCACATCGAAGAGCGCCGGACTCAGTGCCTTCACCACATTGAAGCGGAGCTTCACCGTAGAACTGTTGTTCTGGATATCCCAGGCACGGAAGGTGAGTTCGTGCTTGCCCGGTTCCAGTTGCGGTATGCTGTAATAGGTAGAACCGCTGGTATAGGTTCCGAAATCGTAGATGAAATTGCTGTTCAGCACGTAGGCCTTCGACATATCGCCATCTATCACCAACTGCAGGTCGTGACCGATACCGCTTCCGGCAGCATTGATTCCGTCCTTATCGATTATCTTTGCCACAAAGAACGGGGTGGTGTTGACATTGCCGCCATCTACGAAGGAAGGCGAATTGAGATAGCAGTAGATGGAAGGACCGATGGAATCGTTCTTCTGCTCCTCGCTCTCGCCTACCGTAAACTGCTCGCTGGAGCCGTGGGCGGAGAGGGTCTTGGCGGTATTCACCGCATAGAGGTTGACCAGACCGCTTTGGTTGGAATAATTGATATCCAGCGGAACGGCAAAGGAGAAGGTAAACTTGCCGCCTCTTACGCTATCGGTGCCCTGATACAGGGTCTTGGTTCTGTCTTTGTATTCGAAAGCCTTCTCAGCGCCATCCTTGCCGGTATCGTTCAGGCGACAGGTAACCGTTTCCTTGGAATCTCTTACGGTAGCGGTGATGACGCCCCGGAAGTCGTCTGCTCCCTCGATATGACCTGCCATGCGAGCGATAGAGCCTGCCTTCAGCATCGGCAGGGTTGCGGCTCCGGCAACAGGAATGCCATTGATGGAATCTACCACAATCTGATGCATAGGCAGATTGAGTGCAAGAGCAGGGTCGCCCAGAAGGGAATAATGGAGATGGTTCACCGTGACATCGGAGCCGGAAGTTGGTCCGTTGCCGCTCACCAGGTCGTTCTGCGCCAGTCGGTGCGCCTCGCCTATCGTAATAGGCTTACCGTCTACCAGACTGAGCACTCTGTGGATGAAGGCACGGTTGATATGTCTGTTATACTGGGCGTAAACGGTACGGGTGGTGCCATAGAAAGCTACTGCGCCGCCTTTATCGTTGAGCAGCGCATATTCGCCGATGTTGGCTTCGAGCCCGTCGAACGGCATGATATCGCAGGAGGCGGTTACCCAGAGCGGCAGGTTGGTATTGCGGAAATCGGCAAAATCGGTGAGTTTCAGAACTGATTCGTGCGACATCTGTGTAGGATCGCCATGTCCGGCATAATCCATGATGAGGGCTCCCGCAGCCTGCTGCTGTTTGATAATCCGCGTTGCTTCGGGATAGGTATTGCCCGAAGAGGAGGTTTCGCGGGTATAGGCATCCCACATCACTTTCTTGACGAGATAGGCGGGATAGGTGGTGAGCACATCATTTGCCACATCATCGGCATCCTGCATGTGGAGGTTTCCGTTTCCGTCATCGCCCATAAACATCAGGGTGTTCTGCCAGGCACCTACATTGGCATTCTGAGCATAACTGATGGTCTTGTCTACCAGCACCTGGGCTTCGTCTGCATAAGTTACCGGGAAGCGGCCTACGGCTACATCCTGCAGCTCACGGTTAGGATACAGTCCGGCTCCCTCGCCGAGCATGCCGAACCAGCTGTCGCTGACGAAGCAGGAAACGGCACTGAAGGAGTTTTCACTCTCAAAGCACAGCAGATAATCGTCTGGATTCAGGGTTCTGCAACCGGAGGTAAGCATGCGGTTATCCCATACGCAGTCGCCGAAGAGCAGGAGATATTTCGGCATATCTGCCTCGCTCTGCGCCTTATCAGAAAGCATGCGCAGGTAGCGGCGGTAGGCGTTGGCATCGGGGGTACCGCTAGAAAATTCGTTATAGAGTTCATCGGCAGGCACGATGGTAACGCGCAGTCCGTCGTGCTGTTCATGAAATTTTTTCAGCCGCTGTGCCTGTTTCAGCAGTTTCTGTGAGGTCGGGATGATGATGACCATATCGGCTGCTCCATCGGCATGATGATTCTGGTTGGTGATGCCGTAGACATACTGGGCAGCCGGAATCTTTCCACCGGCGGCCAGGTTGGCAGCGGTAAAGGCACAGCTTCCAGGCTCTGCCCACGTTACGGAGATATAATCGAGGCGGATGGAAGCACCTGACAAGACCTTGATAGAGATGGTATCCTTATCCTGGAAATCGGAAATGGGATAAGTGGCAACCTTCTCTGTAGCCTTGAGGTAAGCTATATCCTCCGTCGGATTGTCATCCTTGAGAGAAAGGGTGATTTCGCCCAAAACCTTGCCATTCTTCAGTATCTGAGCCACGCTGTTTGTGGTGGTAGTCAGGGCTACGGAGAGTTTACCTGCCGCAGAACCGGTGGTATTCGTGATTACCACTTTCTTTTCATCGCCCACCTTCAGTTCTTCTGCATCGAAGAGGTTTCTGCCGCCATGATAATAGCTGAAACCATCTGACTCGTAGAGGGAATGATAATCGTATGGCTGCGGATAATGGGAAGAGACAAAGGTGGCTGAATCCTGCACCAGTGGCTCTCCATCGGTCTGGGTAATAAAATAGTAGCCGTAATCGGAATAAGGATTACGGATGCGCTGGAGGGCGGTTTCTGACTTCCAGGATACCGGTCCCTCGGCATAGAAATAATGCTTGTCGCCAACGATGCACTGGGGAACTTCCTGAAGATCGTCGGTAGCCTGCAGTTCGCTCTCCAGAAGGGCTTCGTTCTGCAGATTGCCGCCATAGCCGTAAATCTTCACCTTGCTGATATCGGAGAAGCCTGCCTGGCGCACTACCTGTTCGGTAAGCTGATGGAAACCGGTTTCGCTGACTCTGATCTTCGCCCATCTGCCTGAGGCTAGGACGGAATGGGAGGCATAGAGGGAAGAGGCTGAGCGCAAAGCATCAGAAGAAGTGAAGGCTGATACTTTGCCCTTAGCCAACAGAGAACCTCGACTGGAACGCTCGGAGCGCTTCAGAGGACGGGCATCTACCTGGAGCATGAAGCTGACCAGCAGCTGATGGCGGTTATTGCGGAATACGACAGGACTGAAATCTATCTGGAGTACGCCCTGCTTACGGCATTCGGTAACCCGCTGCTGTGGAAATACCTGCTCAGGAGGGACTGCACCCGACAGGCGGTTGTAACTGGCGATGTCGGAGGCAGTCATGTCGATATACTCGCCATATTTCAGGCTGACGGTATATACAGAATCACGATATGCACCGGTCAAAGGAATGGAATACACGAAACGGGGCAACACGGAATCTACTCTGACTTCTGAAGAGGTCAGATTGAAGAATCGCTGTGCCTGAGCAGGAGCCACCAGCATGAGCAGGCATGCCAGCAGCATGTATTTCCAAACCTTCGTTGTGTTCATATCGATATATTACTTGCAATATTGTTTATTTACAGTGAAAATCGAGCACCTTCCTGTCTTCGAGATAGCCTACGAGATGGTCGTCGATGTTGACAGGACCGCAGCCTGTAGGACATCCGGTATAGAGCAGGTCGCCCGTCTTGAGCGTGAAGTACTGGCTGATGTAGGAGATGATTTCATCTACCTTGTAGAGCATATCGCTCGTGCAGCCTTCCTGTACGGTCTTGTCATTGAGATCGAGGCGGAAGTGCAGTGCCTGGATATCACGGAACTTCTGGATGTCGACCCATTCGCCGATAACGGCAGAACCGTCGAATCCCTTGGCGAGTTCCCAAGGTTGGCCAGCCTCGCGCAGTTTCTTCTGCATCTCGCGTGCCGTAAAATCGATACCTACGGTTACTGCATCGTAATAGCGGTGGGCGAAACGCTGCGGAATGGTCTTTCCCAACTTGGATATTCTGACCACTACTTCGGTTTCATACTCTATTCTTCCCAGATGATCAGGGATGAAGAAAGGCTTGCCGTTATTGAGCAAAGCAGAATCTGCCTTGGTAAAAATGACAGGACGCTCTGGTTTAGATAACGTACCATGCAGCGATTTATTGTGTTCGGTATAGTTCATACCGATGGCAAATATCTTCATAACATCAAATTTTTATATAAAAAAGAAATGGGAGTTAGAAGCAAAGCGAGGCTTAACTTCATAACTCCCGGTATTCTAATTTAACTATAAGTCAAATTAACGCTTGCTTTTGAGTAATGATTACTCAGCAGCAAGAGTAAAGCGCTGGTAAGCAACGATCTTGAGATCCTTGCTCTGAGAAGCGAGGTACTGAGCAACAGTCTGCTTGTCACCGTCACCGAACTGGAACTCCTGGTCAACGAGGCAGTTCTCCTTGAAGAACTTAGCCAGACGACCATTAGCAATGTTCTGGATCATAGTAGGGTTCAAAGTAGCAGCCTTCTCCTCACCAACAGTCTTCTTGATGTTGCGAGCCTCTTCAGCCTGCTCAGGTGTCAACCAACCCTTCTTGGTGTTGCTCTCGATGTGCTCCTCAGAGTCAACGTGAGCTGGGTTGATGCCAGCCTTCTTCAAAGCAGCGTTAACAGCCTTCTCTACGAGTTCTTCCTTAGTCTTGGCAACAGCAACCTCGAGCTCACTCTTCTTAGTCTCCTCAGAAACAGAAGACTCGTCGAGAGCTACAGGGCGCATAGCAGCAACCTGCATAGCTACCTTGTGACCAGCCTCCTCGTTGTTCTCGTTGAGCTGAACCATAGTACACAAAGTGTGCTTGTTCATGTGGTCGTAAACCTCGATGTTGTCACCCTCGAGAACACAGTAGCCGTCGAGCTCCATCTTCTCGCCAGTGATACCAGAGCGCTGTGTAACAGCAGCCTGAGCATCAGCATCGCCAACCTTCAAAGTCTTCACCTCGTCGAGAGTGTGAGCCTTGGCAGCGATAGCAGCGTCGAGGATGTCAGATGTCAACTTGATGAAGTCAGCACCGTTAGCTACGAAGTCAGTCTCGCACTTGAGAGCGATGATAGCAGCGAAATCGTTAACCTTCTTAACGAGAACGCAACCATTAGAAGTCTCACGGTCAGAACGCTTAGCAGCGATAGCGAGACCACGCTCACGGAGCAACTCCTTTGCCTTATCGAAATCACCTTCAGCCTCTGTGAGTGCCTTCTTAACGTCAGCAAGACCAGCACCAGTCATAGCGCGAAGTTTCTTGATATCTTCAATTGAAACAGCCATAATAATATTTTTATATTAAAAAGTTAATAATAATCTTTGCTTAAAAGCTACTAAAGCCATCGAATCATAAACAGAATCAATGGCTTCAGTATATATTTCTTTGCCTAATTACTCAGCCTCGTCCTTGCGGGCAGCCTTCTTCTTAGGCTGGTCCTTCTGCTCAGCAGCAGCCTTGTCGTCAGCCTTCTCAGCCTTGCGCTCCTCGAGAGCCTCAGCGATAGCACCGCAAACTGCAGTAAGGATAGCATCTACAGAATCCTTAGCATCGTCGTTAGCTGGGATAACGTAATCAACATTCTTAGGATCAGAGTTGGTATCTACGATACCGAACACTGGAATACCAAGACGGTTAGCCTCCTTAACAGCGATGTGCTCCTTCATTACGTCAACAACGAAGAGGGCTACTGGGAGACGGGCCATATCTGCGATAGAACCGAGGTTCTTCTCCAACTTAGCACGCTGGCGGCTTACCTGAAGCAACTCGCGCTTAGAGAGGTTAGAGAATGTACCATCGTTCAACAGACGATCGATGTTTGTCATTTTCTTAACTGCCTTACGGATTGTAGGGAAGTTGGTGAGCATACCACCAGCCCAACGCTCGTTTACGTATGGCATATTGATAGAAGCTGCCTTCTCAGCAACTACGTCCTTAGCTTGTTTTTTAGTAGCGACAAACAGGATCTTTCTACCTGTCTTGGCAATTGTCTTGAGAGCCTCAGCAGCCTCATCGATCTTAGCGACAGTCTTGTTGAGGTCGATAATATGAATACCGTTACGCTCCATGAAGATGTAAGGAGCCATTGCTGGATTCCACTTGCGACGGAGGTGTCCGAAGTGGCAACCTGCCTGAAGTAACTGGTCAAAATTTGTTCTTGACATTTTTTTTCTTTTTAATTGTGTTTACTTTCTTTTTGAATCTAATGTTAGATCAGTCGATGAGTAGTCCCCGATTAATGGAATCTCACCGATTTAGATACTAAACTTTTTAGCTCAGCTATATATAATCTGTATATATATAATAAAATATGTATAAGATTAACGCTTGCTGAACTGGAAGCGACGACGAGCCTTTGGCTGACCTGGCTTCTTACGCTCTACAGCACGTGAGTCACGTGTCATGAAGCCTGCATCCTTCAAAGCCTTCTTATCGTTAGCGTCGATCTTAACGAGTGCGCGAGCGATAGCGAGGCGGAGAGCCTGGCTCTGACCGGTGAAACCACCACCGTCGAGGTTTGCCTTAATATCATACTTACCCTCAGCTTCGAGCAACTGCAATGGCTGCTTTACTACATAGCGAAGGATTGCTGATGGGAAATATGTCTCAATATCTTTCTTGTTGATTGTGATCTTACCGGTACCCTCTGTGAGGTATACACGAGCTACAGCGCTCTTACGGCGACCAATTGCATTAATTACTTCCATTCTACCTTAATTATTTATACTGGTTAATATCAATAGCCTTTGGCTGCTGTGCCTCGTGCTTGTGCTCTGTGCCATCGTAAATGAAGAGGTTGTCCATCAAAGAACGACCGAGAGGGCCCTTTGGCAACATACCCTTGATAGCGTGACGGAGGATCTTGTCCATTCCATCAGGACGCTTGCGCAACTCTGCTGGAGTGTTGAAGCGCTGACCACCTGGATAACCAGTGTAACGAGTGTAAACCTTATCTGTTTCCTTCTTACCTGTGAAAACTACCTTAGCGGCATTGATAATGATTACGTTGTCACCACAATCTACGTGTGGAGTGAAAGTTGGCTTGTACTTTCCGCGGAGCAATTTAGCAACCTTAGAGCAGAGGCGACCTACAACCTGGTCGGTAGCGTCGATTACGACCCACTCTTTCTTAGCTGTTTCCTTGTTTACGGAAATAGTCTTGTAACTTAATGTGTCCATTTTAAAATTTAAATTTACTACTAAAAAACGTTTTTAATCTTTTTTACTCACTATTCAGACAGGTGATTCACTAACCACATACCCCGGCCACAGGGCATGCTATTAACACACCATATCTTGGGGACTCTAAGCGTATCCCCGAAATAATCGGACTGCAAAATTACACATTTTTATTTGATTATGTGTAGGTTACGAGTTTTAACCCCAAACTTTTATGAATATTTAACTTAGTTTACGCTTTTCTGCTCAGGATAAGCAAAAAAAGAGTGCATTGTTAACGGCAATGCACTCTTTTTTATTATATCAATTCCTTATCCAGAAAATATTATCTGATGAACAGCAGCTCACGATACTTTGGCAATGTCCAAAGTTCATCGGCTACGAGAAGCTCGAGCTTGTCTATCTGATAACGGATTTCCTCCATCTTTGGAGCTACCGTGTCGTGATATGCTACTGCCTTCTCGCGCTCACTCTCTATCTTGTTGGCTACCTTGCGGGCATCTACCAATGCCTCTACACCACGCTCAATTGCCTCGGTACGCTCGGCTATCTCACGGATAATCTTCACGTTGCGGGCAGTCAGCTTCTTGCCTTCCTCGCCACCGAAGATGTGAATCATGCCCTCTACGTTCTTTGCCAGACGGCTCTGATAGTGGGTAGCCACAGGGATGATATGGTTCATGCTCAGGTCGCCCATCACACGAGCCTCAATCTGAATCTTCTTGGTATAGGTCTCCCACTTCACCTCGTTGCGCGCCTTCAACTCGCTCTCGCTCATCACGTTGGTCTTGGCAAACATCTCGATGCTTTCCTTGTCCAGATAACGGTCGAAGACTACCGGGCAGGATGCCTCGCAGTCCAGACCTCGCTTCTGAGCCTCTTCCTTCCACTCATAAGAATAGCCGTTGCCGTCGAAGCGGATAGGCTTGCAGGTCTTGATATCCTCGCGTACAACATCTATAATAGCCGATGTCTGGTCCTCGCCCTTTGCTATCAAGGCATCTACACGAGTCTTGAAGTCTTCGAGAGCCTCAGCTACGGCAGCATTCAGTACGATGAGAGATGACGCACAGTTGGCCTCTGAACCTACGGCACGGAACTCGAAACGGTTTCCGGTGAAGGCGAATGGAGAGGTACGGTTGCGGTCGGTGTTATCAATCATCAGCTCCGGAATCTCAGGGATATCCAGCTCCATACCCTTCTTGCCTGCCAGGGCGAAGAGTTCTTCCTTGTCTGCCTTCTCGATATGGTCGAGCAGGTCGGTGAGCTGCTTTCCGAGGAATGAAGAGATGATGGCTGGTGGTGCTTCGTTGGCTCCCAAACGGTGCGCATTGGTAGCACTCATGATAGAAGCCTTCAGCAGTCCATTGTGCTTGTAAACGCCCATCAGGGTCTCTACGATGAAGACTACAAAGCGGAGATTGTCCTCCGGTGTCTTGCCTGCTGCATGGAGCAGTACGCCGGTATCGGTGCAGAGACTCCAGTTGTTGTGCTTGCCCGAACCGTTGACACCAGCGAATGGCTTCTCGTGAAGGAGCACACGGAAACCATGCTTGTGAGCCACACGCTTCATCAGACTCATCAGGAGCATATTATGGTCTACGGCAAGATTGCACTCCTCATAGATAGGTGCCAGCTCAAACTGGTTTGGTGCCACCTCGTTATGACGGGTCTTGCAAGGGATGCCGAGTTCGAGCGCCTGTACTTCTAGATCCTTCATGAAAGCCTGCACACGCTCAGGGATTGTTCCGAAATAATGGTCGTCCATCTGCTGGTTCTTCGCAGAGTCGTGTCCCATCAGGGTACGGCCTGTGAGCATCAGGTCAGGGCGAGCCGAATAGAGACTCTCATCTACCAGGAAGTACTCCTGCTCCCATCCGAGATTGGTCTGCACCTTCTTTACCTGTGGGTAGAAGTAGTGGCACACCTCGGTAGCCGCCTCGCTCAGGGTATGGAGCGAGCGGAGCAATGGAGCCTTGTAGTCCAGCGCCTCACCGGTATAAGATATAAAGATGGTAGGGATACAGAGGGTATCGTCGATGATAAACACAGGCGATGTAGGATCCCATGCAGAATAGCCACGAGCCTCGAAGGTGTTGCGGATACCGCCGTTAGGGAATGAGCTGGCATCAGGTTCCTGCTGGACAAGCAATTTGCCAGAGAATTCCTCAATCATACCACCCTTTCCGTCATGCTCCACGAAGGCATCATGCTTCTCGGCAGTACCTTCTGTCAATGGCTGGAACCAGTGAGTATAATGTGTTACCCCGTTTTCCTCAGCCCAGAGCTTCATGCCGGCAGCCACGGCATCAGCGATGGAACGGTCCAGACGAGTACCGTTATCTATCACATCGATGAGTTTCTCATACACATCAGATGGCAGATACTTGTACATCTTCTGGCGGTTGAATACATACTTGGCGAAGTACTCCGAAGGGCGCACCTTGGGAGCCTCTACCTCTACAGGTCTTTTCTTAAAGGCCTCGGCTACAACCTCAAATCTCAAATTAGCCATTCTTTCTTTTATTATTAATTATAAGTTTGCGGGTGCAAAGTTACGAAAAAATGAGCAAATTGCTAGCGTTTGAGCGTATTTTTTATGCAAAATTCAAACTTTTCTTATACATAAAGTGCCTTTTTCCTACATGGCGACGTAATCTTTCCTACGTCCTGACAAAGAAACTCCTGCGTCGCCATGTAATTTCAAGGGCATTAGGAGAGAAAAAAAATCCCTTGCAACCACTAGAGTCGCAAGGGATTCACATTATCCACTTATCTATTTGTACCTTAAGGATTTATTGAAGATTGGAGGTCGGCAATTAGAAACGGTATACAACAAAGCTGTTTGGCTTCATCTTCACGTTCAATACATTGCCCTGAACCTGTGCATCTGATACTACAGGAACAACCACATTTTTATTGTCTATCTTGTTTTCTGCCTGAATATCGTCGGCATGGAGAACGGTTACCTTACCTGGGTTCAACTTCTTGATACCATTAAAGGTTACGTTGATTTCCTTTGCCTCGTTAGAGGTATTGGCAATCTTCACGATGTAGCTCTTGGTAGCCTTGTCGAAGCAAGCGGTGGCATAGAGACCGTTCTCGCCTGCTACAGCCTTACCGTTCTCGGTAAGTTTCAACACATTGGTACCCTTGTTCTCGCCGTAGAGCTGCTGAACATAGTAGTTGGCAGAACGGACAGAGCTGAGGTTATCGAACCAGATGAGGTCCGGACGCCACTGCCATCCCTCTACATGAGCGAAGAGAGGTGCATAGGTAGCCTGATAAACCACATCGGCATTACGCTCCAAACCGGTCATGAAAGCTGCCTCAGAAAGGGCTGCCTCCCAAGAGTTTGGATCATTCTCGGCATGAGCAGCATACTCACCGGCAAAGACCTTAGGACCCTTGCGGTCGTACTTGTCGTAACGGCTGGCATTGCTGCGGAACCATTCTGGACTCTTGTAGTAGTGCTCATCCACCATGTCTACGCCCAACTTGCGCATCTGCTCCCAACCGTAGTCGAAGTCCTTGCCATCAGCAGATGGACCAGATGAACCGCAGATTTTTATCTTTGGATACTTGGCATGAATCTGCTCCATGAACTTCTGCAGACGCTCAGGATACATAGGACCCCACTGCTCGTTACCGATACCAATCTGCTTCAGATTGAATGGTGCCGGATGACCCATATCGGCACGGAGCTTACCCCACTTAGAGGTAACAGGACCATTGGCAAACTCGATGAGGTCGAGTGCATCGTCGATATAGCTCTGGAGATCCTTGACTGCTACATGTGCATTAGGATCCTTATTATCGTTCTGATACTGGCAAGCCAGACCTACAGAGAGAATAGGCAATGGCTCAGCACCAATCTTCTCTGAAAGGAGGAAATACTCATAGAAGCCCAAGCCCAATGACTGATAGTAGTTAGGGAAAAGGCGATGAGGGAAGGTATCTCTCCAGCGGTTCTCGTTCAGAGGACGGTTCTCAGGAGCACCCACAGAGTTCTTCCACTCATAACGGGTATCGAGGTCGGTTCCCTCTACGATACATCCGCCAGGGAAACGGAAGATGCCTGGCTTCAAGTCAGCCAAATCCTGTACGAGGTCGGCACGGAGACCATTCCAGTTGTCCTCAGGAAAGAGAGAGATATGGTCGAGGTCTACGCTTTCAGAACCCTTCTCCAGATAAACACGCATCAACCCCTTGGCATCGGTCTGAGGAGAAGTAAGGGTAGCAGTAAGCTTCTGCCATTTATTATTGGTGATGTTGATGACCTGCTTGGCAATCACATCATTCTTTGAATTGACGAGTTCTACGCGAATCTTGCCCTGCTTGCCATCAATGAGATGAAGACGGCCATATACGGTGAAATCGTACTTCATATCCTTCTTCAAGCCCATGCCGAAGAAGCCACGGTTCTCAAGACCAGTCTGCTTCTCACGTGCGCCTGCGCTCTCAAGTGTTACATAATGAGGATTGCGGTCGAAGGCAGGTTTTACGTCGCTGAGGGTTACATTTCCGAATGTATTCCATCCCATCAGGCGCTGTGGGAATTCGAAGGAACGGTTCTCTACCATCTCTGCATAGAGTCCACCATCGGCACCGAAGTTGATATCCTCGAAGAAGATACCATACATGGTAGGCTGGATTTCTGCTCCAGGCTTGTTAGCCTGAACAGTAAACTGATGCTGTGCGAAAGCTCCGAGTGAAGACATCGCCAGCAATGCTGCTGCGAAAAATTTTGCTTTTCTCATATTGTTCGTTATTTTTATTTTTTAGGTCTGTACTTACACCTTATTAAATATAGGTGGTGCAGTAATTTGCTGCAAAGATTACACAAACGAGCGCAATGAAAGCTTGCTTTCAAATTGCCGAGTGCAGTAAATCTTCTGCAAAGATAAAAAAATCCACCCCGAATGAGGTGGATTTTCTGTTTAAATATATTGGATTTTCGTACAAATCCCTGCTTTTCTACTATTTATCTAATGGAATGAGCACGAAAGTGAAGTTCTTATCGCCATAATGGAGGCGATACTTCTCCAAAGGCCATGCACCCCAAGAGTTCTCACCAGCCACACCAGAATGCTCTGCATCGAGGAAGAGATTGGTGAATTTTGACTTCTTCAGGTTGAAACTGTGGCGCTGATCCTTGTCATCACCATCATCCAGTTCTTCGGTGTCGAAGTGGATGGCGGAAGCATAGAACGGCTTGCAGCTCTTCACTTTGAATCCGAAGCCGGAAGCATCGGTCTGATTCCACCAGCGCATATCGCCCTTGGTTCCACTCTCCTGTGGACGGATGTATGGGAAGTACTGGTTGTCGGCATCATCGCTGTAGATTCCGATGCGCATGCAGTCCTCACGGTCAGAATAGTTCTCGATAGGACCACGGCCGTAATACTGGCTCTTGTCCATATCGTACGGCAACTGCATCAGCATACCGAAACGGAACAGATCGCTGACCTTGGCATCATCAGAAGCATCAAACTCCTGGCTTACCTTCATCGCACCGGTGTTAGGCATGATGAGATATTCTATTTCCAGCTCACCCTTCACCTCTGGCATCTCATAGGTTGCACAGATGCTGATGGTGTTTGCCTTCTTATCCTTTTCAACAGCTACACCCTTCAGGTTCATGACAGGGTTCTTCCAAACCTGGAACTTCTTCTGCAGGCCGGCACCGAAATCATTATCGGTAGGAGCACGCCAGAAGTTTGGCTTCAGGGTACCGCCCTCGCCGAGGAGCGACTTGCCACGATAGGTATATTCAGAGATGAGACCGGTGGTACGGTTCACCTTCACGGTCAGATCAGGAGTAGTAACGGTGATATCCTGCTCGCCCTTCTTGTCGATGAGCTTAGCCTTCACCTTCTTGCCATCCTGAGCCTTAGCCATGTTTTCTGCACAATGACCGCAGCACTTCTTCTCCTTCACCGCCAGCTGGGCATAAGCCACAATCTGACCAGCCTCCATCAGAGGTTCAGCCTTCTTCAGACGGAAATCGATGTTGAGGAACACCTCCTTGCCCGTTACCTTAGAAAGGTCATAAGGGATGGTGAAGTTCTTGGTCTGCTGGGCAGCTACATCGATATCAGCAATAGTACCGTTCTGAGTCTCCACGCCATCCTCAATGAGGCTCCATGCCAAGGCATAGTTGCTCAAATTGCGGAAGAAGTTCTCATTGTATACACTTACTTCACCCTTCTCTGCATTCACCATCTTAGCCCAGATGTTCTGATACTGGTAGGCTACCTCGTAGGCATGAGGATTGAGCTGACGGTCAGGACCGATGATACCATTGCAGTTGAAGTTGTTGTCGCTAGGGTCGTAATTGTTATAATCGCCACCGTAGCAATATTCTATTTTGCGGAGCTCTTCATTGCTCATCTTCTCAGGATTCTTGATGGTCATCGGCTTCAATACCTTGCGGTGCAAGCCCTGGTCAACGAAATCCCAGTCGAAACCACCCTGGAGGATAGGATACTTGCGAATCAGAGCCCAGTAATCCTTCAGGTTACCGCCTGAGTTACCCATGGTATGGTTGTACTCGCACTGGATGAGCGGCATCGGACTGTTAGGGTCCTTAGCATACTTTTCACAAGCACTTACAGGATAGTACATAGGGCAGAAGATATCGGTACCCTCGCCTCTGTGAGCCTGCTCATACTGAACCGGACGGCTCTGGTCCTGACTCTTAATCCACTTGTAAGCCTGCAGGAAGTTATCGCCCATCACAGTCTCATTACCCAAACTCCAGGTTACGACACTAGGATGATTGAAGTACATGGAAACATTGTGCTGGTTGCGCTCCAGAATCTGCTTGGCAAACATCGGTTTCTTGGCAGCAGCATCATCGCCATACTGGAAACCGTGACTCTCCTGGTTAGCCTCAGCAACCACATAGATACCATACTCATCGCAGAGCTCGTACCAGCGTGGATCATCAGGATAGTGACAGGTGCGGACAGCGTTAATATTCAGGCGCTTCATAATCTTGATGTCCTGAATCATGCGCTCCATGCTCAATACATAACCTCCATCAGGGTCCATCTCATGACGGTTGGCACCCTTGATGAGCACAGGCTGACCGTTGACAAGGAACTGCTTGTTCTTGATTTCCACCTTGCGGAAACCTACCTTGACAGGAGTCATGCTTGCTGATTTCATGTTGCCATTCTTCAGCGCACTTGAGAGGGAAACCTGAAGGGTATATAAATAAGGTGTCTCTGCATTCCACTTGTGTGGATTCTCTACGTTCATCGTAATGTTGGCTGTTCCATTCTTTGCCAATCCTGTAGCTGTAGTCACCTGCTTGCCTTCTTTGTCGAAGAGGATGAAGTTCAGCTTGCCTGTTCCCTTTACCTTGGCAGAGATATTGAGCACACCATCCTTGTAGTTGTTTACAAGGTCAGGAGTAACACGGATATCCTCCAAATGCAACTGGGCATCGCGGGCAAAGAGATAGCTTTCACGAGCCACACCACTCAAGCGCCAGAAGTCCTGATCCTCATCCCAGGAACCATCGCACCAGCGGAAGGTCTGGAAGGCAATCAGATTCTTACCCTTCTTCAGATAAGGAGTGATGTCAAACTCGGCAGCTACCTTGCTATCCTCTGCATAACCGGCAAACTTACCGTTTACATAGAGATAGATGTTGGAAGTAACGCTACCGAAATGGGCTACTACCTGCTTGCCATCCCAGTTGGCAGGGATGTCGATGATGCGACGGTAAGAGCCAACATGGTTGTCCTTGGTAGGAACTGCTGGTGGCTGCTGATCAAAATGTCCACGCCAGCCGAAGCCTACGTTCACATATTCCGGATCACCGAATCCGTTCATCTCCCAGATACCTGGCAGATTCATGGTCTTCCATTTGGAATCATCAAGATCTTCCTTGTAGAAGTCGGTAGGACGCTGGTCGGCATTAGCCACCCAGTTGAACTTCCAGGTTCCGTCAAGCGAAAGGAAATACTTGCTCTCCGCCTTGTTCATGTGCAGGATATCCTTGCTCACGATCTTACCGTCTTTCTCTGAAACCCAGTCATCTGCCGGATAGGTGAAGAAATTGGTGTGCAACGGAAAACGATTGATGGCATTCACCTGAAGGTCGTGCCATTCTGTGTAAGTTGGCTGTTGGATGGTCGTCTTATTCAACGACTTAATGGCAGTCTTCGGTTTGGTTGCACCAAAGGTTGACATTGCTAATCCTGCCAAACTCAATGTTACGAACAGTCTCTGTTTCATGTTTGTTAGTTATTTATACATTAGATTGAAATTACACCTTATTATATATAGGCATCTTACTTGTTTGCGAGATACTTATCATATTCGCAGGCTGTAAGAAGCACAGCGCCTACACCGAAGTTAGCCTGAGAGTTGGCATCTACGGTCTGACCAGGGATGGCTCTCTCGCCGATAGGTTGAACATAACCCACCTTGCCATCTGCCTGAACGGCAGTCTCTGTAAGATAAGTCCAGGCACGGTCGATGGCCTTCTTGTACTCCTTCTTGTTGAGGTAACCATTGTTGACCCCCCAAAGCATACCGTAGGTGAAGAAGGCAGTACCGCTGGTCTCAGGACCTGGAGCATGCTCTGGGTCCATCATCGAACGGGTCCAGTAACCTTCCGGCTGCTGGATTTCTGCCACAGCCTTAGCCAACTTTTGGAATTTATCTACGAAGAACTGATTGTGCTTGTAGTCCTTTGGCATATCCTGGAGCACCTTAGCCAGACCTGCGAGAACCCAGCCATCACCACGAGCCCAGAAGTCTTTCTTTCCGTTGGCACTCTTGTGCTTTGGATAAACGTACTTGCCATCACGGAAGTAGAGGTTGGTCTCCTTGTCGAGCATAATCTCATCGGTAGTGAGGAGATTGTCGTAGAGCTTGTCGAGATACTTGGTATCGCCGGTCAACTTATACATCTTGGTCATCACAGGCATCACCATATAGAGGGCATCGCTCCACCACCAGTAGTCTGTTGGCTCAGAGTAAACCTCGTAGTGCATTACCTCCTTGGCACGCTTCACCATGTATTCTGATGCAGCGGCATTTCCCTTGGCTGCCTCGATGTTGTAGAGGTCGATGTAAGTCTGGAAGCAGATCTGCCAGTCACCGAAGAGCACGTGCTGCTTTCCCTCGCCGTATGGTTTGTACTTCCACTTGGCTGGGTTAGCCTCTGTAGCACCGGTCCAATCGTTATGTTCTGCCCAACGGATGGAATAGTCGAGCATCTTCTGGTCCTTGAGCATCTTATATACCTCCATGTTGCCGGTATGATAAGCGGCATTATCCCAGAAGGCACGAACCTCAGGCTTGTTGTTAACCTGCCAGTAGTTATTCACCTTGGTGATGAGTTCCACCACCTGCTCATGGTCCCATTTCTTGGAAGCCTTCACTTCCTTCTTATTCTGTTTCTTGACCTTAGCGGTCTTCTTGGCTGGCTGTGCTGCATTCAAAGGCAAAGCCAAGGCTGCAGCCGCCAGCATCATCAATATCTTATGCATGATAATCTATAAACTCTTAACTAAAAACTCTTAACTAAAAAAATTACCACTTGTCCTTGGTCACGATATCGTCCTTCCACTGGTGATCCTTAGGGAACTGCTGGTTGTTCCATGCCTTCACCTGGGTCCAAGGCTGTGCTGCGTCGGTCCAGAAAGGATGGTCGGCAGGCAAGCCGAGAGGCATGAAGGCGAGGGTTGTCATATAGAGCGAACCGTTGTTGGTATACCAGTCGGCAACGTTCTTCTGGCTGTTTCCACAGAAACCGATAGAGAGATAGCCCTTCTCGTTGAAGTTGTTCTGCTGGTCGAACATGCGATGGAGCACCTTGGTAAGTGCTGCACGAACCTGACCGTTGCTCAAATCCTTAGGCAACTTCTGGTACCATGCCATCAGAGCCAGCGGCTGCATGGTAGCCATACGGTAAGGAATACTTCTTCCGAATGCTGGGAAGGTACCCTCAGGAGAGATGAATCTCTCGAGAATGATGCTGTACTTCTGGCAGCGTTTCAACTCTCTGTTATAGTATTTCTGATAGTCGAGACGGGAATTGACCTTGGCATCTACCATCGCCTGGAGCGTCTCCAGATACATCGGATGGAACACGTAGCTGCTGTAGTAATCGAAAGCGAACGAAGGACCGTCAGCATACCAGCCATCACCCACATACCACTCCTCTACCTTGCGGCAGGCTGAATTGATGCGAAATTCATCGAAATCGCCACCCGCCTTTGCCATGAAACTCTCGATGGTTGAAGAGAAGAGCAACCAGTTGGTATAAGGAGGGTCGATGTGGCGGAGCTTGGCAAACTCTGTGAGATAACGCTTCTTGGTCACCTCGTCGAGAGGCTTCCAGAGTGTATCGTAAGCACGGAGAAAACTCTCTGCAATATAGGCTGCATCTACCAGATTCTGACCACCGATGCCCCAGCAGAGATAGTCTGGATTCTGAGGGTCTACAGCATTCTTATAGGAAGCCAAAGCCCATTCACGCAACTGCTTGCGCTGCTTACCTTCGGCAGTAGCATCATCCGGAAGGGTGAGCCATGGAGCCACACCAGCCATCAGTCTGCCGAAGCACTCCATATAGAGCACCTTTCTGTTGCGGTTGTCGAAGCTGGGACTGAACTCAGTCTGCATATTCTTCTGTAACTCGCCTTTAGCCATATTTTCCAAAACAGGCTGTGCCATCTTATAGGCTAGCGAGCACCAATATTGGCGGTCGCTCTGCTGAACAGTCTTCTTCTTGGCAGAAATTCCCATGAAAGGAACCAGCGCCAAGACTAGGGTCATCATGATACTTTTAAATATATAATTCATAGATAGTTGTATATTGTTTGTTGTTATTGATAATTGTAAGAGGCAAGTTGCCTGTAGCCTTAGCTGAGCAACTGCAAATATATATAAAATTAGTTAGAAACAAGCAGAGCGACCGTATATTTTAGTGTTTTTTCAACACTGGTGCACCATTTTCCCAGGAAATAGGTACCCACAAGTGTCTACTGTCACTCAAGTGTTTAGGATTCCACATGTCTGCCATGAACACATAGTCGGCACCATGGAACATCTTCTTCTGTGCTGCAGTTTCCACCTTATATATATAGGTACCCTGTGCACCGAAGGTCTTGTCAGCACCCTCGCCACGGCAAGGATTAGGCAACTGCTCCCAAGGGCCGAAGATATTCTTAGCCTTGAACATGCGGGCTGCATTTGGAGCCCATCCGGTACATCCGCTGGTAATCATCCAGTAGGTGCCATCCTGCTTGAAGATGGTTGGAGCTTCGTTCTGTCCGCCGGCAGCAACTCGTACGTAGCAACCGTTGTGCTGCATGTAGTCATCTGTCAACTGTGCGATTTGTAGTGTCAGGTTTTCCTCTGAAGAATAGATGTGGTAAGCCTTGCCATCATCGTCGATGAAGATGGTCATATCTCTAGACATCTGTCCGCCCTCGAAGTCTCTCATCCAGAACATACCGCGTTCTATCTGCTTGCGCCACTCTGGAGTCCACCATTCCTTCAGTTCCGGGAAGAGAAGCTGATGCTTGAGGTCGGTGGTATCTGGTTTGGCGAATCCTACAGGATAGATGCCCGGATTCACTCTTCCTGAACGGATGAACCTGAAAGGTCCGAAAGGAGTATCGCTGGTTGCCACTCCATAGCGGGCAGCACCATAGCCCCTACCCTTCAGTTCAAGATGGAACCACATCACGAACTTCCTGGTCTTCTTGTTGTAGAGAACCTTAGGACGCTCGATGATGCAACCACCCTCGATGTCGCTACCTGCTTCATTAGATACAGGGAGCACCAATCCATGGTTCTTCCAACTCTTGAGATCCTTGGAAGTGAAGCAGCTTACGCCGAGAGAGCTGTAAGGCTTGCCATCCTCAGAGCGGCTTTCGCCATACCAGTAATAGATACCCTTGTAGTTGAAGATGTTGCCACCGTGCGCATTGATATGCTTGCCGGTATTATCCTTCCACACGCCTCCGTCCATCGGAGCCTGTGCCAGGGTTGGAAGGCAAGACATCATCCACAACATGATAAATGTGAATAGTTTATTCATTTTGCTGATGTTATTAATAAGTTAGTGAATACGCTAATTGTTGCTGTCGTTTGTCGGGTGCAAAATTAAAGAATATCATCAACTTCATAGTTCTATAATCGGTAAAATAAGGACGCAAATTGAGATAAAAGGGCTGAAAACAGTCAAAAAATGACTATTATAGCCCTCTTGTAACTAAATATCAATCTTAATCCTTATTCTCATTCTTATTCATTCTCCGGATCATATACCACCTTGTGGGCATCGAATACTGCAAGCTCTGCAAGGTTGAAGTAGTTCTTGTCGCCGAAGGTCTTGGTAACAACCAGACGGAGATGAGTGAATGGTTTGCCGGCATCGATACCCTCAGAGGTATATTCTGCCTGGCTGGCAGAAGGAAGACCAGAGAGGATTTCCTTGATACTCTCCCAGTTCTCTCCATCATTGCTGATTTGGATATCGAGATTTTCAGGACCTACCTGAGAACCGTTACGGTTGCGATACCAGAACATGAATACCTGATGAGCCTCCTTGAAGTCTACCTGGATATATTGAGGAAGAGGCTTCTGAGGAGATGACCAGCGAGTATGGAAGAAACTGTTATAGTTGCCATCCACCAGGTTCTTGATAGGGCCCTCAGAAGGTTCCTGATCATCGGTACTCAACATGTCTGCTGTGACATTTATCTTATCACCTTTGGAATAGGTAACGGTAGCAGGAAGCAAACCCGACTGAGCCTTTACCTGCATAGGAGCACCCGCCTCGTTCTTGTCGTTGAATGCCTGGAAGGTGAAGGTATAGTCACCATACTTCTTCAAAGTATTCTCGATGAGGAGCGTACGGGTATGGATAGAAACCACATTGGTTACCGTCTCCTGATTAGCTGGATTTACATACGAAATCTTCATATATGAGAAAGTGGAATCGGCAGGAACTGTCCAGTTCAGACGGATGGCACCAGGAAGAGCCTCGGATGTAACAGCAGAAGCATCAATAGTCTTTGGAGCTCCTGTATAACCCTGATATTCGAAATCGGTGATATTGCTATCACAGGAAGCCAAGGCTACCATTCCAACTAATGCACTAAATATATATTTAATTGCTTTCATTGTTTTGTCTATTTGTTTGTTCTACTTGGGATTGCCCTGCTCCTTATACTTAAATGTCGCTATATATATAATCAAGGTGACATATATATAAAAGGTGACATATATATAATAAGGTGAAGAGCAATCCATGTATTGACTTTGATTAATTACCAGCCAGGATTCTGCTTGAAGTCTGGGTTGGTATGCTTCAGGAGTTCACTCTTGGAGATTGGGAAGAAATACATCTTGTCGTCCCAACCACGATTCACGACATTGCGCTTGTAAGTGAATGTTCCATCCCCATTCTTGGTAATCTTCATCTCTGTGATGGTAGCCAGTTTGCTGCCTTCCTTCCAGCGACGGACATCGTAGAAACGATGACCCTCGAAAGCCAACTCTACCATACGCTCGTTCTCGTACTTCTTCCAGAACTCGTCGTTGCTCAAGCCTTCTGCCAAAGCAGGCATCTTGACATCCTGACGGCTGCGGATTACGTTTACTGCCTGACGGGCAGACATAGGCAACTCTACCGTTGTAGCATCAGCACTGCCAAGATACTTGAAGGTAGCCTCAGCATAGTTGAGATAGAACTCGCCCAGGCGGAACATAATCCAGGCATGAGGAGAATTGGTGCTGTTGACAGAAGAGATGTTGACAGAACCATCGCAATACTTCTTCAGATAGTATCCTGTAGGAGTAGCACCCACGATAGGCTCACCATTCTTACCACCATAGTAAGTCTCCAGGGCTTCACCATTGTATGAAGGCCACTTCTTCTCACCGTTTACGGCGATGGTCATAGCAAAACGTGGGTCACGACCAGCATATGGATTGGCTGCATTATAACCGCTTCCCTCCTCGTTCCAGAGCTTGCCGGTTTTCTGTATCTCGTAAGCATCTACAAGAGTCTGGGTAGGACAGTTGCCACCATTACCATTCTCCAAGCCACGTGGATAGTTGTTATATTCGAAACCATTCTGAGAACCTACACGGCGGGCGAAGATAACCTCCTTAGCCTGCCAGTTGTTAGCCCCCCAAAGATTAGAGTACTTACCCAGCTTCAAACCAGCCTTTTCGCACTCGTCGATAACCACCTTGCTGGCAACAGCAGCCTTGTGATAAAGCTCCTTATCGCCTGTGGTATTGAAGAGAGGACTTGCCTCATAGAGCAAGGTACGAGCCTTGAGAGCAAGAACGGTCAACTTATTAACACGTCCGGTCTCGTTAGCTGCAGCATCATCGCCCAGGGTAGAGTAATCTACAGGCAACTTATCAGCGATAGCATCACACTCGCTTACGATAAAATCCATCACTTCCTTGGCTGGAGTACGTGGAAGGGCATTTGCCTCATCCTCACTCAAAACCTCGGTAGTGAAAGGAACATCACCAAACTTCTCTACTGCTGTGAAGTAGAAGTAAGCACGGAGATAACGAGCCTCATACTGCAAGCGCTCGAAACGGGCCATCTGGGCAGCATAGTCCTTATTGAACTTGTAGTCAGAGAAATCACACTCATCCTTGTGAGCCAGGAAATAGTTGGCTGCACGGATGGCAGAATAGTTGTTGCTCCAGCTGTCCTTGGCATTCAATGCACTCCAGGCACCATTGGTAAAATCCTGTACGCTACCGTTCTTCCAGGAATATTCAGCCTCATCACAGGCAGAAGCAAGCATTCCCTTGCCGTATGGTCCGAAACCATCCTCCAACTTACCATAGATGTTGGTAACGAAGCCTACTGTATTATCAAAATTGGTAAATACATAGTCCTTATCGTAATTGGTATACTCATGATAGTCCATCTCATCACCGCAAGATGCGAGCAATGCCAAGCAAATCATGCCACCAAATATATTCTTTATTTTCATTGTCGTATTCTTTTAATGTTGATGATTAGAAACCAAGTACGAGACCGAGAGATACAGAACGGTTTACCGGATAGGTTGCACCATAGCACTCAGGATCCAACTCCTTGATATGATCGAAGCAGAGCAAATCTACACCACGAACATACAACTTGGCATTGTTGATAAACTTTGTTGCGCCCAAGAGAGACTTAGGGAAGTTGTAGTAAACTTCTACATTTCTCAGCTTGAGGAATGAGCGGTCAGCCAACCAGATAGAGTTGTATCGGTTGTTGTTGTCATTGGTCTCAGCAGACAAACGAGGGAACTTGGCTGTTTCTGCGGTTGCTGAAGTCCAACGGTTGTCGAAATAGTACTGACCGATATTGGTATTGTTTACCAAAGGACGGTACATTGACTGAGTGTCCAGATAAGCACTGTAGTTAGCTGCGCCCTGGAAGGTTGCTGTGAAACCTAATCCCTTATACTCCAGACCGAGATTGAAAGAATAGTAAATCTCAGGACAGGTAGTATTGTAACCCATCTTTACTACATCATCCCCGTTGATGATTCCGTCACCATTCTGATCCTTGTACTTGATGTCACCAGGCTTGCACTGGGCAAACTGCTGGGCTGGACTGTGGTCGATATCAGCCTGGTCCTTGAAGAAACCTACAGCCTGAAGACCGAAGATTTGACCTACAGGATTGCCGGTACGCTTCAGATAATCGTAAGCACGTGGCTCCTCATATTCTTCCTTGATTTCGTTCTTTGCCAAAGTGTAGTTCACACCAGCTGTCAATTTCAGGTCCTTAGCGATTTCCTTGGCATAGTTGGCACCGAGTTCTACACCCCAGCTATCCACGATACCACCGTTGATATAGCGGTTGGAAGCACCAAGAACAGAAGAAACCTTACCACCAGCATTCACCCACTGACGGTCACGACGCTGATAGTAGCCATCTACAGTCAGGTTCAAGCCGCCCAATACGGTAGCATCCATACCAACATTATACTTGGTAGCACGCTCTGCCATCACATTGGTAGAAGCCAGACGATCTTCAGACCAACCGCCGGAAGAAGTTGCATTATCCTTTCCTACGAAGTAGCTGTTGCCACCGCCAAAGGTCTGGTTCCAATATCCTTCTGCTGGAATATAATCCAGATTGATGATACCCCATGAAGCACGGAGCTTCAGGAAATCGATGAAGGATACATTCTGCATAAAATTCTCCTTGCTCAATACCCAGGCAGCAGAAAGTGTTGGCGAGAAATTGGTACGATGACCTGGAGCCAACTTGTTGGATGTTGCCAAAGACAGGGAAACATCTGCCAGATATCTCTCCTTATAACCATAGTGGTTGTAAAGGGTAGCTGTGGTACGATACTGGGTATTGTTCTGACCGTTCCAGTTGCGGAACTCATAGTTCCACATCAATACAGAGCTGATGCTGTGGTCGCCAAATGTATGATCGTAGTTGGCACCGATACCGAAGTTGAAGTTGCGGTTCTGCCAGTCGAGCTTGCTGTCCTCTGACATGGTACCGTCCTTACCTCCTGTATAGTGAGAGAATGCTGTCGGTTTGCCATCCTTCCACTCGGTAGCTGTATCCATACCATATTTATATTCTCTGGTATGATTCTCCCAGTAAGCAGCAATGTTATCGTAAGCAAAACGGGTCCATACGCTCAGACCATCGGTTACGGCAGAAAGGTCCTGACTCAAGGTCATGTCGGCAAAGAGAGAACGGGTATGAGCCTTGCTGTAGGCACGCCCCTCGGTCAGAGCCACTGGGTTGTAATAACCTGTCCATGTGGTGTTACCACCCCAAAGTCCGGCTTCGGTCTTGACAGGGAAGGCTGCTGCAGGAACGGTATAGATCTTGCCCCAGAGGTCATCGCTCGACAAACCAGGACGGGAAGCCTCCATCAGGGTTCCGCTGATGTTTGCCATCAACTTGGTAGTTGAAGTCAAGTCAATATCCAGATTGGTGCGAATGCTTCCCTTGGAATATTTATTCTGGGTGGAATAACCGGAATTCTCCTTTGGATGGGCGATGAAGCCCAGATTGCTGATCAAATTGACATTGGTATAGTAGCGCAGACGCTCGCCCCCACCACGGAATGTCAGATTGTAGATATCGCTGGAACCGTTGTTCTTGAAAGTCTCGTTGATCCAGTCTACATTTGGATAGAGATATGGGAACTCACCACTCTTGAAGTAGCCCAACTCTGCATCTGAATAACGTGGAGACTTACCATCGTTGGCGTATGCCTCGTTCAATCCTACAGCATAATCGTAGGCATTGACGAACTTAGGGCGACGTGCCTCCCAGTTGAAGGCATGGTCGTAAGCAAACTTGATTTCGTTGGTCTTGTACTTACCACGCTTAGTCACGATGTTAACCACACCGTTGGCACCCTTGTAACCATAGAGAGCTGTTGCAGCAGCATCCTTCAGTACATAGACATTCTCTACTTCCTCAGGAGAAAGATAAGTGATGTTACGCTCGATACCATCCACCAGAATCAGAGGAGAAGAACCATTAAGGCTCTGCAAACCACGTACATAGAATGAAGGCTCGTAAGATGCATAGTCACCTGTGCCCTGAAGGGCTGTCAAACCAAGTACACTGCCGCTGAGCAATGAGTTGCCGATGTTCTTGGAAGAACGTTTGTTGAACTCATCGTTGGAAGCACTGGCAACAGACACGGTAGACTCGCCTACGTTCTGCTTGATGCCAAAACCCAGTTCTACAGGACGGCTGGCATAATCCATCACCACCTTGATTTCCTTGCTGCCATTGAGGGCAACGGTCTTCTTCGACTGGTCTGGAGCATCGATAACCAACTCGTCGTTGGCACTGGCACCAATCTCAAAGGCGCCATTCTTATCGGTATAAGCCTTAATGAACTTATTATTTTGAATTTCCACCAAGGCACCAGAGACAGGATTACCCATCTTGTCGACTACCACACCACTGACATTACCACTCTGAGCAAACGCAGAGGTGCTAGCCAAAAGTACCGAAGCAAATAATATATGTCGTTTCATATCTATTCAATGAAAAATTTATAATTTATAATGTATAACGAACAACCTGGACTAACGCCATTATTCATTATCTATCGTACATTATCTTTACCATCCAGGGTTCTGAGTCAAACCATAGCCCTTGTTGATTTCTGTAGAAGGGAAGGCATTGAGATACCACTTGCTGTCCCAGTTGGTCCACCATGAACGAGCCACGTTGCGAATCTCGAACTTCTCGAATCTGTAGTGGGTTGGATAGCTCTTCTCATAACCTTCATTACCTTGCTTGATACCCTGCCACTGGTAGTTATAATCCTGACCATCCTTCTGGCGATACATGCGGAGACCATGCAAAGGCTTCTGGAAGATATCGGCACGACGGTAACGAACCAAGTCGAAGAAACGGGTCTCCTCGAAACCAAGCTCTACGGCACGTTCCTTCATCACGGCATCGATAACTGTCTGCTTATCAGACCAGTTCTTGGAAGCATCCGACTCCTTCAAACCTTTCAGACCTACACGGGCACGAACAACATTCACATTATCAATAGCCTTATCCAACTGACCATTCTGTGCCAGAGCCTCGGCATAGATGAGATACATCTCTGCAAGACGGAGGTATGGCCAAAGGGTGACACGGTTGCGCTCATTATTGAAATAGAACTTGTTGTTGGCAAAACCTGTAGCAAACTGACCGCTCTCAGACTCACCGGCACCATCACCACCATTGGTACCCTTGTACCAGTTCTCATAACGGTTGCCACTATAGTTACCATTATCATTCATGGTCTTCTGTACACCATTCACTATCATGGTTTCATACAGACGAGGGTCACGAGTCAACTCGAAATTCTTGCTAGGATTGACGAACATCGTGTCTGGATCACCAGCCAGAGTCTTGTCCAGATCAAATGGACGACCATCCTTCCAGTCGAACATCTCCATGTACTCAGCAGTTGGAGTATAACCACCATTTCCATTCCAATCCTGGAAGAGATAGTTCCATGCCCAGTCGTCTCTGAATCTTACACGGGTGCTGAGCAGCATCTCTGTAGTACCACGGCTGGAATAACCCTTACGGAAGGCAGCACGATACTGACCGGATGTGGTTCCTTCAGCCTGTACCAGCTGATAATAACCGTCGGTACCTAGCTCATTGAAAAATTCCTGGCAGGCAGCCAAGCATCTGGTCCAGCGCTCTGCACTGTAATTACCATACCAAGCCTGATGCTTCTCGTTAGCCTCATCTGATGCACTGCCAGCGTATGGCTGGTCATTGTTAAACAGAGGAGAAGCTGCAAAAAGCAGAATCTTGCACTTCAAGCCCATGGCTGCAGCCTTGGTGAAACGGCCATCCCAGTTAGCCTGCTCAGACTCATCCAGGTTCCATGGAAGGTTAGGAGCTGCCTCATCGAGCAGTCCAACCATGAAGTTAACTGTCTCTTCCACTGTACCACGAGGCAACTCGTAGGTACCCTCTGTACCAGAGAAAGAGTTCTTGACGATAGGAAGGCCACCGAAATGGCGGAACATATCGAAGTAGCGGGAAGCAATGATGCACTTAGCCTCAGCCTTCAAGCGGCTCTTCTCGCTCTCCTCCATATCAGGAGTATTATCTACGTTCTCCAGGAAAATATAAGCAGCACGTACACCCTCCCATACTTTCTCGTTGGTATAGCCGAACTTTCCACGATCGCCTGCCTTGTAAGCACCTGAGTAGTAAAGACGGTTCACGTCATCCCAGGAGTTATGGCTGTGCCAGCAATCAGACAAAGTCTCGAACACACCGGTATTCATCTTTACCTGCACACCACCATCCCAATAGAATGGCAAGCCATAGTACATATAAGAATAGGTCTTCCAGAGAAAATCGCGGGTATATTCCGCATTATTGAAAATCGTATCCTTGGTAACATCGCCACCAGGAGCCTTTTCCAGAAAAGAATCACCAAACTTCCAGTCGTCTACACAGCTGGTTGTCATAGATGACAGTGCAAAAGCAAAGAATGCACCTATTAATATTTTATGTAATTTCATAATTGTCGTTTATTTTTAGAATCCAACCTTCAAACTCAAAGAGAATGATCTTGTCAATGGATAAGATGGACGGGAACTTGTACGAGACTCTGGATCACCCCACTTGAAGTCTGTGATGGTGAAGAGGTTATAACCGCTCAATGCCAAAGTCAGGTTGTTCATCTTTATCTTCTTCATGAATGGGAAGTCGAAATGGTATGCAATCTGTGCATTCTTCAGACGCAAGTATGAAGCGTTCACCTCATAGAGCGTAGAACCTGCATAGTTGTTGCTTGCATTCAGCATGGTAGCACGTGGATATTTGGCATCGGAATTGTCCTTGCCTTCCTGCCAGGTATGGTCGTACTGATACTTCAGCAAGCCCTTCTGACCGGTATCTCCCAATGGCTGGCGGAATGACTCATCCAGCATACGGCTCACGTTCCATGCTCCAGTCCACTGTGTACTCACTTCGAGATTCTTCCATCTGAAGCCAAGGTTTACACCGATTACGTACTCAGGGTCATCGGTATGTCCCAATTCGTATGACTGGTCATTGGCATCAATCACACCATCCTTGTCCAAATCTACATAGATGGCATCACCATACTGCAATGTCTGCTTATGGTCTGGAATATGCTCGCCAAACTCAGCAAAGTACTTCTCGTCAGAATCCTTCTCATAGAATCCCCAGAACTTGCGAATCAGACGGGAACCGATACGATGACCCTTCTGCTCCATCCAGGAATAGTTCTGCGGTTCCTCGTAAAGATCCTTGATTTCGTTCTGGTTGTAAGACAGGTTTCCTTCTACCCAGTAGGTTACGTTCTTGCCAATCTTGTCGTTCCACTTCAGGGAGAGTTCATAACCCCAGCTGTCAACCTCTCCAAGGTTAGCTGCAGGCAAGGTGAAACCTAACAAGCCAGGAGCAATACCACTGCGAACCAGAATGTCGGTACGATGCTCCTTATAGTAGTCGAAAGTAGCCTTCAGACGATTGTTCAGAATGTTCAGATCTACACCGTAATCCTGCTTGAATGACTTTTCCCAGGTTACATCAGCATTGTTCTTACTTGATTCCCAGGCTCCTGCTACAAAGTTGCCGGTATTGACACCGAAGTTATAACCGCTACCTACGCCATAAGGGTCGGCAAGATACATGAAACGGCTGCCACCAATCTGGTCGTTACCTACGAGACCCCATGATGCACGGACCTTGAAGTAATCTACCACCTTGCGCAAAGGCTTGAACAAAGGTTCCTCACTGATGATCCAACCTAATGAACCTGCTGGGAAGAAACCATAGCGCTTTCCCTTGGCAAAGTTCTCGGAACCATTGTAACCTACATTAAACTCTGCCATATAACGGTTGTTCCAGTCGTAGGTAGCACGACCTACCATTCCTACATAGCCTCTAGGAATAGAAGAGTAAGTACCTGGATAGTAATACTTTGACTGGTTGTAAAGAACCAAACCACCTACATGATGCAATCCGAAGCCACGGTTGTAGTTCAAGCTGGTTTCAAAGTACCAGTTACGGCCCTTGTCAAAGCTCTCACCATAGCCCAGCTGTGAATCGGTACCGTTCTTGCGATACTCTACGGTTCCGTCTGACTGCATCACTGGTGTATAATAGGCAGCAGAAGCACCACGCGACTTAGTTACGCTATAAGAGCTGTTGTAGGAACCCTTCAACTTGAAAGACAAACCCTTGGTAATGACATCGAGTTTCTGATTCAGCACAACATCGGCATTCAATGTATTGGAATTTCTGGACATATAACCCGTACCATAATAGGAAGCCAGACCGGTTGTACCAGTAAACGGCATGTTGTCGCAGTCATTGTAATCGGTACCCGACAAGAGATACTTGCCGTTGATGACACCAGGGCTTGAGAATGGAGTTGCCCAATACAGCTTTCGGAACAACTGGTTGTTGTCCTCACCGGAATATGGAGTATTCTTTGTATCAACACGACCACCCAGATTTACACTGATGGTGGTAGTCTTGGTTACATCGAAGTCCAAGTTGGCACGATAGTTGAAACGCTGATACTTAAAGTTGAAATCGTAAGGCAGAGACTGCTGCTTGAAGAGACCATCCTGGGTGAAGGCACCTACAGATACGAAGTAGCGCATGCGGTCGGTACCACCAGAAATATTCACATTGTGCTGTGTCTGGATGGCATGATCCTTGAAACAGTAATCAATCCAGTCGGTATCAGGGAAACGGAGAGGATCGGAATGATCCTTGAACTTCTGAAGAATCTGATCTGAGAAAGGAGCAGTAGCAGCACCATCATTCAACTTCTGCATATTATAATAAGAAGCATACTCGTAAGCGTTAGCCAACTTGATAGGATCAGTAGGCACAATGACGCTCATGGAAGTATTGGCAGAAATCTTAGCCTTTCCCTCCTTACCACGTTTGGTGGTTACGAGGATTACACCATTGGCACCACGCACACCGAATACGGCTGTGGCTGATGCATCCTTCAATACGGTAATGCTCTCGATTTCGCTTGGGTCGATGTCGTTGAAGTCACGCTCTACACCATCCACCTGAATCAATGGAGATGAATTGTTGGTAGTAGCCTGACCACGTACCAGGATCGTTGCAGCATCAGCTCCCGGCTCACCGGAATACTGTACAGAAGAAAGACCTGGAACTACACCAGAAAGCATATTGTTGATGGAACCGGTAGGAACCTTGGTCAGCTCGCTACCATTGATATTAGAGATTGCACCCGTTACAGTTACCTTCTTCTGTACACCGTAAGCCACAACCTGTACATCTTTCAACACCTGAGAATCGTCCTCAAGAGTGACAGCAAGGGCACCACGACCCACCTTTACAGTCTTTGGCTTGCAGCCTACGTAAGTAATCTGCAGGGATTGTCCACTTTTGGCATTGATTTTGAAGTTACCTTCAAAGTCGGTAACCGTTGCAATCTTAGTGCCAACTACACGTACGGTAGCACCTATGATAGGTTCTCCCGATGCGTCTTTTACTACACCTTCCACATCATTGCCCTGCAGAACAGCCTGGATGCTGTTCTCAACAGCCAGCAACTCCTGTGGCAACAAAGTCAGCCCAGCCGACATTGCCATCATGAAAAAGAAGCTTCTTGACGAAGTTTTCAGATCGACTTTTTTCATTAGTTGCAAAAATTCGTTAGTTATATACGTTTTGTTCATTCTGGGTGCAAAATTCGGTCTTTTTTATTAATATAAGGAGAAAATATCGGTATTCATAGGGAACATTTCGTTAAAAACTACTTATTTTTGCCCTTTTTACTAAAAATTTTATAACTTTGTAGCAAAAATTAAGAATATAGATAAAACAGATAAAAGACATGAAAACAACTATCATTCACATCCTTATCGGTCTGATATGCTTTGTCTCCCAGGTCAAAGCACAGAATTTTCCATTCCATTATCTCCCTCCTATTACCATTGCGCCTACCGAAGAGGCAAACTGCATGTTCTTCGACAAGGAAGGCATGATGTGGGTGGGAACCAATGCCGGAGTGAAATCATACGATGGCTATCATGTGAAAACCTACAAGACGAATGCTTACCAGCCTGGCATACTGCCCAACAATACCATCCGCTCCATAGCCGAAGATCATCAGGATAATCTCTGGCTGGGAACTCGCAACGGTCTGGTAAGAATGAACAAACGCACCGGAAAGTTCAAGACTTTCTTCCTGCCAGATGAATCTCAGCGCATCATCTATACCCTCTTCGTATCAAAAGATGGAACTTTATGGATTGGAACTGATGGCGGACTTTCCTACTTCAATTCCAAGACAGAGACGTTCTATACCTATAATAATAAGAATACATGGCTCATTGACGTAGATGGCAGCAAAAACAGAATAACCAACTATAGCGTGAAAGCCATCATAGAAGACAGAAACGGCGACCTTCTCATCGGTACCTGGTCTTCCGGACTGATGCGTCTGAAACGTGGCAGCAACGTATTCCGCAGCTACCCGAAGCTGAATGACATAAATTCTGCCTACTCGCTCTTTTTCGACAGAAACCATCGTCTCTGGGTAGGAACCTGGGGATACGGAGTGCTGTGCATCAGCAATCCGGACAATCTGAAGAATCCGCAATATCATCAATATCCCTATACAACCAATAATTTCGACATCTTCTATAAATTCGTAGAAGACCCTACTACGCATACTCTCTGGGCATGCACAAGAGAAGGCATCTGCTTTCTCGACGAAAACCTGCCGCAGGCCAGCTGGCAGAAATATACCCAGATAGGCAACAGCCGACTCATCTACTGCAATGATATCTGCACAGATGGGGGGGGCAACATCTGGCTCTGCACGCAGAATGATGGAGTCCTGCAGATTACTACCACACCATCGCTCTTCAGGCAGTGGCATCTGGGAAATCTTCAGAATGCCCCTACCATCAACTACGTGAATGCCATACTAACCACCGATGGAGCATGGTTCTGGCTGGGGCTCAACCCATACGGAGTAGCGCTCTACAACAGATACACCGGTGCCACCTATTATAATAGTGAAATTCCAGGTTTTGGCAGTTTGCACGACTATACGCTAACCACGAGTATCACCAGCATTGCCAAAAGAAGCAATGGGGAAATCTGGTTTGCGGTCAACAACTATGGTATCGTAGTCAAACCAAAGGAGGGAAATGCCTTCGAACTGAATCGCAGCAATACCAAATACATCCAAGAAGACTTTGTCAATGCTGTTTTCGAATCAAAGGATAAAACCATGTGGATAGGAAGCCGCAATGGTATGAGTATCGTGTATCCAGACAATACAGGCTACTTCCTGACCATGAAAGAAGGTAAAAACGACTTCAGCAGCTGTGACATCCGTAACATCTGCCAGGATAGGCAGGGTAACATCTGGGTCTCTACCAATAATGAAGGCATCATCCGCATTTCGGGAAATCCCAAGAACATCCAATCGCTGAAATACAAGCAATACAGCTTTAAAAACCAGCTGTTTGCCATCAATGATGCCCAGAAATGTATGGAGGACAAGCAGGGCAGACTCTGGGCGATATCAAACAGTGGCGGACTCTTCCTATATAATAAGGAGGAAGACCGTTTTGAATACCAGAACCGAAAGATTCATCTTCCGGATGACCAGACCTTCTCCATAGAAGGCGATGCTTTCGGCAATATCTGGGTAGCGCTCAACAAGTCTCTGGCTTATATTACCTGGAAAAGTCAGGATGCGGAAGACTTGCGCAACATCACTTACTTTACCCGGGAAGACGGTTTGGGAGAAGTCCATTTTTCGGCGGATGCCAGTTATCAGTTTGGCAAGGAAATCTTCTTCGGCGGAAGAACAGGCTTCTTCTCCTTCACTCCATCTCCTCTTATGGGAATGAAGCATCACAAGAAGAACAGCAAGCTCATCATTACCGACCTGCAGATAGACGACGTGCCATTTGCCATGCTGGACTCTGTTCTCAAAAGTGATATTTCGAAAGAAATGCCTCACTATACCCAGGAGATTACCATACCGGCAAAGGTGAAGAAGTTTGATATCGAGTTTGCACTCCTCACTTACGGCAATGCCAGCAAGAATGTCTATGCCTACCAGCTGGAAGGTTATGATGAAGACTGGCAATACTGCAAGCCTGATGTTCACAAAGCCACCTTCCAGAACCTAAGCGCAGGAACCTACAGATTGCGTCTGAAGGCCACCGACAGCTATGGTCAGTGGCAGGAACTGCCCTACACCATCACCATCAAGGTGCTGCCGCCATGGTATGCATCCAGAATAGCCTTCATGCTCTATATCCTGATGCTGATAGTCGGCATCTTTGCTGCTGCCAGATGGTATAAGGAGCAGGTGAAGACCAGAAACAGCCTGCAGATGGGTGTTATCCTTACCAATATCACCCACGAGCTGCTCACCCCGCTCACCGTCATTTCTGCCACCATCTACAAGCTCAAGGAAAGAGCACCACAGTATGAGGAAGACTATCTGGTGATAGACAGCAACATCAACCGCACCACCCGACTCCTGCAACAGATCCTGGAAGTGAGAAAGTCGCAGGCAGGACAGCTGCATCTGCTCGTGAGCCGCAGAAACCTGATTTCGTTCATAGAAGAAGCTTGCGAGAATATCCGTCCGATGGCTGAACACCAGAAGATTACCCTATCCCTGGAGAAGCCGAAGACTGAAGGCATGGCATGGTTTGATGCCGACAAGATGGATAAGATCATCTACAACCTGCTCTCCAACGCCATTAAATATAATAAGGTGGGAGGCAAGATTGATGTATCACTCAGCCTCAGCAAGGAACAGGCTATCATCACCATCGCGGATAATGGCATCGGTATGTCGAAAGAGAAGATGAAGCATCTCTACACCCGATTCTTCGATGGCGACTACCGCAAGCAGAACATGCCGGGAACCGGCATCGGACTGTCGTTGACCCACGACCTGGTGAAACTGCATCATGGCGATATCCAATGTGAAAGTCAGGAAGGCGAAGGCACTACCTTCACCATCACCCTGTCTATCAGAAAAAGTGCGTATGCACCAGATGAAATAGACAATTCTGAAAAAACAAATGCAGTAAATCGGGAAGCCATCAGACAGGCAAGCCAGGAAACGAAGCTGGAATTCCAACCAGCTTCTGAAGACAAACCTAAGCTGGCACCTGTCCGCCAGAGCATCTTCATCAGAAAGAATGCGAGCAAGATCCTGGTGGTGGAGGACAACGAGGAACTGCTCGCCCTGATGCTGCAGGTATTGAGCAAGAACTATCATGTGTTTACGGCAAAGAACGGAAAGCAGGCGAAAAACATCATCATGAAGGAGAAACTCGACCTCGTGGTGAGCGACGTGATGATGCCAATCATGGATGGTATCGAACTGACCAAGCAGCTGAAGGCTGACAAGAGTTTCTGGCAGCTGCCTATCATCCTGCTCACCGCCAAGAGCAAGGAAGAGGACAAGACCGAGGCTTATGCCGCAGGAGCAGATGCCTACATCACCAAGCCTTTCAAGTTTGAGGAGCTGGAAGTCCGGATCAATGCCCTTCTTGCCAACCGTAAGAAGATGATAGAGAAGATTCAGGCAGAAGTTGCACTCCAAACCAGCACGGAGAGCGAAACACAGACTGCGTTACATTTGAGCAACCCAGATCAGGCATTCATCACTCGTGCCACAGAGGTAGTGATGCAACATCTTGCAGATGGCGATTACAACCGCGATTCTTTTGCCAAGGATATGGTGATGAGCGAATCCACCTTATATAATAAGGTGAAAGCCACAACAGGGCAAACGGTCATTGCCTTCATCACCAGCATCCGCCTGAAGGAAGCTCAGCGCATCATCCGGTCGAACCCTAACATTCTGATCAGCGATGTGGCCACCCAGGTAGGTTTCAACACGCCGAAGTATTTCTCCAAATGCTTCAAGAAGGAGTTCGGCATCTTCCCGAAGGAGTATGCCGAGGAACTGAAAAATGGTTAATTAGTATGATTAGTCGTGGAAATCCATTGTTTTTTCGCACATTTCCACGACTAATAAATACTATCCTCCCTATCACTATTCTGCGCGAAATGGCTTTTTTACCCCATTTCGCGCAAAATAGTGACTCATTATTTTGCGCGAAACGATATTTTTAGTATCTTTGCAGCAAAATAACGACATCCATTATGGCACAAGAGATTATAGGAAGAGAGCCTGAAATCAAGGAGATTGAGGCTCTATATCAAACAAACAAACCTGTTTTTGCAGTAGTTTATGGTAGAAGAAGAGTCGGCAAGACCTTTCTGATAAGAGAATTGTTAGGCGACAAGTTTGCATTCTACCACACAGGACTCTCGCCATACGAATTACAAGGCAAGAAACTGAAGGAGCAGCAACTTAGCAATTTCTACTCTTCGCTCATCAAGTATGGCAGCGATATCAAACGAGTTCCAACCGACTGGCTGGAAGCATTTGATGCGCTCATATCCTTGCTGGAAAAAAAAGACACCAAGAAGCGACAAGTTGTATTCATCGATGAACTTCCATGGATGGATACACCCCGTTCTGGCTTCATTACCGCCTTGGAACATTTTTGGAATGGATGGGGAGCAGGCAAGGAAAACTTAATGCTCATCGTCTGTGGCTCTGCCACCTCTTGGATTTCAGACAAACTCCTCAACAACAAGGGAGGACTCTTCGATCGAACTACAGATGAAATCAAGCTCCGCCCTTTTACCTTGGGGGAATGTGAGAGATTTTACCAGGCAAACCATATCGTAATGTCTAAATTCGACCAGGTACAATGCTATATGGCTACTGGTGGCATACCTTATTATATATCTATGCTCCAAAAGGGAAAGAGCCTGGCGCAAAACATAGACCGCCTCTTCTTCGAGCCAAACGCCAAACTCAAGTTAGAATTCGACCGTCTCTACTCTTCTCTCTTTACCAATGCAGAAGACTGCAAGAAGATTGTACGATTACTGGCAAAGAAGCAACAAGGGTACACAAGAAAAGAGATACAGGTACTGACGAATCTTGCAGACGGTGGCGGTCTCTCCACAACTCTGAAGACTCTGGAAGTGAGCGACTTCATCACCTCGTATATCAAATACGACTATCCGAAGAGAGAGGTTTACTATCGTCTTACCGACTTCTACAGCAAATTCTATCTCTCCTTCATTGATGGCAAGAAGACTACCAATCCCAGCTTTTGGCAGGATAATTTACTGACACCCTCCCTTACGGCTTGGCGAGGCTTCACCTTCGAATCACTTTGCATCTACCATTTGCCACAAATCAAACAGGCGCTTGGCATTAGCGGAGTACAGACTGAATCAAGCCCATGGAAGAGCAGAAAAGAAAAGGATGGAGCACAGATAGACCTGGTTATCGAACGAGCAGACCACATCTGTAATATCTGCGAAATGAAGTTTTGCGAAGATGACTTCTCCATCAACGCCAGCTACGACAAGAACTTGCGACATAAACTCAGCACATTTCAGGAAGAAACCCGATGCAAGAATGCCCTTCACCTGACACTCATCACAACATACGGTTTGAAGTTCAATGAGTATGCAGGAAGAATACAGAAAGTTATCACTATGGATGACTTATTCCGTATCTAAAAACTCCAAAAGCCTAGAGGAAAAAGTAATTGTTATTAGGGAAAATCTCCGTTCAAAAGTATTGAACCGCCGTTCTATACTTTTGAATGTACATTCAAAGCTTTTGAACACACATTCAATACTTTTGAACGAATATTTTCCCTAATGATAAAAACATGTTGATCGTGCAGGAAATACTATTTCCATTAGAAGAAGATATTATCCGCTTCATAGTTGTTATTCCTATATTCGGCAGCATCGGCCCCATTTGATGATGATAAGTGCAAGGTATGTCTTTTGCTGCCGGTGTGTGGGGATGGCTGTCCATATAATCGCATTAAATGTGATACAGAAGACACCGAAATAACAAACAATAATATTAAAT
>OHCB01000034.1_pt1 | contig 50061 bp, 76 predicted proteins | sample 1577501 | NCBI WGS metagenome assembly OHCB01 (sample SAMEA3879582, study PRJEB24766) | human gut metagenome | biome: human-associated habitat; feature: feces | place: USA | collected 1985/1987
CCGCCTCCGCGTTATACTTGCGGCGGCTTTTGTTGGTCTGGATTTTCTCGAAGTTGCGCATAATTTTCCTTACAGTGCCATGATGCCGATAAACAGCGCCGCAAATGCCAGGGTGACGCCAACCGCTTTCAGTGCGTCGGCCTTTGTGATCTGCCACACTGTAACATCTTCCGGCTCCTGCAAAGTCCAGCCGTGGCGCTTAATCATTTCGTCGAATTGCTCCGGCGTGTGGCTATGGTTGAAAGATGAGACGATAGCGCCAGTTAACTCCGGCTTGTCATTGAAGTAAATAAGGCCGCTCTCGACGATGTAGAGCGTTTTTTCGCTTGCGGACGTGTAAATCTTCATTTTATTTTTGCTCCTCTCTCGTTGCTTTGTAGGGCCATTATAGCGGCCCTAATTTCGTTTGTTTTAGCAATTCGTGCTATACGGGCAAGCCTTCGGTGACTTTCAGCTTAACCCACTCTATGCGGCCCTCGCGCTCCTCAACCTCGCGCTCGTACTTTGCTGCGTCCTGGCACGCCCGACGCCACCAGCGGCCCTGGCCCCTGTCGCACCAGTAGTAAAATTTACCGCGAAATTGCACGTTGTAGGTGAAACCGTTATGCCACATCTTGATATTCATTCCGCACCTCACCACTCAAATTTGCCGGAAATCATCACATCGCCAACGGCAGAAATCATAATCCAGGGCCGGCACAACACAGGGTAAAGCTTATCCTTGTCCGTCGAATCCGCCGTTTTCAGGAATGCCCGCATGAGGAAGCAACCGCAAACGTACATAATCAGAACCAGAACCGCCAGGGTAATAACCGCGTAAATCATGATGTTTCTCCTTTGTTGTCTTGATGGGGTCACTATACAGCAACCCCGATTTCGTGTTTTAGCAATTAGTGCTGTTTTAGCTCATCCACGCCATGCGATTGCAGGTGTGAGTGCGGCTTGTCGTATTCCGTCACCTGATAGGTCGTGATCCAAAGGCTGCGGAAGTGCTTAATCACGTTCGGCGAATCGTCAAAGGCGCACACGATATTATCAAGGCCAATCGCCCGCAAGGCCTCCTCTTTGATTACCGTGTCTTTGCGGTTATCGCTGGCCCGCCGCATAATCATGTAGTCGTATTTCACTTTGTAGCGGTCAAGCCAAATCATCGTGTCGGTTTCCACCTCATCGGAACGACCAGTCAGGATGATAACGCCCATGCCTGAGTACCAAAGCGCATTAACCACATCAATCGTGTTCTGGATCGGACTGTCGCCAATGGCCGCCCCGTTAAATTCGCTCCAGCTTTCCGTAAGATGCAGGTCTTTGGTCGGCAGCAGGTGCAAGCGGTGCGTGCCGTCGCTCAATGTTCCATCCAGGTCGATGATTGCAATGCCCTTGCCGTCGGTTGGCACGCGATAAGTGTTACCCCATAATTCAAACTTAATCATTCTGATACCTCCACGAATTCGCCTTTGTTAACGTAGTATTCCAGATCCCGCTTGCTCATTTCCGGCTGAGGCCAGCCACAAGCGAGGTGCCATTTGTAATCGCCCAGGCCGCGCGTCCAAACGTGGAGGCCGTCCCACCTCCACCAGCGTTCGGCAAGCCTGCCCTTATAGGTCACATCACGCTTTAAACTCATAATCTACGATCCCAAATTCGTTGATGATTTGAGCTTTGTAAAAGCCGCCCTTGTTGCCGAGATTCCAGGCCAGTGACATTGGGATTACGCGAATCTGCGGCTCGCTGTTTTCATATTCCCACACGATGAATGTAACCATTTTGATTTCCTCGTTTGCTTTCGATGGGGCTATTATGGCATAGCCCCGTTCGGCTGTTTTAGCAATTCGTGCTATTCGCCCAGCATGTAACGAACGCCATCCTCGCGGCCTTTCTTGTAGCCGTCCAGGTATCCACCCCACAAGCCGCCGATGAGGATAAGGCTTGTTGAGACAAAGCTTGTGATCGTGTGATCTGACAGGTAAGCGCCACCAGCGACCAGGGACAAAACAACAATGGATTTCATAAACTCTTTCATAATATTCTCCTTACAGACCATGACGAGACAGACGACCAAAAACCTTGCGCTCAAGCGGTGACATTTGCGTTTTCATTAGCTGGCGCACATAGCGACGGAAGCGGCGTTTGTCGGCCTTCCCATTGCGGCGTTGCTTCTGAACGTGGCGCGGCTGCGTGTCGTGCTTAACATAGCGGCCTTTGTTGTCTTTCAGCATAATGAACTTCGCGTAAATGCTGGTTGCGCCTTCAACGCCGTAGTAGCGATAACGCTGGTAGTTGAGCGACCAACCGCCGTTGATATCCGGGCAACCCTGGCCGCAAAGCTTGATGGAGCTTTTCTCCGTGACGTACTTCTTACCAACCTCAAAGGCTTGACTATCTGACATAACACAAACCATCACATAGCCAGAATCGTGCTCGTTAAGGGTTTTGCAATTTCTCATTGTGGTTTCCTCGTTTGTTGGTGTAGGGGAATAATAGCGCATCCCCCCCCCCTGATAGGTTTTAGCAATTCGTGCTATTTCAGGCCGCGAAGGTCAATTTTTGATTTGGCCCAATCAGGGGGGCAACCCATTTCCCCAACTACCCTCATCTTGTTTTCGGAAGGCCCGCAATCCACCCAGGCTTTGCGCGAGTAGTCCGGGATGCAAACATCTTCGGCGGGCGACTCATAGGCCCAAATCGAGCCGTCGGCATCAATGGCGATCGTGTTAGCCCAAACTGGCACGTCAAGCGACTGCATACCAATCAGCAACCACGGAGCAAACTTATGCATTATCAGGCACCTCGATATAAAGTTGATTATCACGAAACAGCCGGGCAATCCCGGCCCACTTGAGCAATTGCTCGTACATCACGCCCTCCTCAAGCTCGACGCGCTTGTAAATCAGCCCATCGCGCATGCCCTGCTCAAGCCGATCAAGTGGAAAGCCTTTATCTAACTGGACGAGCATTATTCCTCCTCCTTCATTGATTCAAGCATTGCGCAAAACCGTTCAATAGCGATTGCAGCGCCTTTCAACTCGTCGCCTTCCAAGTCTGTGATTCTCGGCGGTCGGCTGAGTAGCTCACGAATGAACTTGGCCCGCCACTTACTTTCAAGCGCCGACACGTCGTTATCAGTCAGCACTTTGCGCCTTACGTTAGTGTTGAGCCGGATCACGTAGTGGATGATTCCGCCATCGTCCTGCTCACGCTTGATGCTCATTCGACCAGCCACCTTGACTTCCGGCACGCGGTTAATGACCGTTCGCATGTATGCTGGCGTGACCTTTGCCACATCATCCGGGATTACGTGAGCCTGAATCATCACGGCGGGAAATCGGATTTCCTCGCGCTCGCCGTTAACAATCTGAATGGCACCCTGGCAAAGCTGTCCGCAAAACTCTTTAGCGGTCATGGAGTTGGTGGATTCACTCATTGTGTTTTCCTCTCGTTGGTTGGTACGGGATGCATCATATCACGCATCAAATCACTGTCAACCGTTTTTTTTGTTATTAGTCGTTATTCTCCGTTTCGTTTTTTTAAAATGCCAATAAAAATGTGTAAACGCCTGATTTGCAAGGCGAAAATGAAGAAACAACCGCGTGTTTGCGGAATTGCGGAAGCCCCCCCCATATATAAATAGCCTCAAATAGCCATCGGCACGCATAATCACCAGCGGGGCTAATAGTACACAAATCAACCAGTACATAAATTAATCAGTACATAAATAAAATGTAATGGGGGTGCCCAATACATAGAGAACAAGCGAAACAAGAAAGAAACAATAATAGTACATATATAACTAACTAATTGATTTATAAGGGTATATATAGATTATTCTATTGTTTCTTTTGTCTAGAAACCGTTTAGCGAATTTGCGGAAGGTGATTGGCGAAACAGCCGGAAACGGAACGAAACGGGAACGGCTGCAAACGCCAGGATGGAGACACGCGAACAAGCCTGATCCCTCCTCCGTTACATCATCATTGCGAAAAATGCAACAATCAATCAATCGCTTTGCACCTTGAGCAATATTGTCAAATTGACAGTGTACGAGATATGAACAACTCACAAATCGCGCACGGCTTTAGAAATAGCACCTTTTGCCAAAACTCACCTGATTGGTTTTGGCATAATGCGCTCAACGAAACGAACTGAGGATAACGAAATGAAAATCAGCAAAACCACCATCAACTTTGCACAGAAGCGCAGCATCTTCCTGGACGTCTGCGAGGGTGATGAGGTGATGGAACAAGATCGCCTTTGGTTCTTCTTTGACGAGGACGCTTGCGAGCCGGATTTGAGCTACATCATGAATGCGGACGGCTCATTTACTTACTTCGATACCCTGAGCCTGAGCCAGGAAGTGAAAGAGGAGTTGCCAGCCACGATTAAGAATGAAAAGCATCTGCGCCTGGTGATTGAATTCCTGGCAAGCGCAATTAACAAGTGATATAATGCACGACGCAATCAACCAAAGAGGAGTGAATTTTATGTTAGAAGTTCGAATTGCTGCGGAACAACTGCGCCGACTGGCGGATGAGATCGAGAATGGCAAGGGCGTGACGATTGGTGATTTTGACGTAAGCCAGCGCCTCAATGGCGGTGTTATCAGCCAGGATTTGCGCGTGACGGTTTACCATGAGCCGACCAACAAAAACCTTTGCACCGTGTTCGGGGTTGATAACCCAACTACGCTTGATGAGCAAATGATTCCTTGATCATGTACCGGGCCTCGTTGCCCGGTTTTTTATTACCAGTCAGAGGCAGATAGCACTTTTTGCTAAAACAGCGGTGGGGAAACCTGGTATATTATCCCCATCGAAACGAAATGAGGATTGCAAAATGAAATACACCAACACTTACAACGGCCACACTTACTGGATCAGCGAAGGCAAAGTTAAGGTTAGCAACGGAGAAATCGTCCGCACTTCCAACATGGATATCCCGACTTTCAAGGCAATGATTTTCAATGGCGATATGGTGGCGATTGAGGTCAACAAAGAGAACTTTACCCGCCTGGTTAACGTGGCGAAGGCGGAAAGCCCAAACCATAACGTTCGCTTCCTGGCTTTCGTTGAGCACATGGGTAAAGAGGCATGGAAAGGCACAACCTCCGCACGCATGGCGCGATTCATGGCATGGATTGACGATCGCAAAGCGGATTATGAGAAGGCTTACCCCGGCGCGACAAATCCAGGCATTGGCGGCTCAAGCATTATCAATCAGGATCATTTCACGGATTTTATTGTAGGTGGCGAATGGATAAAGTGATTTACAAAAACACCGAGAACGGCGTTATTTACCAGGTTCGGCGTGGCAAGGTTTTCCGCTGGCATGAGGAGAAAGAGCGCTGGTTCACGACGCAACTTTATAAGCCGTGCGATCTGGCACACTATCCCTTCATCGGGATACGGGTCGAAATATACCCGCATGAGGATAAATAGCACGAATTGCTAAAACGGCGAACGGGCCAGCCGATATAATAGGCCCAACTTCAACAAACAAGGAAAAATGAAATGAAAGCAAAAACCGCTCTGATTCTGGCTCACCTGGACAAAAACGGCAAAGTAACCGTGAAAATGGATCGCGCCTCCGGCTTCTCCGTAGTGACCATTACAAAGCGTGCGGGTGGTTATGTTGTTGGCACGATTCCGGGCGACAAACTTACGCGAGCGAACATTGCAGACCTGAAAGCGATGCTAATAGCGAACTCAATCTATATAATCAACTGGCGGTAATGTCCTGATTGGTGGGCGGGCCAACCGCCCGCTCAAGGGCAGGAGGGTAAAATGATGAATGGCGTAGAAAAAGTAATTAAAATACTGATTGCAATATTTATTTTCCTCGATTGCTTGCTTATAGGTGGAATGGCATTCCTGCTGTTTGATGAGATTTGGGGAACTCTATTATGATGGTTCAAGATGCATTTTTTAAGCGGCTTCACGATGCGGAGGCCGCTGGCTTAAACAAAGAGGCGGCGCTTGAGGTCGCCTATAAATTCCTAACACTGGATGAGGCATTGGGTGATATGGATATGGATATGGAATCCGGCGCTTTCTTTGCAGATCCAACGATGATTGTTAATGATTGCGGCTGCAATTTCGACCCGTCTTGCTCCCGCTGCTTCCCGTTTTGAGGTGATAACATGCTGATTTTCTCTATGTTCGATGGCTCCGGTTTTGCTGCGCTTCCCTGGGTGGAAGCGGGCCATAAAGTGATCTGCTTTAACGCTGACGAGGGCGACCACGGCGATTACCAGTCAGTGCGCGTAACACATGAAAACATCACCTACGTTAACGCCTGGATTGATAGCGATTTTGAGTTTCAGGCACGCAACGAGGTTTACGGCGTTCCAGATTTTATTATGGCCTTCCCGCCATGCACAGATTTAGCTGTTAGCGGCGCTCGCCACTTCAAAGCGAAGGCGGAAAAAGATCCTGAATTCCAAATCAAGGCGGCTAACACCTGCAAAGTCGCAGCTAATATCGCGGATTGGTTCGGCGTGCCTTACATGATAGAAAACCCGGTTAGCGTGCTTTCCTCGCTGTGGCGCAAGCCGGATCACGTATTCCATCCGTGCGCATACGGCGGATACCTCCCGGAAGATGATAAGCACCCGGTTTTCCCGGATATCATCCCTCCCCGCGATGCGTACAGCAAAAAAACATGCCTTTGGACTGGTAACGGCTTTGTGATGCCAGAACACAACCAGGTTTTGCCAGAAGGTGATAGCAATCCTGGCTGGGCCAAGCTTGGCGGCAAATCATCGCGAACAAAAATGATCCGCTCCCTCACGCCACGCGGCTTTGCTAAAGCTGTGGTGCTGGCTAACTCAAAATAAGGAAAACAACATGACACCAATCGAAAAAATTTGCTGCCCTCGCCACGGAGGCAGTGGAGATAAAAGCTCATGCCCTTTCTGTAAATAGCACAAATTGCTAAAAGCCCCGGCGCTCGTTGGGGCATAATGCACTCACACCAAACGAAAGGAGATTAAACGATGAAAGTTATTCGCAACGCCGACAACAAGTTAATGAATGCCCGCATTAAAGACGAGATCGCTTTCGAGGCGTGCGGAGTGTTCGAGGTTCGCGAACTGACAAAGGGTAGCAAGTGGCAAGAGGCGAACATTAAAGATTTCCGCGAGATCAAGACCAAAACCATCAAATGCACTTGGGTAGACCACTCCAGCCAGGTTAAGAAATCGTTTAAGGCTGGCAAGCGCTACCAGATCGAGCAAGGGCGCGTTTTGGGCGGGGTTGCTGGTTATGTGTTCGACGAGGACGGCGATCGCTGGACGCTCTACCGCGAGGAGGTCGGATTTTCCGCCGCTGGCATTTATCTGTTCGAGGCGAAATATTCATGATGGACTACACGCGACACATCCCAAAGGGCATGCTTGCAAATCGGTTTAAGGTGCTCGAAAGCCATGTTTCATCATTCACCGCTGGCGAGACTGTTTACCAGGTGAGAGAAAGGCCGGAAACTCTGCTGATTGGTCACACGTTCCACAAATCACTATGGTTCGACCGTGACACGCTGGAATGCAGGAGCATAGAAGGCGATCGGCTGCTGGTAAAAGTCGAGCGGATCAAATAGCACAATTTGCTAAAACGCTGTAAGATGGTTGCCCTATAATACAGGGCAACAACTAAGGAGATTTTGAAATGTTTTTTGATACTTCTACACTTTCCCCTCAACAAGTAATCGACACCGCACAGGCGCAGGGCGTTTCCCCGGTTCGGGTTGCGATTATCGCGAACGGCTACAACCGTGCGCAAAGCTTTTGGGGTGATGTTAAAGATATCAACAAAGGGAATGATAAATACCCGGTAATTTCCTTGGGTAATGATGTTGATGTTGTAGGAAAACTGTCTCGCAGCCTGGCTCGTTCCGTTCAATTCCCGGAATCATCCGCTTATATGCATTTTATCGGCTGCGTATCAGCCGCGATGCTTGGTCGTTTTACGGTTGAATATCATGGAACCGATCAGCCAACCGGGCTTTATGTTGTGACCAGCCAGCCGCCGTCCACTGGTAAATCAGCAATTAACTCTATGGCTATTGCCCCTATGGTTTGCGAGGTTGAGCGCATTAACGAGCAACGCAGCAAAGAGCGCAAAAAGCTGATCGCAAAGCTCAAGGGTTTGGAGAAGGAGATGAAGCAGGAGCGCAGCGGATCGGATATGGCTTCGCTCTATGAGGAAAAAGAGGAGTTGGAAGAGAAGATCGCAAAATTCTGTGACATTGTTTTCCCGGTTTCCGATACCACGCCAGAAGGCCTGGCAAAGATTAACAACAAGCAAGGGAGCTTTGCGGTTATTTCCGATGAGGCAACCAGTATTAACAGCCTGTTAGGCTTGACGTATGCAAGCAGTGAGCGCAAGACAAACAGCGAATTGGTGTTAAAAGCATGGGATGCGGGCCACGTATCAATCGCGCGTGCAAACGCAGAAAACAACATGAGCTTTACGGCGCTTGGATGTATGGCGGTAATTGCACAGGACGAAACGATTAACGGCATTATGGAGGCTGGCGCACGCGGTATCGGTGTTAGTGAGCGTTTCTTGTTGGTTCGCGAGGAATCTTTCTTAGGGCGTCGTAGCTTTATCGACGACAACGGAGATTCAACATTCGAGCCAGTAGATCAGGGATTGAAAGCGAACTATTACAAGCTTGTGCATAACATCATGACGGAAGAAGGCGTTAAGCTCACGATCAGCAAATCAGCAATGCGTTGCCTGAACATCGCCCGCCAGGAAATGGAGCCTCATCTCGCAGACGGCGGAAAGTATTCGCATACAATGCTGCGCGGCGCATTGGGTAAGATGGATAAGCAGGTGATCCGCATTGCATCGGTTCTGCATGTTATCCGCAACTGGTTTAACGAGAACGGGAACCCGCAAAAATCACGCGAGATTGAGGCGGAAACCATGCAAGAGGCTTTGATTATGTTCCATGAGTTGAGCAAAACATATATCAGCGCCGCCAACGCTTCCGGGCATGCTGGCGAAGATGCAGAGCTAAACAAGGTTGTTGATATGGTTGTTCGCCTGGGCAAAGCAAATAAGGGCGTGTTAACATCACGCGCAATCTACGAGGCAATTCGCAAGGTTCGCCCGTTCGTCGGCCAGGCTGGCGTAATGAAGCGGTTGGAGGAAAGCTTGCTGCCTCGGCTCGAAGAACTGAATTATGTTTGTAACGCAAATGGTCGTGTGTTTGTGAATCCGGCTTTGCTGGGGGGTTAAAATGTTTCTTCTCGATTTGTACAAATTTTGTGAAAGTTACGACTGGTTTAACCGCCAGCACCTAGCAAGGTTTGTTTTTAAGCATCGGGAATGCGAGCGGCTCGCGAGGGCCGCAAATATGACCCCTCGTAAATTCGCCTCAAGCGTCTCTCTTGAGTTTATCCCGCGAATGTGTACGTTGGGCTACCTTGACTTAAATAAGGGCGTAGCGACGTGCTACGGCTCGCACAAACGGCCTTTTAACTTCGAGTTGCACAGCCTGGAAGGCGAAAGCAATAAATACATCTACGATCTGTTTCACCTGGACGAGTTAAGCGACGATGAATTATTTGGAAGCTCAAAATCTAATCAATACAATTACGAAATTTTGCGCCGTAAATTCGGTATCTCATGAGGCGATGATTGGTGCGCTGTTAATGATCCTGTATAGCGATATGCGAGCCAATCCGGCCAAGGAGCATAACTTGCATGATGAGGACGGGGTTTTGCTGGTCAATGTCAGATTGATGGAATGAAAAAAGGAGCCGTTAGGCTCCTTTATTTTTTCTCTCGCTCCAAAGAATCCCGCTAAGGAATCCAGTGACAAAGAAGCAAGCAATGCAAAAAAGAAAAGGATACAAATCATCGCGCCCGTTGCTGATTTCTATCTTCTCGGCTTTTATCATTTCCGACTGGATGCTTGAATTGCTCACCTGCTTTTTGTTGGAGGTATCAACCTTGCCAACGCTTGACTCTTTGAAGGTCGTTTCCTGCTTGCTGCTGGTGTCCTGCTTTGCCGTCACACCTACGGTCTGTTTTACGTTTTCGGCCCCGGCTTGCGCTGTGATTTCCGGCTTACTTCCAGCTAAACCAGTCAGAGCGCTTGACGTTGAGCAACCTGATAGCAATAGCGCCGACACTATCAGCATAATCAGCAAAATGATAGCGGTTATTCTGTTAGCTCGTTCGTAGTCCTGATCGTTCATTTCGGTAACTCCTTAACGCAGTATTTAAATTCAACGGCCCGCCTGTTATGCAGCCCCTTAGATTTTTCACGCTTGCCCGTTTTCGGGTTGCGGTAATATGTCCATTTCCAAAGCTCGTCGCATGCCTCGTATAGCTTGCCCTGGTTAATGAGCTTTAGCATTGTTGACTTCTGAAATGCTCCAACGCCAGCGTTAAACGTAAACGAGTACATAGACGCCCGCATTGATGCAGGAATCTCTACCTTAACCGCCTTATCAACTGCGGTTGCAGCATGCTTGATATGCTTTTGAAGTAACTGATCGCATTCTTTTTGAGTGTAAGTCTTGCCCAACACCACGTCATGGCCAGTAATTCCGGCGCAAACTGTCCAGATGCCCGCGATATCCTTATAAGGCTTGAACCGGATTCCTTCTATCTCCTCTAACAGTGGCGAAGTTATGGCAAGAGCGGCACTAACAGCGCCAGCTATAACCATATTTTTTAACTTCATCTGTTATTTACCTCTGATCTCGATTGCTCGTTTAAGATCCCCTGTTTCCAGGGCTTCCCGTAGCGCCTTGCTATCCCGCCAGCGGAGATAAGCGCCCCAAGCACCAAACGCGATCATGAAGGCCATACTGATAACCGCAATGGTGATTTGGCTCGTTGCGGCACTGGTTAAAGCAGATCCGCCAGTCCCGGCGGTTGCAGCGTTTAGAAAGTCTTTCATGTTACACCTCGATAAGTTTTGTTAATGGGTGCTTACATGTTAACCGGGATTGCGCAAGTTTATAATAGAAAAAAGGGCGCTGTTAAATCACAGCGCCCCGTAAGCTATTGAATCAAATCACTTTTCAATTGGTAAAAAGGTCAGGTAATGCCCCTCAAGCGGTGCTAGTATCGCGCTACCTTGGCCGTCGCGGATCTCGTACAGCCCACCAGGGATTGCAACCGCCCGGTAAATCGCGCCAACGATGTAAGGTAATGCGGTTGAGGTGTTACGAATGCAGCGAACTTTCATTATTAGTCTCCATCATTTCAGGGTAGAACATAAAGCGCCCGATCTCGCCAAACTCTTTATCGTATACGATTACCGCCGCCCGACGACGAGAGCGCCAACCGCCACGCGCGGCGTATGCGTCTTTGGCCGCCATAGTGCTGTGAACTTCAACGATACCTAAGCTCGTTTCAACTACGGATTGGTGATGCCAGTGGCCTACGTGAGCATACATTGATTTCGAGTTCCCGAAATCCTCCCGCCAGTCTGCGGCGCACATCATCAAAAGGGTTTCCGGCTTGCGCACAGTGTGGCCGTGATGGTAAGCCAGGAAAGTCTTTCCGTACTGCGTGTGGTGAACAACGCGCGGGGAAACGTCAACGTAAACCCTTGGCTCGTTTTCGTATGCTGCCGCCATTGCCGCCCGTAGCCAAATCATGCCTGATTGGTCGTGATTACCCTCGATAATCTGGATCTCAACCTCTTTGTGCTTTGAAAGCATTTTAGAAACCGCCCGGCGAGTGGCGCGGATTGCAACATAAACAAGTTTTGCGTATCGGCTGTCCTGATCCAGAACATGCCCGCTTGCTGGCGTCACCGCTTCCAGTCCGTCACTGTGGAGCATATCGCCACCAATCAGGAGCACAGCTTTCTCACTATTTGGCGCTCGTTCGATTGAGTAATCAAAAAAGTCATTCATCACCCGCTCCGCCGTTGCGGTGTCCCAATTCTCGCCGCATTCGTGCTTGTGGGCCATTGCGCCTAAATGCATATCAAAGATCGGATATAGCGCCAGCGTTTCGGAATAGTCCTGCGCTTTCTCTTCCTGGGCTGGAAGGCGTGGAACCTCTTCCGCGAAAGCCTCCATCGCCGCCTGCATTAGAGCCTCTAATTGCTCCTTGTCTTTATTGGTGATTGTCCAGCGCATCACCTCCTCGCCGTTACCATTGGTCAAAACAGACTCGCGAACAACCGCAAAACCTGGCGCTCCTTTAATGTCAGTTTCCCCGGCGCGGGCCAAGCGTGCTGCGCGGCGCTCAACGCTGCGGATGTTCAATCCGAACTCCTCCGCGATCTGCTTGTAAGTTTTCCCGGCTGCGCGTGCATCTTTAAACTGCTGATCTGTCATTTTTGCTACTGCCATCTTTTAAGCTCCTAACATGATAATTTTGTACATAATCGCGGTCGCGATGATAACGGGAAACGGTAAAGCAAACAAGCGCCACATAACAAAAATCCTCACATCTTGTAATATTTCTTTTGCTCTTTGGTTTTCTCGATTACTGCTTTGTAATCGATCTTGGTCGGTATCGCTGGAACCCTGTGCATCTTACGCGGCCTTTCGTGTAAGTATGTCATTTTTCCGTTGCCAATGATACTAACATCCTTTATGTCAAAGACTTTAGCAATTCGTGCTATATCCTCGCTCATTCCGCATTCCTTGGCATGTTGCCAAACGGCCTCGCGGCCTTGCTCAACCTTCATCGGCTACCCCTATGTTTTCCATTACGTCAATTGGCGCATAACCATATGCAACTTTCAGGAATACCATTGCACAATCCCAATCGAAGTTGAACCCGTTTTCGCTTCCACCTTCTACAGCCTCGCGTGCGATTTCGTGGGCGATTCGTTTTGCGCGTTGGTTGTAAACTTTCATGGCTTTCTCCTTTCGTTTCGTTGGATATGATTATGCCCGACTCTCGCCGGGCATGTTTAGCAATTCGTGCTATTTGAAGTTTGAATTGAACTCGTATTTGCCGTCGCTCCGCTTGTACTCGATCAGCTCCTTTTCAAGATACGGGAGCCACTCATCAATCGGCACTGCCCCGGAAAGCTCCTCAAAGCTCATATCAAGGCATCCTGAAAATAACCAAGGGTTTCCGTTATATTCGTGCTTTTCAAGCAGGTGGCAAACTATGCCGCGAAAAAGTAACCACTTCATTTCGTCTGTCATATTTTCCAGGGTCATAATATTAACCTCTCGCCTTTGCTCTTTTATTTTTCACGGACGGGCAAATCTCGCCGATTCCAACATAGTGAGTTTGTTGTTGCTCGCCTTCTTTTAATTCGCGCATAACAAAGATAACGCTACCTTTATTATTTCCGCTAACTTGTTCACCAGTCAGACCAGAAATAAACGCTAATCTTCCGGTGCGCGCATATTCGATCCCGTCCTCCTCCCAAACCTCGCCAGTAATCCAGATAATTTCCGCTGCGCTTTTCTGCGCCTCAACAAACCAGGCGGTTGAGTTATCAGCAGGAAGCAATATATCGATCTGGTTTCCGTGCTCCATCTGCTCGATTGCCTTTTTAACAAACGGCGTTGGGTTGCTGTATGGAGGATTGAGCCAAACGTGCTTTTTGCTTCCCCACCAGCGTTTTAGGCAATTTGTCTCTTTACTGTAAAATTTATCGCAAACCTTATTGTTCTCGCTTGCCGCCGCGTCGAGAACATATTTGCCGTAGCGGCTTTCCATATATTCCACAACCTCGCGAGGCGTGGCCCACAAATCGCGGACTACATCCGGCGTTTTGCTTCCCGCATATCGGTTCCCTGTTACCTGGTAATATTTATCAGGCTTTACAGCTTGATAATGACCGCCAGTTACAAGAGCGTTTGTAATAAAATTCTCGCGCTCTAACTGCTCAAAAGTAATAAATGCGTCGTGAGTGTCTTTGTCTTGAATATCTTTAGCCATTGTATAATCTCCAAATATTATTACTTGATCACTTTGCACTCTTTGAATTTTTTCATGCCGCCAAACTGAACGTCAATGCCATTATCTAACAGCGTGTAGCGAATTGTTCCGGCCCATGTGTCAAGCTTGTATGTGTTATCGAATTCATGCTCAATGACGTATCCATTTGATATAAGTCGCCCACCTTTGAGGGCAAATTTCTCGTCGCCGCAATCGTAAGTCACTTTATTATCGCAGCCAGTTAACGCAATGGTCGATAAAATCACAGCAGTAAGTAGTTTTTTCATTTGTTTGTCTCCGTCTTGTTTCGATGTGTGTAATATACGGGAATCCTTTCCCTGTTTTTTAGCAATTCGTGCTATTTAGTCAAATCATATATAGCCAGCTTAAATTGATTGAACCCGTAGGCTACGGCGGCGAACCCTCCGCGCTGGCGAACGGCACGCAAGAAAGCTTTCTGCTCGTCGCTGACTGGTGACGCCTTCCCTTTGCCTGATTTGTTGACCCGCTTCAACTCTATAGCCGCGAAAGGGTAGGGCGCATTGATACCGATCAGGATAATGAAATCAGAAACGCCTTTAATCAATCCGGCTTGCTCATCCCTCAACGCGCTGGTGATGGTCTTTTGGCCTTCATTGACTGTGTGCCAGAAAAGCAAGTGTGGGTAGTGGTGGCGCAACCACGCCACACAATCAACCTGGTGCGCATCCTCATTGCGCGTGTCTGCCGGATCTCGTTCGTAATACTCCAGATAATCACCCCTATCAATCATGATCAGAACTCCCGTTTGTAAATGATATCCTCACCTTTACCATTTTTGCGGTGCGTCACGCGAACCGGGGCCATGATGTGATGTGCATTCCCCATGATTTTGCGTGCATTCCGATAACTTGCCGTTACACCTGCAATCCTGCGATCCACAATGTGAGCCAGCGCCGCTTGACGCCATTTTGCTTTGCAGATATGGCTGTCAGACTCAGGGAAAAACTTCTCGTAAGCCTTGAACGTTTCGCCTTGCGCCTCAAGCTCATAGCAGAATATGATCCCTTTCTGGTTTTGGGTCATATCCACCCGGAAGGATTTCACGTTGCACCAATCATTTTTCGTGTAGTGCTTCCCACTTAGCTTTTTGTTTGGGTCAACCAATGAAGCATCGCAATGTCTGCAAACCCTGGCTACCACGTCGTTTTTTGTCCCGCATCCGTGAACGATAATTTTCCCGGTTCGCGGGTCTTTCTGATCCTCGCAGGTTCGCGAAGTCCAAAAATACTCGCAGCGGTTGCCGTCTGCGTCGGTGTGAATGCAGCGGCGAGCGTAAAAACTGTTTTCCGTCCCGCAAATCGGGCAGAATTTCGGATCTTTGCCCGTTGAGAATCGGTTTTGATACTGCGCCTGCTCAAGTATCGGATCAAAGTAAAGCTGGCCCAACTCATCAAGGCATCCGGCGAAGTCTAACACCAGGTGATCATCTTTCTTGTAACCCTGGTCGATGTGCCACTTTTTAAGCAGTCGCATTCCGCGCCCCAGCAACTGAATCAACAAGGTTAGCGATCCGATTTTGCGCAGAATAACAGACGTATCCCAAAACGGAACGTTAACGCCAGTGGTTAGGGCCATAACCTGGAAGATGTATTTAACTTTCCCCTCGAAAGCCTCGCGGAGCCATGTTTTGCGCTGCTGCTCGCCAGTCTTGCCAGTAATGATCCGGTAAGTTGTGCCAGGTGGCAAAGCCGCTGCCGCCTCTTTGCAGTGACGTTCCCCGGCGCATGTTACCAAAACCCCGTTTCGGTCTTTGCAGATCTCATGCACGCGGGCCATGATTTTTTGCGTCATGGTGGCGTCGCTGTGAATTTTTTCCTCCATCGCCTTTAAGGTTTTCAGGTCGAAATCTGCAACGCCGTCCTCGCTTGACGCCTCGAACTCTGATAGGTCATATCCGAGACCATCCACATTTCCAAAGTTGGTAGGGACAACGGAACCGACTTCGATCAGATAGTTGGTGTCAATGTTCGTAACCTGCTCACGCCAGAATCCGCGAACGCGCTTATCTTCAACGAGGATTGGAACGACGCCGCGAAACTCCGAGCCAGTCATTCCGAAAATGCGCAATTCATGCCCGTAGGTTTCTTTGCAACGGCGCTGCATTTCGCGAATGATAACGGTGTATTGGCTGCGCCCGGTTCCCTTCATTGGCTCGCCGTCCTGGTTGAAAACATAGGAGCCGTCACCATTCAGGACAAACGCGCCTTTTTTCGTGGTCATTTGCTCGTATGGCTCATTGTTCTCGATCGCCTCCGCCAAATCTTCCCAATCGACTTGGTGGCATTCATCGATCCCGATAACATGCGGCACGAAGTCGCCAAGCGCTTTAAACAGGCCATTCGAAACCGTCCCTTCCGAGCCAACCACGATCGGAAAGTATGCGCTTTTGGTTTTCAGTCCGGCGCAATAGATGGAGTTAGGGACGCCAAAGTTACTAATCTCTTCTGAATCCTGATCCACAATTTCAGCCTGGCGGGCCAGAACCATCATTTTCAGCCCCATGCGCTTACACTGCGCGGCCACCATTGCGAAGATTATTGTTTTACCAGCAGATACGGACGCCTTCACAAAGAAAGGGTGCTCGTAATTTTTCATGCGCTTTGCGATCTCGGTGTACGCGACGCATTGATATGGATAAGGCACGATATCGCCAACAGTAAAGCGTGATTGCAGCGCCTTAATGACTGCTTCGCCAAGTGTTGAAATCTGCCGTTTGATGTTTGGAATTGCCATTTTTAGCCTTTAACGTTGGTTCGTTTGCGGCTATAATAAACGCCTCAAAACGAAAATTTTTAGCAAAAAGTGCTATAGGAGATATTTTTATGAAAGAGCCACGCATTGCAGTATCAACCGGAAAGATTGACAAACGCACACTCAATGGCAACAACGGAACCCGGCGCGGTAAAGACAAAAAGCCACGCAAGCGCAAGACGGGTTACTATGTGCTTAAAGATGAAGTGCGTGCAGGTCTGCGGGCGCGACTTGATATTATCCGCGAATATTACGGAACTCAAGCGGAAATGTGTCGCCGCCTTGGTGTTACCCATCAGACAATCCAGCAATGGCGCAAGCGTGGCATGATTTCCGCCAGCGGTGCCGAACGAGTACACCGCGACTACAAACGCCAGGGTTGCAAGGGCTATCGCGCTTCATTCTGCCGTCCAGATCTGCGTTTCGACTCCAACGGCAAAGCGCTTACCCGCAAATGTGACCGCCGCGAAATGCTGCGAGTAGTCAAGGAGTCTGATTTTGCGGACAGCACAAAAAGCTAAATGACGCGATCGCGTGTGTGGTAGATTCCATGCACGCGATTTTTATTTGGAGAAATCAATATGCAAATAATGTATCAGAAAGAAGATGTTTTGCCGTACATGAAAGGGATGTGGCGCGACGCGCTGCAATCTATCTGCGGCTTGCATAGTGACGTATTCAACAAAAAGCACCAGCCATGCCCGCATTGCGGAGGTAAAGACCGCTTCCGCTGGACTGACAAATTAAACACGGACGGCGACGGCGGCGCGATCTGCAACGCATGCGGCAACGACTCCGGGATCGGCTGGATGATGAAGTTAACCGGGGAGCCTTACAGCGAAGTGATTAACATCCTGGGCCGCTTTCTTGGGAAGGTTCCGCAAGAATACGTGATCAAGGCGAATAAGCGAGCCTCCCGATCCTCCGGCTACAACTTTGGCGCTCAAGCCTCGCATGAATGCTGCGCAAAGGCGATGGAGAGAACGCTGAAATTTGATAGAACTCCTCTCACCATGTACGAGGGTATTTATCTGCCGGATAATGAGTTTTACGACTGCGGCGTTAAAGATGGTTCATACATTCACGCGATCCCATGCCACATGGTTCACGATGACGGGCCGGACGATGAAATGTGCAACGTGCTTTTCATCAACGAGGAAGGGGGGCGGTCATTCCTAGCACGCGATTACACAAGGGGATCGGTTGCGGTAACTGGAAGCACAGACAAGACGATTTACCTTTGCTCTGACTGGATTGATGCGCAGCACATCTATTTATCAACTGGTCAGGAGGTCTGGGCCTGCTTTAGTCAGTACAATATTGAAATGGTGGCGCATCGCTACAAAGGCCCGCGAAACATGCGCGTAGTGTGCAAATCAACGGATCGAGATATCCTGATAACTGCGGAGGAAAGGGGTCTTGACGTTATGATTCCCGTAGGTGATAATTTCCGCAACGGCATAGAGCGAAAGCTTTACAAGCCTGAAACACTGCTTTAAACCCTCATTGTGTATTATCTCCATTGGTTTTGGCCCGGTACGGTTTTTTAGTATCGGGCCTTTTTTTATGCGTTGCACAATGCTAAAATTACGCCTGTCATTAACAAAACGTGCTATTTAGGAGATTTTACAAATGGCTATTTATCGCACAGGGCAGGCGTCAATGGACGCTCAAGGCTATATTACTGGCTACGGTTCGAAGTGGCGCGAGCAACTAACGCTAATTCGCTCCGGCGCTACCATCATTTTTCTTTCTAACCCTTTGCAATTTGGCGTTATCACAGAGGTAATCAGTGATACCTCTATGCGAGCCGTAACCACTAACAAGGCGGTGGTTCCAAAGGTTGATTATGTGATATTCCTGCACGACTCAATCACCGTTGACGGCCTGGCACAAGATGTTGCTGAAACACTGCGCTACTATCAAGGCAAAGAAACCGAGTTCGCGCACTTCATCGAGTTCTTGAAGGAGTTCGATTTCAAAAAACTTGAAGATCTGACCAATCAGACCAAGCAAAGCGCGGCGGCGGCTAAGGTTTCCGAAACCAACGCCAAGGCGTCAGAGGGTAAAGCCAAAACCTCTGAAACCAATGCGAAGAATTCAGAAAATGCGGCGCTGTCAAGCAAGAATGCGGCGAAAGCAAGCCAGACAGCAGCCAAAACCAGCGAGACTAACGCCAAGAACAGCGAGAACAAAGCAAAAGAGTATGCTGATAAAGCCTCTCTGATTGCCAATCCGCTGACCCAATATAATTGGCCCGTTGGCACAGGGGCAAATGAAAGGTTTATAAAAATCGCAAAGCTCACTGATCCTGGTTCGTATGAATGCCACGTTACACTAATGATCACAAACGGCGGAAACTATGGAGCGCGTCAAGGCTCAATAGACTTTCTTGATGCGTCAGCGCGCTCGCTTGGGTCAACCGTCATTACCGCTTCAAACGTTCGCCAGTTTATGCAGATTCGCCGTCTTGGTGATCCGAGCCTTGCGGAAGATAACCAATTGCGATACGGGGTTGTTAAGGGCGACGGTTTCTTTGAGATTTGGGCTTACCAGCGAGCTTTCATTAATAACGTGAAGGTGGCGATTCTGGCAAAAGCAGGCCGAGTTGACCTCTATATTCCTAGCGGATATGTTAGCCAAGAAAACGAGCCGGATGGATGGGTGAAAAGCGTGGCTATTCGCGTATATGATGAGCTTAACAAGCCTTCGCGTAGCGATCTTGGTCTTGCTAACGTTATGGAAATTGGCGCTTTTGGTCTTGGTGGTATCGGGATTTCATACAATGACATTGCCAGCAACGCAGACTTAATGCGGCGCATGAGAGAGAAAGGCGGGCATTTTTGGCGTGCAAGCAACAAGTCTGGGTCTAACTCAAGTGTCATGTCTCACGGATCTGGTGTGTTCTCTCGCTGCGGTGACACTAATTCAGCGATTAACATTGACTATAATAGCGGGAAGGTTGTGATACTCGCCGCCAATGACGCGAGTCTTGACGCCGGAAGCGTAAAGGTGAATACCCTTTACGGCACGGCAAACAAGCCGTCAAAATCGGATGTTGGCCTGGGCAACGTAACCAACGACGCTCAAGTTAAGAAGGCTGGCGATACCATGACTGGTGATCTTGATATCTCGAAAGGTACGCCGTCTATCAGGCTGAAATCCGCAAGCGGAAACGCTCATCTGTGGTTTATGAACGCAGACGGAACCGAGCGCGGGGTGATTTGGTCGCCTCCTAACAATGCATCGCTGGGCGAGATCCGCATTCGAGCAAAGACCACTGGCGGAACCACTGGAGGAGAAGTTGTCATCCGTCATGACGGGCGTCTTGAGGCGAAGGATGTAAAGGCAGCTTACAGGGTTTCCGGTCAGTCACTTGCGCTTGCAAATACTGACACAAACGCAGCCGCAAGCACGATTGCTGTTAGTGGCAAGCAACACACGCCGATCATGTTAACGCGCGACGCCGATTCTAACGTGTCGATCGGATTCAAGCTCAATAACATGAACGCAAAGATGCTTGGGGTTGATCTTGATGGTGATATTGCCTTTGGCGAGAGCGCAGATCATGGGCAAAACAGCAAGCTAATCACGAAAAAAATGCTTGATGCTGGTTTCTCCGTGGGTGGGCTAATGACGTTCAATAATGGCTTTGCTGGCGCTTGGGAAGCTAAAAACATTAGCGACCAGAAAGTTGATCTTAATTCCTTGATGATTAAGAAAGGCGACCCTGGAACGGTTTATGTTTATCAATGCCTAAGCTCTGGCGGCGGTAGCAACATTACCAACAAGCCAAGCGGCGTAAGTGGAAACTTTATTATTTACGTCGAGTCGATCCGCAAAGTGAGTGACACTGATTTCACTAACCGCCAGCGCCTTTTCGGCACTGAGTCAAATCGTGAATTTATACGCACTTGCAACAACGGAACTTGGTCGGCATGGCGTGAGTCGATTGTTAGCGGCATGAACCAGGATGTTAGCGTTAAGTCACTGAGCGCATCCGGTCGCCTTTCTGGTGGTGAGCTTGCGGTTGGTGGCGCTGGCGCTCTAAACGGAAACCTCGGAGTTGGTGGCGGCGCAGCATCAAAAGTGCCGGGCAGTGACAAGGGGATCGTAATTGGTCGCGGAGCAATGGTTCGCGAAGGTGGCGAGGGTCGCTTGATTCTTTCCGCCTCCAGCGGTACTGATAGACAGGTTCAACTACGACCCGCTGGCGCTTCGGCGTCGGACAATGGGATCGAGATCTCTTGCACGTCTGCAAGTGGTGGAGATACCAAAATTGCATTTGGTCAAGGCGCGGCAATCCGTTGCAACGCTTCCGGTCAGCCAATCATTAGCTCGAAAGCTGGTCAGTTAATATACCTGCGCCCAAACGGCGACTCGAACGGGGCGGGCCAGGTGACGATTGCCGGAAATGGTAATATGGTTGTTGATGGTGAGGTTGTAAGCAAGGGCTTTACAGCCAGCAGTGGACAAATAACGGCAAATAACGGCGGGATTGAGCTTTACCACGCATCACCGTACATTGACTTTCATTTTAATAGATCAAGCGCTGATTTCACGGCAAGGATTATCCAAGACGCTGCGGATCTGCTAACTCTTGATTGCCGAAGGGTGCGCACGATGAATGAATTCACAGCGCAAGGGCTGATTAGAGGCTGTAACAATGATGCTTTCATTGCCTGGCCCATTGAAGATCCGACTGGCGGAAATGGCGCGATACTTAAAGCACCATCTTTTATTTCGCGATTTAACACAATTGGTAACGCTGCGCGTTGCGCTATGTGGTTGGAGGAGCACAGGGGGTATGAACACCGTGCCATTATTGAGTTAAGCAAATGGAGTGATAGTGGAACTACGCAGTATTGGCAGTTTAAATCAAACGGAAAGATCTCAAGCACTACGCACGGCGACGTTGTTTTTGCTGGTCTTTCTGACATTAACTACAAAGACAATGTTGTTGCTTATGATGGTTTGCAGTCGCTGAAAAACATCAAAGCGATGAACCTTGTCAAGTTCACTTACAAGGATGATGATCAGAAACGAGAGCGTCGAGGCGTTATTGCACAGCAGGTGCGAGAGATTGACCCGTGCTATGTAAAAGAAAGCGAAGCTTCCTATCAGGACGAGAACGGGAACGTAGTCGAGAATAAGCGACTCGTTCTTGACACTAACCCGCTGTTAATGGATGCACTTTGCGCAATCAAGGCACTGTCGGCTCAAGTTGACGAACTGAAAGAGGAGATTAGAAAACTGAAAGGTGAATAATCAAAGGGGCCGTTTGGCCCCTTTGCTTTTAGAACGGGATATCATCATCAAAATCAATCGGCGGCTCCGTGCTCTGCCGTGGTTGTGATGGTTGTTGCTGGCGTGGCTGGCTTTGCTGTGGTGCTTGCTGCTGCCCGCCGCGCTGGCTGAAAATCAAGTTTGCAAATCCGCCAGCCTGGAGCGTGTTGTAAACCTTGCCATCGTACTCTCGCGACTCAATGCGCAGCGTTTCGCACGAAACGGAGATCACCTTGCCGACCTGGAAAGCTTCCTGATACCAGCCGTTTAACCCCTCGCTTTTGGCGTTGAAAAAGAAAGTGTAATTGGTGTATTGCCACTGCTGATCGCGGTCTTTGTATCGCTCGGACAACTCGACGATGTACAGCGTGCCGTTTGCACCAGCTTTAACGCGAGGCTCTTTGCGAATTTCTCCGGTAATTACATGCATTATATGATCCTTATCGGGGCGTTTCCGCCCCGCTGTTAATTATTCAAAATCGGTGATTGGCTGTGATTCTACCGCCTTGGCGGCTGGTTGGTCAACCTTGGTTGCCAGGTTTTGGCGTGGTGCTGCCGGGGAGAATCCGCGAGCGCTTCCGATCTCAATCTGCGCCTTTCGGCTTTCGTAATGCTCTTTTACCACCTGTTTACTTGCCGGATCGCATGCGCTCCATGCCTGCTTTAGAACGCGCTGCAACGATTCCATATCTTCGCATTTGTCAATGTCGCGCTTCCAGTCCTGTGCGCTCTTGACCGCGATTTGTGCGTCGTCGTCTGCCTGGCTTAAACCAAATGCGGCGGCGGCTGCGTAGCGTCGAGCGTAAGTGAAAGCAGATCCAACGCCTTGCGGGTCGTTTTTGACAATCGGCAATTCCGCGTAGAATTTAACCCACTGGCCGGAAACGTGAATAACGGTCGTCTCGACCTTGATTCTGTTTGGAGATTCGCTCTCGATCATATCCTGCATTAACATAAGGTCGCTATCTGTTAGCGCCGGGGTTATTGCATCAAGAACGCTATCGAGCGTCGCATACCTGTTTTTTAGGTGTGTGTTTTGTTTGTCTTTTTTCACCTTAACGAACATGCTGCGAGCCTTATGCAGCGCTGGTAAAACCTCGTCGAACTTTTCGGAAAGCTTCATGTTTATCTCCTGATTGGTTTGGATGCTTTCGCCTCCATTGTTTTAATTAGTGCTTAACTTCGCCTTCGGTGTGGAACTTGATTAGGTTTTCCATCATTAAATTGGATGATTCTTTAATCGCTTCAATGGCCTGTTTGTCATTTTCTCGCAGCGCCGCAACCAGAACCACGTTATCGACAGCATCCATTACGCGGCGGATGTATTCCATTTCATCCGGGCCTTCGGTTGGGTCGAGTGGCGTAACGAAATCGCGCAGTGCGTATGACAGGCGGGCAATAAATTCGCCCAGGTGGTTTACAACTTCTGCCTGTGCTTCGTTCATTTCTTTAGTGTTCATGGTAAATCTCCTTAGTGGCTTTGTTTAACTTACGGGATGCATTATAACACCCCGATTTTCATTTGTTTAGCTATTTGTGCCATTTACTATAAAAATTCTTTGTACTGGCGAGTGAACCAGTCAGGAACATCTAGATCAATCTCTGGCTCGCCGTTTGCGTATGAGGGCCAGATGTTGTGCGCCTCGCACATGGCGTAAGTTTTGATTACGCTCATATACTGCAATCGCCCGATCTTTAAGTGCTCCGGTCGCATGCGGAACGCCAGCGGCAAGAAAGGCTCCTTTTTCTCCTGCGCAAGCAGTCGGACAACTACGGGCCTTTTCTCTTCCGGGTACGCTCGTTTAAATAGATCATGCTGCAACGCCATTTTAAGCAGGTAGCCATGATTCACCGCCAGGCGTCCGAACTCGGAAGGGTTGGCGCTCGCCGTGGTTTTGTAGTCGGTAATAACAATCGCCTCCTCGTATTGCACAGCCTCGTAAATCGGATTTCCTTCTGGATCTTCTCCGGTTTTTACGGTGGCCCACACGCCTTTGCAAATGTCGATGTGATCCAGTCTCACTTTGACTTTAACGCCGCCAATCTCCCCGAAGATTGAAAGCTCACGCTGTGCGGTTGGGCTGTTCATGCATGCGTTGTGCTCCGGTATGCTTTCCAGCACTTCGCGCATTTTAACGCATGCGTCGTAATCTTTGGCCGGGACAAGCTCCACCCCATCGGCCCGAGCCTGGCTTTCTGCGATCATTTCGATAAGCCAAAGCACATTCAAATCTTCCCCACACTTCACCATCATCTCCAGCAATTCCGGGTAGCCTTTCCCGGTTGTACCTTTCAGGCCAAAAGATTTTAACTTGCTGGCTAATGCTGTCTGGCTGGTGATCAGATCCTTAAAATCCTCCGCCGCTGGTGCTCTGCGATAATGCTTTTCGAACAATTCGCGGCTTTCAAAGTTGGTGTGCGACTGCGTGCCGAAAGTTAGCGCCTGGCTGTTTTTTCTCTGCTTGAATTTCCACGCCGCCGGGCAAGTTGAGAAGATATCCGCCAGGCTTGAACCGCTCACATACTCCGCGCACCATGAATTAGGGTCGTGATAGGCGTCGTTTGTTAGTTCGTCGCTTGTGTAGACCTTGAATACGTTATCACTCATTGTCGGCTCCTCTTGTTGGTGTGTGTGCATTGTAGCTAATTTCTGCATTTAGTCAATAGCTATTGCCGTTTTTTCTGTTTCCGAAACGTTCCCAAGATGCAAGGAAACAAATTGCGCTTGTAAGTGCATGATATTGCTCGAAATGGATACTTGTTTTTTGGCTGTTTCCTCGTTTCGCGTTTTGCGGAGTACCCTATATACAAATACACACACCAAATACATAAAACGTATACACAGACAGATAGCAAGACAACACTATTACTAGTGAAACAATAGAAACAATAAAAAAACAATATTAGATATATATAACTAACTTATTGTTTTTATTATCTATTATAGGTGGATTTGTATGTTTTTTCTGTTTTGAAACGTTTCGCTATTCTGCGGAACCCGAAAACGGAAACAACGGGAAACAAAAAGAACAAAGGGAGCCGATTGGCCCCCCTTTTGGTTATGCAATAATCCGACGCCCAGCGCGGTATGCTGCAATGTATGACTTTTCACGAATGAAGTTTCGGTTGTTGATAGAGGAGTTACGAACATCGTTGTACTTCTGCCCCATCTCGCGCTCCACCCAAGGCGTGTAGGTCTTGATTGTTGCGCTTCGGCTTTGCTGAACCCTAACAATGATCCTGTTTTGTTGACCCCTTCCAGCCGCCGGGATGAAGAATCCGCGCAAAGCGAACGCCCTACCGCCACCGTCGTTACCAGTGTCAAGATAATAATATTCAACATCACCCTTACCTGGCGTTTGCACAATCAAGCGGAAATAATTTCGCTGAGAGCAAGAGCACCAGACAATAAGGTTTGTGTCGATCTGTCGGTCAAAGTTCTCCCCGTTAATCCTGAAAATCTCATAGTCACCGCTCGGAACGCTGTCGTAGCTCCTGAACGGTATCGTTTCAGACTCTGCGATCATCACGTCACCTTCAATGCGGTTTGCGTAAACGGTGCCATTAAAGTAGCCGTCGTTACCGTAAATCGTCCCGCGAACCGTAACATTCAGGAAGCTAGACCACCCATCTTTGCCAATGTACCAGCCGTTATTACCATCCCAATTGTTAGACTTTATGAAATCACCAATCTTGGCATTTGTGATCGTGCCGTCTTTAATCAGCGCCGATTGCATGAAAACCTGATTGTTTTCAACAACAAACGGCAGCGTTTTAAGATCGCCACGATCCAGCGATGGGATGATTGCGAACCTGTCAGCACTAAACAGGAATTGCGATTTGGCGTTATTGCCCTCGCCAACCAGCATAAGGTTCATGCCAGCCTTGTATTCCTTGCCTTTGTACTTGAGGCCCAGGTTTACGCCGTACATCACACCAGCATTTTCAGCCGTAACCCATGAGTCTAACTTTTGCGTTAACGCCGCTTTAGTCTCCCCAATCTGCGTACTTAACGAGGTATCGGCGTTAGCCCTTGCCTCTGCTTCATTGGCTACCGCCTGATCAACTCGGCTGATATTGGCGTTGATTTCGGTTTTGGTGTCGCCAACGAGTTTCGTCAACTTCGCATCCAAGCCGCTAACAGCTTGCGCCCTGGCTTCCGTTTCAGTTGTGATCGCTTTGTCTACTCGGCTAATACCTGCGTTAAGCTCTGTTTTCGCATCGCCTAACTGCTTAGTAAATTTGGCGTCCAGCGCCTGAACGGCTTGCGCCCTGGCTGCTTCCTCATCGGCTACGGCCTGATCAACTCGGTTAATGCTCGCGTTAAGCTCGGTTTTTGCCGCCCCTACCGCGTCGCTAATTGCCTTTTTGTATTCGGCTTTCAGCGATTCGATAGCTTGAGCACGTGCCCCTGCTTCATCGGTGACAGCCTGATCGACTCGTTGAATGTTGGCGTTTAGCTCAACTTTCGCATCATTAATGGCTTTTGTTAGCTTCGCATCAAGATTGCTAATTGCGGTTGCCCGCGCTTCGCTCTCGTTGCTGATCGCTTCCTCTGCTCGCGTTACTGCTGCGTTTGTTCTGCCGATCGCGGTGTTAAATTCCGTCTGTAACTTTTTAATCTCGGAGGCTCGCGTTTCCGCTTCCGTTGAGATTAATTTCGTTACTTTCGTAATCTCTGCGCTAATGCCATCGTTGAACTCGGTTCTAAGCTTCTTAACGGCCTCTATACGCGCTTGCGTTTCGTCGGCTATCAAATCCATTGACTCACCAATTTCCGCCTTTCTACGCCCGTTCTGTACGCGCGTCCAGCGTAGATTAGTATCGGTTGCTAACGCATTCTCAATGACCGCCTGCGCCTGGTCTTTGATCTTGTTAGCCGCATCAAGCGCCGATGCTGTGGCTTCCTTCACGATTTCGGAGTTTGCGATCCCGGTGTCAATGGCGCTTTCAATCAGATCCTTCAACCCTTCACTTTCTAAAATGTCGTCAAGGATGTCTCCAGTGATTTCATCCAGATCAATAGAGGATTGACCGCGAACAAAGTTAGTCCAAGCCGAAACGTTGCCGATTCTGTCAACGCTGCGAATGCGATAATGATTGACGTAACCAGCCGGGAGAATGCTGTGCCAGTATTCGCTTTGCGGATACGGAACCAGCGTTAAGAGCGTTGCCGACTCCTCGCTTCCGGTTTCCGACTGCTGCAATTCAATATAGGCCGTGTCCTCTGTTCCTGCTGGCATGCCCCACTTGACGCGAATACCAAACACCTCATCGGTTGAGGCGGTTAAGTTTATCGGCGCTCCAGGCTCGCCAACTTTACCAGTCAGAGAGGCTGTTACGATGTTCGACCATCCAGACGAGCTACCACTCGCAGAAACTGAGCGAACGCGCACGGCGTAATTGCCAGCATAAATGCCTTCAACCTCGATCTCTTTGTTTGCCGTTTGCGGCGTGTTGTGCCAGTTACCATTGCCCTTGCGCCACTGCATTTCATACATGCTCGCGTAAGGCACTTTGTCCCAGCTAACATGCATCGTCTCAACGCTAACACCCTGCAAAACGCGAGAGTAGGAAGTTACCCTTACATTTTTCGGCGCTGCCAGTCTATCCGGGTCAACAATGCTGGTTGGTCGGTCGTCAACGTTAACGCCGTAATCAATCGCGTCATATTTGTTCGGATCGTACTGTACAGCCGTAATGCTGTACGTAAACTCCTCGTCGCCGTCGCCTTTGGTGATTTGCGTCACAACGTATTGCTGCAATGCAATGTCTGTGCGCTCAATGGCAAAAACTGCATCCGGCTTAACGTCGAAACCGAAACCAACATTTAGCTCAATGGTTTTGCCGTCTGCGCTAACGCGAGAAATTGTGCGCTTAACTGGCTTGCCGTCCGGCTTGTTGATCATGATGAAATCGCCCGCTCGCGCGTCAACCTTAAACGGCAAAAAGACTTGCAAGCCGCTAACCTCCATCACACGCCCGGAAAGGTTGAGCGCTAGGTTGCTGCTCCAGAAGTTGTCCGAAATAGCCACAACGTCGCCTATCGTCGGGATCATGCCATCCAGGCCAGTAGCAAAGTTAACCGTAGTGCTGCGCAAGTTGGTTTTCAGAATCCAGCGCCCACGGCGGTTTGCTTCGCTGCGTCGAGTGCATCCGATCGCGGTGATGCTTGTCGGGTTGTGACCGAAACGCAATGCTGCCTCTGTGTCGAAAACTGGCTCTACGTCCTGCTGATACAAATTTTGCTCATCGTCGAAAGTGACGTTGCAAGATGTATACATACTCTTTTCACTGGCGAACGTGTAGGAAAATTCCCCGTTAACTACGTTATCGTTTGTGAAAATGTAGGACGGCTCGCGCGGCTTATCAACGACGATGGAAAGGCTTTCTCCGTTCCAGAAAGTCATTCCACGGAAGATTGAGCAAATATCAGTCACAAGCTGGTAAGCCTCAACCTGGCTCTGGATCACAACATCGCACAGATAGCGCGGCTCTGTTCCGCCTTTTCCGTCCGGCACCATCTGATCGCAATAGCGGCCAGCATCGTAAAGCGCCCACTTATCAAGCGGAATGCCCAACTCACGTTGATCTAGTCCGTAGCGCTGATTGGTGATTAAGTCGTAAAGCACCCAAGCCGGGTTGTTGCTCCACGCCTTTTTAAATGTCCCGTTCCAGTTTCCAGAATACGTCCGAGCAATCGGGTCGTAATTCGACGGGATGTTTATCAACTTCCAGCGCTTTTTGGTTGAGATGTTCGGGATCTGGTTCGGGAACAACTCGGAATCAAATTCAACGTAAACTAAACCAGTCAGCGGATAACGGAATTTTGCATCAATAACCTCTGCGTAACTTTGCAGCTTGATTGCGTCCGCCACCTTTGCGCTATTGCTGTCAGGCGTCACGCGGCGAACGCGCAAAATCACCTGGCTGTTAAAGCTCGGCAAATCAATGCGACGGCTCCGATCGTAACCGCTTGTTGTCTTGCCTTCGATAACGTCGCTCATTACCTGATTAAACGAACCACCATCAACCGCCATATCAACCGCATACTCAACGCGAACACCAACCAGATCGCCGTCGTCCTCGCTGGTAACGCCTCGCGGCATCAGCACGCGGATTCTGATCGCAGAAAGGTTCTTGTTGGTTACTGAAATGCTATAAGGTGTTTTAGTTGTCAGATCGCGAGCAACTGTTATTTCGCTTGAGGTATCCGTAAAACCCTGGATGTATGACTGATCCTGAGTTCCCGGCCTAAATTCAGCCGTGACGCCCTCATAGTTAAATGTCCCGTCCTCGTTCTGAACAACCACATCGTCGAGATACAGGTTCTTTAATGAGAAATTAGGATCGCACTCACCATCGGAAACCGCCAGTAATACTTTGATTTTGTTAATGGAAATCAGGTTGTCTTCCATTTCCTTTGGCTTTTTCGGCTTTGATGAGCCGCCTTTACTCCCGGTTATCACATTTTTTACCATGAGTTTTAACCTTTTGTGCTGTTTATCGGTTTACACATTATACGGACACAAAAAAGCCCGCGCAAGGCGGGCAATAACTTAAACCATATCCTCTGCATAACTCCCGGCGCTCCATACTGCGCCGCCCACGGTGCGCTGTCCATACGGTAGCGGGATTGGGTATCCTGCCGCCGTGGTATTCACCGCGCCGCCGAACGCATAGGATGGTTTATTTTCTGCGCTCTGACTTTCGAACTTGGCCCCGCCTTGCTGCGGCGAAATCATTTGCATTACGCCACCCAGCACCATTGCGCCGCCGAACATGAAAGCGGATGAGGCAAACGCCCCCATTAAAGCCAGCGACTGACCACCAGTAAAAAACGCAGTAGCCATAATCGCCGCGCCCAAAACAACCTGAAACAGACCACCAGATTTTGAGCCTGTGGGGATCGGGATAATGCGGATCTCCTTTGCGCACTGCCAAGCTTTTTCGTCGTGATGCCCCACATTCCGGCCATCGACAAAAACAGCGTAGCGCATGCGCGAACCAATTTCACTTTGCATATAGTCTTTAAAGCCCTCCAGCGTCACTGAGAGCGCCCGGATTGCTTCGGGGTATGAATCAACGGCTAACTCATGAAAGACGCCGAAACGGCGCCCCAGCGAGCCAGAAAGCTTGATAGTTTTAACTGTCTGCATCATAACTTTAAATCCTTATGCCTGCACACCATGACGGTGTGATCTTGATACCATCCAGAATAGAGATCCTGGCGCGACAACTTACCGAAAGCATGATGCAACAATTGGTTGTTGCCCAAGTAAATTCCGGCATGGTTCCAAACTGACGCCTGTAATTGCATAATCACCATATCGCCAGGCTCTGGCGGCTTGCCCGTCGGAATGAATCCCTCTTTCAGATAGTTGTCCTGGTACAAGTTTTCGCCGTGCTCCGGCTTCCACCACTCGTAAGGCTTGCGAAAATCATTCAGGATCACGCCGTGCTCTTTGTGCCAGGCCATCACCAGCCCCCAGCAATCGTATGAACCCAGCGACCAGGGGCGACCAGTCAGCGGCCTTGATTGCGGCTCAACAAAACGCATATCGCCCTCCGGCAAGGAGACAATAATCCAGGTCACACCCATTTCATCGCAAATGCACGTATCGTGTGCGCTCGGTAGCGTCGTTGCTCCGTCCCCTGTGTGCGAATGCACGACCGCGATTAGCTCGCCGCTATCAAGCGCCTGTGCGTATTCTGCTGCATCCATTTCGAAATGATTTTCAGGGTCTGCGTGAACGTTGGCGATCGGATGGAATTTTTGCACCCGGCTTTTCTGCGTCACCACTCCGCAACATTCATGCGGGTAAACGTCTTGCGCGTGGCGCATAATCTCAAGTTTAATTTTTGCACTAATCATTGATTTTTCCTCAATAGTGATGCTACGGCACAACCGCCGAAATCAAGTTCCCGATCCGCTCCGAAGCGCAGTTTGCAAGCCGTAGCGGTTCCGGCGCAATAATCCTGGCTCGGATCTGAAACGGGATTGTTGTCCTTGTCGAACATTCGCGATCCGTTATATCCGCAACCCTTACCTGAACGATACCACCCCCTTTGCGCCCAATAGCAAACGCTTTGAGCCGTGCGAGGCGGGATCATAATTCCGTCCATATCGTAAGGCGTGGTTAAATCAAATCGCGCCGTTGACTGGTTACAAAAATTGGGGCGCTCGATGTAATAAACCATTTTGCGATAATCACCATCGGCAACGTTGCCAGATTTATCAATCAGATCGGACGGCGTGATCCAGATAGTAACCTTCGCTTGCATCATGCCGTTATAGGCCCGGATTAGCGCGGAAACCTGGCTATCAATATTTGATAGCGTTAGCTGTGGCTTCTCTGCCTTCCCGTTGCTGGTGAAATTTATCCCTGATATACCGAAGGGCCGCGCTCCGTAAACGTCGCCGCGAAAGATGATGTTTTTCTCCGGTAGCGTGCCAGTTTGCCGCGCTTGCATTAACTCCTCTGGCGTGTAGGCGATATTCTCGTTATGGAAGCGGTATATCTGCGCCCCAAACCTTGTGCCGTCAACCTCAACAAGCGTTATGATTTCTCCGGGGTAAAGGCTTTGCAAGCAGTTACCGAAAGCCGAACTAACCTCATTAGCCATAATGTTTTCTCCTCTTTTTAGCCATTATAGAACAACAAAGGCCCGCACAAAAGGCGGGCCGCTGGTTATTTAATGGATGTGAATTGCTCCTCAAAAGTTGCCTTTACTTCCTGAACGGTTGGCGATACTGGCGACGCCGACACGGTTCCAGACTTAACCCGGAACAACCCCAGGTTTCCATCTGGCATAACCCATAGAAACGGCTTTAGCCTGTGACCATTAAGGAAGTCGATAACTTTTTTGTAATCCTTCCCGGCGTAAACGATGGAGAATGAGCGGCGAGTTGTGTTGAATCCAGACGATGCAACTTGCTTATACCCATTCCCGAAAACAACCTCCCTGTCGTTATTCTCTGTCGTCATTGCCCCGCCGCCTCCCTGCGTTTGGGTACACCATGTAAATTCATCAAGCGCCATAATCAGCCCCTCTTGCTATTGACAAAGTTGTAAACTTCTCCGCCTTGTGCGCATGCACGTTGAATCATTTCGGTGAAAATCATCTTAACGCCAGTCTCAAGGCCTTTCGGATCGTTTCCGTTGTTGATATCAACATTGATATCTCCAAAGGTGAATTGAGATCCAGCCGCCGAAGTAGACGCGCCGCCGTATGTATTGCCGCCAACGATGCCGCCGTTCGCATATCCCCGCATGAGTTTATACAGGTTGCGCGTGCCGATCCGCTTCGTCGCCTCTTTGGTGAACACAAATTCGCCACCATGCACAATGCCTTTTGGCTCATACTTCCCGCCGTCGCCAGTGTATCCGCCGTTTGCGTACCCTTTCGCAGCCTTGCCGCCTCCGCCAAGCATATTCGCGAACGAGAAGCTACCGCCACCGCCGCCAGGCATTAGGCCGGAAAGCGTGTTGAAGATAACCATTTGCGCGATCATCTTAACAATCATCCCAATGATGCTTGACGCAAAGTCTTTAAAGCTGGCTTTGCCAGTGGTCAAAAACTCTGTTAGCTGATCAGAAAGACCGCTCAACGCAGACATACCGATGTTCTCAATTTGCCCGTTAATATCGTTTACGGTTTCGCCGTACTCGGCCCAGGATTTTTTGATGCCCGCCAGCCAGTTACCGCGCAAGCTGTCCTCCTCGGCGTAATACTCTTGCCGTTTAGCCAGCATTGCTTGCAATTCCTGATCCTCAAGGCTACCACCCTGGTTTAGCCAACTGGATTTGATTTGCTCCAATTCTGCATCGCGCGACGCCTGCCGATCTGATTTACCTTGCGCCTTTGCCTGGATTTTTGCGATTGCCGCCGCTTGTTCCCGTAGGAATTTTGCTGCGTCCTGCTCGCGTTTAATCAACTGCTCTTGCTTGGTAATCTGATCTCCAATTACCGCCGCCTGCTCGCGTAGTGCTAAAATCTTGTCCTTGTTAGCCAGTTCGACCCGCTCATCTGCTGTTAACTTGCGTCGCTGCGCTTCCTTCTCCAGCACTTGAAAGCGTGCCTGAGTATTCCATAAGTTTTTGCGCTGCTGGCTGATCTTGTCGTTGATATCGCGATGCTCTTTTAACACCTTTAATTGAGTTTTCAGCGCGATCAAGTCCTGCTCATACTGGTCTAACAGTCGAGTTCCCTGATCAATAGTAACCTTTTGCTCCTTGTTGCGATCTTTGAGCGCTTCGGCCTCTTTGCTTACGGCCTCCTTGACCTCCTTTGACTTGCCCGCAAATTTGCCTTGCTCCTCAACCATTTTGCGATAACCTGCCGGGTTAGATAAACGCCCGTCAATTTCCGCAATCCTCTGCTCAAGCTCTGAGATCTCTTTCGCTGATTTTTTGGCTACGTCTGCTTGTTCCTTTGCGACCCCCTGGAACCATGAGCCGATTACTGGAAGCGATGAGGTTTTATTTCCAACGCTCACCAGGAAATCCGCAATCATCTTGTCGCCCTGAGCCAAGATCAGGCGGATCTGGTTAACGACACCCATCACAACATCGGCGATCATGTTACCCGCTGTCAGCGTTATAATGCCTACTTCGTCCCACGCTTCGGACGCCCACTGTTTAATGTCAATCCACATCTTTTCAAGTGGCGTTGCGCTTTCGGCAATCTCCGCTGAACGGTCTTTCATCGTTTGAGCGAAAAGCTCCGTAGCATACTGTACGGCCTCGGTTTCCCCTTTGGTCTTCTCAAGCGTGGCGATGTAGGTTAGCTGGCCTTTATCCAGAAAGTTAAAGCTTTCGTTTAAGTCTGCCAGCCCCTTAATCGGGTCTTCTGCGATCTTTTCGAAATAGCCGATAACCTTTTCCGACGATTCGCCAGTAGTTGCCACCCAATCCGCTGTAGCCTTCGTGATCGTCTTTAGCCCATCTTTCGTGAACTTGCCGGTTTTGGCAACCGCCGTTGCGACCTCCAGGATCTGGCCCGAAGTTGCTACCGCCGCAGAACCCGCGATCTCACTAACCAAAGCTTTGATTTCTGCCGCGCTGCTGCCAGCATATCCGCCCGTCATAATCAGCGCCTTTTGCAGTGTGCGCTGCGAATCGTAGGCATCATATCCAGCTTTTGCCAGGGCCGCGACCGTGCCAACCACGCCACCAATCAGGACGCGAGCCGGGGTTAAAACGCTTAACAACTGCTTGAAAGTGTTTTTCACACCGCCGAACGAGTCGCAAATTTGCCCGCCCTGCTGAATTGCAACCATCAAGACCGGCATTCCGCCAGTGAGCGACGTTACCACGTCAGTAATCTGAGACGGGAGCATTCGCATTGCATTTCTATACTGACCAGCGCCAATCCCTGCCGCATTCATCCCGCGCTCTTGCGCTCTTAACTGCTCAATGAATGGGGCCGCCTGAGCACTAACGCCAAGCTGTGCCGCTTTCATTTCCAGCAATTCCGTTTTCGTCTTGCCGATTGCGTTTGCCTGATCCTCAAGTCTCGCCAGGAATGCCGCGCCGGATTTCGCCGCTTTTTCCTTGTTCCGCGACTCCTCGATAGCCGCCCGCCCTTCCTCGGTTAACGCCCGCTTGTTTCGCTCCAGCTTGCCAATCTGGCTCTCGATCATTGAGCTAAGGTTAAAAAACTCCTCATCAGGCACAACGCCTTTTTGCCAAAGCTTGTCGAGTTCGCCAGCCGCCGCCGTTAGCCTTTTGATCTTGGATGCGGTCGGGTCGATAGTGCTTTGCACGCTTTCGAACGCCTGCCGCTGCCGCTTGATTTCCTCGCGTAGCCGCTTCGCTTGTTCGCGTGCAATTTGCTCCTCGTTAACGAAATCCTTCACACCTTGCGCCGCTTCCTCGTTCGCTCGCTTGAATTGCTTTAACGACTTCACAGCGAAGGTGACTTGTGACACGTCAACGCCAAGCGACAAACCAGCGTATTGTTCTGCCATAGGCTTTTCCTCCGTATACGAAAAAAGCGCCCGAAGGCGCTTTGTTATTTGTTGTGCATCATTTCGAGTGCTTTTTGCTCCATGATACGCAAATCGTTTAGGGCCATTTCTTCATCCTCTATTTTATAGATTCTGAATAGCATTGGCAAAACATTGTAATCAAGGCCATAAGCACCAGCACCAGCCGATCGCCATTGCGTTTGCATAGCGCAAAACACATCCCACGACTGACTCATGCTCTCATCAAAGATGATTTCCGGCGGCTCCTCCCCTTCGTAATCGGAGCGGGTAAGGCCAACGGCTCTCAACTCTTCATCTGTGGGCGGTTTCTGGTAATACAGGTAAACCGCCCGTTTTAGTTTTTTACGCGCTGGCCCGCAAGTGCGCCCAGGTAAGAACCCATAAGGGCCAGGGCCGCAGCCGGATAATATTCAACGAGCGCGGCGGCGTTTTCTTCGTTAAATTCTTCTTCCAGATCCCAGCCCGTAGCGATTTCAGTAATAAACTCTGCGTCGCGCATGGCTTCGCGCTGGTAAAGCTCTTGAATTTCGGTTGATTTTTTGTGCTTGACGGTAAATACAATCGTTGCTTCATCGCCGTTCGGGAGCTTGAATTTTACAGGGAGTTTGAAATCCGGCATCGGGGCGATTTTGAGTTTGAATTTAGCCATTTGCTTTTCTCCTGATTGGTTGGAGCCTTGATATTACACAAATAAAAAAGGGGGCGCAAGCCCCCTTGATGATTACGCCGGATTCGACGCCATAGACGCGAAATCACCTTTCAGCGACACGGTTAGCGAGACGGTTTCCATTTCGTTAACTGCCGTCTGTGGGATCTCGTTAAATGAGAGAGTACCAGACCAAAGGCGCATTTCTTTTGCACGCGGAACATACATGCGCATAACCTTAACCTGGCCGGATTCGTCGGCTGCACGCAGAATCGGATAGATCGGGTTATCGTATTCGTGCGCAAAAGTGTAGGTCATGGAAACGGCGCTCTTATAGGTCGGGATCTGCTGCTCGCGGTCGTCGGCAAGGCACTGGTAAGTATAAAACTGCTGCTCGCCGCCTTCCCGGGAGAGATCTTGAACGCAAGGAACCTCGATCCAGTCGCTGACCTTGCAAATGCTCCCGGTGCCAGTACCTGAATAAATGTTGCTGTCTTTGGTGCTGAAACCTTCGATCGTAACGTCATTGGTTGATACGTTTTTAACTCGGCCAACCTTGTTAATCAGTTTGGCCCAATTCGAGCTAGTGATGATCACATAATCACCTTTTACCAGGCCATGAGATGAAGCACAAGTCAGTACTGGGTTATCGGCGTTAGTGATCCTGGTCACGCTGATAGCGGAGCCGCGCGTTTTCTCAACAAAAACCTGTGAACCGTTTGGAAGATGCATATTTATTTCCTCTTTTCTTCTGCTCTTACATAGAACCGAACCGGAACAAGCCAGCCCGTTTCGCTCTTTTGTATCGGGCGAACCTCGCCGCCCTGGCTAATATAACCAGTCTCAAACATTTTACCATCTTCGAAAAAATCAGCAATCCCTTTCGCAAGCTTGCGGGCCTTGTCGGTGCCTGAGCCTGGCGCAAAGATCACGTTAACCTGAACCATGCCAACGTAATAGCGGCATTTTCTATCAAGCGAAGCGTAAACCGTTTCGGCCTCGGTGTAGTGGAAAGCAAGCCACATGCCGCCCTTGCTCGGCGGCTTGAACTCTACGTTTTCATATGCGATCGGGTATTCGCTTTCGTATTCCTCTGCGAGCGCCTTACGCGCCGCGACCATCAGATCATAATGCATTTTTTGCCCTCGACTCCTTGATCGCCTCCGCCATGAATGAGCGCAAGCGTATTGCGACAATGCCAACAACGCCAGCCGGGGCTTGCTTAGAATGCCCGTATTCAAGCGCGTTAGCGTAAATTAGCATGTTGGAAAAATGGATTGAACGAACCGCCCCGCCGCCGCGCAAGATAGCGTGAATTGCCCGCTTACCCTCCGCTATGGTTTTGCCGCCGTCTTTGTCGTAATTGTTGAGCGCGTAAAGTGGTGGCCTGTTCGGCGTAACTTGCCAGTTACCGCGAAAGCGCCCGGTGTCCACTGGCGAGCCTTCAACAAGCGCCGTCTGAACCTTTCCGGCGAAAATCTCCACGCAATCAACAACGCCGTTTCCAGCGGCCTCTATCCATTTGTCAATCTTGCCCTGAAATTCTCGGATCGAATAATCAGCCATGAACCGCAACCCTCCGCAAGATCGAGCGGTAGGCTACCGTTGTGCTGGTCTGCCTGATTGGTCTTGCTTCGGTCACAACGTAGCGCTCGCCGTCAATCTCAACCATGTAGCCGTTTAATATTTCAACGTCGCCGTTAAAGACGCCCAACTTATCTGTTACTCGGATCGTTTCGCCGTCAACCTCGCGAACCCTTGGCGACCGCACAAGCCCTTTAATCGTGGTTGCGATTTCCGGCTTCTCAACCTCAACCCCGCCCACGATATCAACGCCGCCAGCCTGGATTATGCATTTAAATTCGCCGTCCCCGTCGCTAAAAAACGCGATCCCAGCGCTCGCCAATCGCTTTATTTCTGCGTAGTTCATTGGGTGCTCCTTTTAACTTCTTTGCCCAAGAGGTATTCACCAAGCGAGTTAATTCGCCCACTGTTTAGCGCTATGCTGTCGATAAGATCTTGTATATCCATGCTGTCAATCTTTTTGAGGCATGGCATACGCCGCCGATGTAGGCCGACAATGAGGCCAAAGCCGCCACCCTTTTTCTTGAGCAATATCTCGTACATTTTGCCCCAAGGAGTTTGCCTGATCGTTTTGCCTGAGCTATCAGCGGATACGCGATCGAACGTCTGCGAAAATTCACCAGTCAGGGAGAAAGACGCAACGCGCCGCGAATAACTTTCCACGCTCTCCCCTTCCTGCTTCATCGCGCCGTCAAGCGCCATCAAGTGAAGCGTATACAGCGCAAGTGCTTTGTAATATGCATCACCAAAACGCGAGGGGCTTACAAATTCGGATGCAAGGTCAATCCAGGCCGCGATAATCTCAACATTGACGGCTTTCATTGGCGGCGCTAACCGCTGGATTTCAAGCAAAACGTAATCAATATCTCTTAGCATTTTTCAGTCTCCAGATATGACAAAGGGCGCATAAGCGCCCCAGGTATTAAAATTCGCCGCCGTCTTCCAGTTCTTTACGGCTCTTACCCTCGGTGGGGTCTTTCTTGCGTCGCGCATTGGTCTTGGCTTTCACTTCCTCGGTCAGCGCGGAATTGTCTTTAACGGCTGCGTCGCCGCGAGAGATCAGATATTGAAAAGCGGAGGTTTCCAGCTTATCTTTCTCGATCTCCATTTCCTGGCCCGGCATCAGATTCACGTCGCCAACAATGATCATGCATAAGCCAGTGTTAACGAGAATTACAGTTTCTTTTTTAGCCATTTTGAATCTCCATAAAATAAAAAGGGGAACCCCGAAGGATTCCCCGATATTAAACCATTTATTAACCTTTGACAAGCCCGGTAATCAGAACCAGGGTCAGTGGGCGATAGATGGTTAAGCCAGTGCATTTGGAGGTGCAAGGCACTTTGAAATGCAGGTCTTTCGGCTGCGCCGGGAGCATGTTAAACGCTTCCGGGATCTCAATGCTCATATTCATTGGATCTTTTTCGTAAACCAGGCAGCCTTTAGTTCCGCTTCCGTCGATATCTTCCAGTTCGGAAATGGATTCGATGGTGATTCCGCCGTTTTGCTTCATGAAGTAATCAAGATAGCTTTCGGTGGTTTCCGGCATGCGAACCATCAGAACCTTGCGCATAGACGGCGGGATCAGGATGTGAGTTGCGCGGTGCTGCCCCTTGGTCAGCGTTTCGATTGTTTCGATCGCTTTTTCCAGTTCTTCGGAAGCTTTTTCCGGTGACTTAGCGCCAGCGGAAGATAACCAGCCTTCGGACGGGATTTTAGTCAGGTTCGGGTGATCGAATACGCTTACGATTTTGTGCGGCTTGGAGCCACGGAAAACAAGCTGATTCACAAGCTGATCATGAGCGCCCTGTGCGGCGTTGGCCTTACGAGTGGAAAGGCTCTTACCTGTACGCTGGCCCGCTTTGATTTCGTCGATGGAAATCAGGAAGGCATTACCCAGGCGGAATACTTTACCGAACTCGGAACTCATCAGCGCGTCAACGGTCGGCAGGTCGTCGGTATAATCAGCGATGATTTTTGCGTAACCAACTTTATCAAAAACCTGATATTCAAAGGTTTTGTCGGTGTCGCTCAATTCGTTAGTGACCGGAAAGACGCGCAGCGCGGAGCCAGCCGGGTATTCTTTTTCGTATGCATTGGAGCGGATCTTGTGAAGCTCCTGCGCAGTCCAGATACCCATATCAGCGGCGTCAGCTTTCACGCCCTGCATTTGCAGGTGGGAAGTCACAACGCTGGCGTCGAATTCGTCATATTTCTTAGTCATAATATAAAACTCCCTTAAAGGCCGTTATTGATAATCAACGGCCCAATGATAGCATTTTTTGTTAAACGTGCAACAATTTTTTATGGTAGGGCTACGGGTAATACCTGTACGCCAGCGGCGGGCAGAATGCTAACGCCAACAATATTAATTTGACGATCCATTTTGAAAAAGTCACCCGTAAACGTCCAACCGCTAGGCAAAACGCCGCTATCTTTGCCAACAAAACCATCTTCCAGAACGTAAACCGGTTCGCCATGTTGCGGCGCTTCCTCGATTTGCTTTGTCAGAACCCAAACGCGCCCGCGAGTGACAACGTTCATTGGATCGCCTGAACGGTAAGCCATGTAACCCGATCGCTCATCTTTGTAAAGGCAATCATGCGAACGCAGCGCGACGCCAAAAGGCATCAGGCTATCAGCCAGATCAGCAGTAACCATGCGATAGCCATCAACGATGCCACCAAAGCCAACGGCCTTACCAATCAGGATGGTTTCATCTTTGCAAACTCCGGTTCCGTTAATATTGTATCGCGTGGAATCAACCAGGCAACCGGGGAGGCTCGCGCCCCATAAAACGCCATAATCAGACATAATAAACTCCCATTAAAAAAGGCGCTCATTGAGCGCCTTGTGAATTACTGAACCTGAACCTCTACCAGTTGCAGATCACCAAATGCGGTATAATCCCCGGTGAAAGTCCAAGCGGTATTGATCTCGCCATCGCTCTTAACAGTGCCGTCCGTATCCAGTTTAACGGCTTCCCCGAAAGTTGGCGCGGTTTTTTCGCTTTTATTTCGAAGCATCCAAACGCGACCTTCGGTCATTACGTTAATGCCGCTGCCATCCTCATAAACCATGCGACCGTTTTTTGCGGTGGTCTGGAAGTGGGAGCGAATCGCCACGCCATAAGCCTTGCCGCTTGTCGCCATCGGTTTGATCAGCTTGTTACCCATAGCATCAACGCCGCCATGCTGAACCGCTGCACCAACGTAAATATCGCCAACTTTGCCGCCATCCGACTTGCCAACTACACAAGCGCCGTCGATGTTGTATGCGGAAGTGTCGCCCCACTGGCCCGGAAGCGCCCGCGCCATATGTTCGTGATAGGTTGCGCCAATAGTAGCCATAATTATTGCTCCTTATTTCAGTTTAGCCAGGCGAGCATTAGGATTCAGCACCTTATCTTCGCCATCTTCTTTTTTACCTTTCTCAACGTCGCCTTTAATAGCTTTGCGTTGAGCCGCCATTTTATCAGACTCTTTCGCCAGATCAAAGGCAACATCAATATAAGCGTCCGCCTTTTCGGAAATATCAGCGCCAGTTACCTCTTTCACGAAAGCAACTTTGATTGCTTTGGCGTCCAGGCCGTCAGTTTTCACGCCTACTTCCTCGGCAACTTTCACCAGTTCGGCGTGCGCTTCTGCGTCTGCTTTTGCCTGAGCAACGGCGGCTTCAATTTCTGCCGGGATGCCGTCAACCTTCGCTTGCAGCGCGTCGCGCTCTGCTTCCAGACCATCGGCTTTTGCTTGGGCGGTCTGTGCATCAGCTTTCACAGTGTCGATATATGCGGCTACTTCTTTCGGCACGTCGAACTCAACCGCGCCATCCAGTTTAATTTTAACGGTCATAACTTTATCCTCTTTGTTAGAAAATTCATCGATATCATATGGGAAATCCTGATTGCTATCAAGGTTTAATTTTGCGATACCCGCACGACCCTTGAACACCATAGCGATATGATTAACGCTAATGTTGGTTTGAACGGCATCAAAGCGAACCCAATCAGCGGAATCAGCTTTCCAACCTTCCGGCGTATCTTCATCAAAGAAATATTCGCCCGTCGCGTTGTTGCCCCAGCCTGGCTTGTCAATGTCAATTGAGCTATAGCCCACGGATAACTCCGCTGTCTTTTTGGCCTTGGCGCTGTCAATCGCTCGCTTGTCGTAAATGCTAACCGGAACCTCTACCCCGATCCCGCTCGGCACGCCTTCGCCAGCACATGCGCCAACGACAACATCTTTTGCGTTTTCAGGCGTCACGGTAACATGCCCCAAAGTGATCGGCTTGCCGCTAAAAGTCGCCAGGGAGTCGGCCTTGAAAACCTCGGAGGCGGGGCGGAACTCCCGGCGCTCGCCGAAAGGGGTTTGATAAACCTGTAAGCCGATTCGCGCCACAATAGGCCGATCCACTAAAAAGCCGTGCTCGTCAAAATGCGCTTTCACCTGCACGCTATCGAAACGTTGTACTTTTTTCATCCTTTAACCTCCCGTGATTTTTATGATAACCGTGGGCGCGCTCAAGACCTTTCCGGCACTGAATGGCGGAATCAAGATCTTCAAATCTTCCCACTGTTCTTGTTTTGCCGTCAGTTGTGAATGATACGCGCCATTTGTTATTTACCTTGTCCCACGAAACACCATTAACGCCGCTTGTATTGTTCTTTGACAGGCTTCTGTTTCTCATGTTTTCGGTTCGGCTAACCAATCTTAGATTTGAGATCTTATTGTTAAGCTCATCATGATCTATGTGGTCTATCTCCATCCCTGGAGGTATTGCTCCGTTTGCGCTTTCGTAGATTATGCGGTGAATTAGGTGTAGCGAACCGCAATATCTAACTGTCAAATATCGACCAGTTAGAGAGCCTACAGGCTCACCGTTTCGCATAACAATTCCACGCTCCGCGTCAATATCAAAAACACAATTCCAATCAATCAAACTTTGGCACTGCCCAACACCTGCAACCATATTCTTCTCCTGGGAAAATGTGTATTTCGTTAAGTGCAATCAGTTTACCCTCCAGGCGAACATGTTTCAATCTTTCGCGATCATCCATCACGCCATGCCAAAAGTAATGCGTCACGTTTGCATCTTTCAGGCGCTGGCGCATTAGACGGCTATTCCAGGAGCCAACGATTCCCGTTGCCCGGTTGGCGGCCCAAGAGCTATAAACCGCAAAGCGCTTTTCCGCCATTTCGTTTACCTGAGTGGTATTCTTTCCGGTGAAATTGGCTTGCCTGATATTCCCGGCCCAATCGTTAATGATGTTGGTGAATAGCTTCTCAAATGATCCGGCGCTCATGGTTTCCCACTGCTTATAAAGCGTCTCGTACCATGTTTCGCTTTGCGTAGGGCCAACCAGCATCAAAAGCATAACGGCCTGATTCTTTGTGCCTCCGGTGGATTTGGCGACGTTTAACCACTGCTTAGAGTTGAACTTGTATACCGTCACCGCCAGCGCCGGAAGTAGACCAATCAGCGCAGCGGCAAGCTCTTTTGCGTAATCAATGATCTCGTTTTCCGCGCTATCAATTTCATCATCCGATGCATCGAATTTCATTGCGTGCGTTTTCCGGCGCATGAACACGACAAGATCGCGAACGGCCCGCCGTAACTCGCGGGCCAATTCTCTTTCGCTTGCGTCCGGGAATCGCCATTGTTTTACGATCCCTTTAACTTTCATCGGTCATTTCCCCCATGCCTGGCTCCGGCTCCGGCTCCGGCAGCTTGATTTTGTCCGTCTCTTTCAGTTTCAGGATTGAGCCAAAGGAGCGCAGCGTGTCGCGTGCTTCTTCGGTATCCATAGCCTGATCCTGAATCAGTTTCACGATTGAATCAACGTTTTTGTTTAGAACCTCCGCCTGTTCTTTATCGCTCGGAACCGCCAACGGCTCAAACACAATCGACCACTCCGATTCTGTTACAATGAACGGCAAGAGGAACTCCAGGATCGGCTTGTAGTCCTCTTTGCGCTTGCGCTCGATCAGCTTGTGATAAGTTTCAAGCGCCGTGTTTTGGCTCGCGCTAACGCCGCCAGTGTTTTTATTTTTAAGCACGATCTCATGAATACCAGACAGCGAGACGATGCGATCAAGCTTTTTCTCCAGGAACTCCGCCACCCCGGAAACATCGGAGTTTAAAACGGTGTAATCCTCATCCTCTGCGTCAATGCCGATTGCTCGACCAACGCCGCTTTCGTCGTCAACCTGAGCCAGCCGCAACCGCGCTGCGTATTCGCCTTCGTCGTCGTCGCAAATGGCTGAAAGCCCCCTCGCTTTCCATACGGCTTGCTGCTTCCGGCGTAGTAACTGCGTCGCCAGTTCTTCGCAATAGTTGTAATCGTGGATTGCTTCAATCAGGCGCTTGTTGAGGATTGACGCGCCCCAGCCATCATTGTTTTTGCGCTGCTCGTTCGGGAGTCGCTCGCCGTCAATAATGCAAATCCTGGTGTAATGAACGTAATAATCGGGAATATCGCTACCGGGAGAAATCTTGTACAAGACAGGCTCGCCGTAACGTGCGCTTCGCGCGTTGGTTTCCCGCTTCTCAACTTTCACCTGAAAGCGATCGTAAACGCGAATATCTTCGAGCAATGCACCCTCTTTGACCGGGGATTTTAACATGCGGCCATCAGCAACAACCGCCACGATTGCAGCGCCACCAAAGAGACGCGACCAGCACAGGGCATCAATGATTTTTGCATTGAGCTGCTTCTCATCCCACAAGGAGCGAAACGCCGCCTCATCCTTAACTCCCTCAACACTAAATCCCGGCGTAACCATATCTTCCGGGATCACGTCGATAATCTTTTTCGCGAGTCCGTCTTGCTCGTAAAAGGTTGCGATTGAGCTTTTGGCGAGGCCCACCATATAAAACGGCTGCTCCACTCGCTTCTCCCCCTTGAAAATTTCGTTGTAGCCATCGGCTTTTACAATCTTGCTCATAACTTTCTCCCATAATAAAAAAGGCTGGAATTGTCCAGCCTTGATTATACATGCGTTTAGCAATTCGTGCTATTTCTTCAACCCCGCCAGCCGCTTCATACGGGAAACCGGATCATCCGCCAGGTTGAGGCCAAGGTTTACAGCATCAACAAGGTTATCAACGATGTCATCATGAGGGTGCGAATCGTCGAAAGTGAAAGCGGATGTTTCGGCCAGCAATTCCGCAAGCATCGGATGCGATTCCGGCAAAGCAACGCGCCCAGCCTTCATGACTGGTGCGGCGTCCATAGCGCGGGTTGCCTTATCTTTATCGCGCTGCACTGGCTCGATATCGATCGGCATTTTCTTTTTCGCACCCTGGATTAAGCCTGTACCGCTTGCCTTATCCTCGACGTAGATTTTGCGCAGCGTGCCGCATTCCTTATTGCGCTTCCAGCACTGATTGACGAAAGCCACGAATTGCGTTTCAAGATCCGGCGCTTCCCACTTTCCGCGCACGCCGTCGATAAAGTAAACGCGATCCTTGTAAATGCCCCAATAGCATAAAACAGTGTAGTCGTTTAACTCTCCGACCTTCTGCGCAGTATCCGCAGTGATAAACGTGTACTCAAAGCGATCCGGTTTCGGAAGCGTGCATTTCTCGCCGCCGCCGTAATACTGGAACCACTCCGTTTTAAACACGTTACCGCCAAGTGCGATCGGGCGCTGCTGGTACTGAGATTCGAATGTGTACAAATCAGCCTCGCGCAGCGCTAACAGCGATTCCGCGCTTTCCTTCGCGGGCCAAAAAGAGTAATGCGCCACGCCATCAATGTATACTGGTTCGCTCGTCAGCACGTCCCGATCAAATTCGGGTTTCAACCAGTCAGGAAGCGTTTCGCGATATTCTTCCGTAACCAGCGCCGGGATACTCACAACGTCAAACTCGATACCACCCATCCCGCCATTTAACAGAAACCAGGTCGAGTCGTTAACGTGTAGCCGCTGCTGAACCACTACGCAAGGCGTTGTGTCTTTCATGCGACGTGAGCGCACGGTGTTTTTTAGTCGCGTGTGAATCGACGCTCGGCGAACGGCAGAAAACATATCGTCGGGCTTGTCCGGGTCGTCAAGCGTCAGCATGCCAGTAAAAAAATCATCCATGTAGCCACCACGCAGACCAGTAACCTGTCCGCCGATCGCGCGTGAATTGAGTTGCAGCCACACCTTGCCGCTTTCGTTAAGCGCGGTGATATCCTTGGAGCTTGCCTTTGATAGCTTACAGGGCCAAAGCTCCTGGAACTCCGGCGATCCGATAATCTCTTTTACGCGGCTGCTGTTTTGCTGAACCAGGCCATCACTAAACGAAAGGTTAAGGTTTCGCACTTTCTTGCTGCGTATCATGGCGTAAACAGGCATGTGGATTGAAAAAATTTCCGTCTTGCCTGAGCCGGGAGTGATGTTGAAGATCACGTTTTGCGCTTCGCCTTTTATGATCTGCTCAACCTTCCAGCACAGCAAAGAGAAGTGCCAGTTGCTTAAAAACTTCTGACCTTGCAAGAGTTGGAACCAGATTCGGATCATCTTCTCGAAAGAGTATTCGCTAATCTCTTTGATTGCCCGCTTTTGCGCGGGCGTCAGATCTTCCCAAATTAGCATATTAGATTTCCTCCAGGATATCGCGCACCGCCTCTTTCACTTCTTCGGCGCTAACTGCATCAATGCTGGTGCTTTCCGCCTTGGCGACAACGTTAACCTGTGGGGCGTTATCCAGTCCCAAATCTTTACCAATGAAATTCGCGCTAACTACGCCGTTTGCCGCAAGCTGGAATTTCTGCTCATAGATCACGGAGTCGATGAACTCCATAACGTCACAAAAGCCAGGCTCTTTGCGCCACTTCTCAAGCGCACACTTTGACCAGCTATTAAACAGGCGTAAGCCATTGAGGGTAAAGATTCGCGGCTTCCGCACCTCGTCCTGATAGGTTCGCCCCTGGAATGAGGAGCTTTCCGCAGATTTTAGCGCGTTGGATTCCGCCCACTCGAAATAACGGATCGCCATATCAAAGACCTGCTCCGGCGTGTAGCGGTGTGATTGATTCAGCGTGATGATATCGCCGTACTTTTTGTTATAAAGGCGTTTGAAGTTATACGCCTCATGCACTTTGTTTTCGCTCATGGTTTGCACCTCCTATTTTCCGAGGAGTGATTATACCAAACCGCAGACAATAAAAAACCCCGCATTAGCGGGGTTGGTTTTAGCACTTATATTTGACGCCTTCGCCGTTTTCGTGCTTGAGTCGATTTCCGATCTTGCCAGCGATGCACAGAAAGCGACCGTTGACATTCCACAAATCTTTTTCCTTGTCATAGAACGCGGAGGCGTAAATGCCTTTGCGAGCCAGATGATGGGAGCCAATGCGGCCCAGGATGAGTGCGAAAACAAAGCCGAGGATAAAGCCAAGGAAAATCATCATTGTAAACTCCTTACATAGTTTATTGAAAATTGGTGTGTTTCCTGATTAGCGCCGGAATATTCCTTCGCCAATCTAACCGCCATCTCCGCACTGCATGCAGTAACAACGGTTTCGAAATCCTGTTTGCAACTTTGGCACTGCATACCCATTTTGCGGATGGTTAAGTTAACTCGCCATTGCATTTGCTTTCTCCTGAGAGGTTGCGGGTTACGGTTCCCGCTGCTATCGCCATGCATAGCCGATTTGATTTTTGCGACATTCGCGCCGCGCGTTACCCGTTCGGGCCTCTTATGTTTACGTTTTGGATGTTACCAATCAGCACACGCGGCGTCAACTTAAATCACTCGTACTCTCCCGCTCGACCAACTCGCCCGGCTAAATATCCAGCAGTCCACACGAATTTGTAGCGGTCGATAAGAACTTTAACAGGCTCATGGTGTTTCGTAATAACCTCAATCATGATCTTGTCGTTTTGGCGGTCTTTCTTCTCCATCTTGCTTACCGCTTCATTCAGTCCGCGAGCCGCGCGTTTTACGATGTTCCAGTGTGCCTCGTTCAATCCAAACATTATTAAAGCCCTCTTGAGATCCAAAGGTTGTACATTTCGAAGTAGTGCATTGCTGTTTCAGTGTCGCCGCGCTCCAATGCCTCGTTTTGCTTCTCTGCGCACCACTGCGACGGTTTTTTGTATTCACCCATAGAATCACACTCCTAAAATTTGCGCCACTTAGAATCGCTCTGAGGCGCTTTAAACACTATGCGTTTTCGTTAAATTTCATCAAGCAGGTTGCAAATGATGTTAAGCCGATGCAGCTTGTAGCAATCCCACTCTGGCGAACCCGGTTCAAGCTCTCGCGGCGAACCCGGCGCGGCTGTGCTCATATCATCAATCAGGCAAGCCACCTCGTCAACAATCAGATCCTTAACGCGCGCTTTTGTGTCCAGTTCCTCGACCGCAACGTAAGCTTGGATGCTGCCGCCGATAACCCTACATTGACCAAGCGCTTTCTCTAAGTCGTCGTAAACCGTAACGCGGTCTTTGTGGCTATGACCGGATGCGATGCGGTAGCGATGCAAGTAAATCATTCCTCTCTCCTTTTTGCTTCAACCTGATTTTCAACCTGAATGAAAACCTCTTTCGCGATCTCTTCCGCAACCATGACGCAAGCAAAGTTGCCACCAGAAAGGCGCCAGCCAAGGGCGCTTAATAAACGTTTTGCTTGCTCGTCTGAAAGGTTAATCTGAATCATGCGCACACCTTATCAAATTTAATTTTCGGATTGTCACGGAGGAAAACAACATCGTTATCGTAAGCATCAACGCGAACCTCCCACACGTCGCCAGTGTCGCTATCAATCAGATAATCGCCATCCTCACCAACGATTAACTCATACACGCCACCAGCAACAACAGCCCCGAAATCCTTACGCGCTTCAAACAGTGTATTTGTGTAAATTGCCATCTTGCTTTCTCCGTTTCGTTTCGATGGGGTAACTATAGCAAGTTACCCCAACCGAGTTTTAGCAATTCGTGCTATTTGCTGATAGCCAGCAGGGTATCGGCCAGCGTGCGCACAACCTGCGCTTGCTTGCGAATATCGAACCCATCAGGGCAGCGAAGGATTTTTCGAACTTCCTCGTTCGCTGCGATAAGCTCGTTAATGCTTTTCTCAAGCTGTTCGTTCCGCTCCAGGAGCGCCAGCGCGTCGTGCTGTTTGCCGTTGTGCTGAAATACAAGCCTGCCTTTTGGTGCGTCGGAAGCCTTAACGGTGGCGTCATGAATGACTGCATCGCCAATCTTCGCCTTGTTGATGTACAGCTGACCATCACGGAACACGAACGGGATCGGGCTAGGCTCAAAGCTTACGCGATGAAACTTGCCGTTGTAGTCAAGCTTTGATGATGGTTTCCCATCAATCCGCACTACTGCCATTTGCCCTGCATCGTCCTCGATAAGCACGCGGCCATTTAAAATTTCCGCCGCGATTTTGTAGTGCTTGCCCTTGGTGAAATTGCCGCAAGTGATAGTCGGTGTTACGTAGTCGCTCACTCTAAAATCTCCCAATCTTTGCCGCCAATGTGAATTGAATGTTTAAGCTCGGTTAGTACCGGGGAGCCTAACTCCCCGATAAAGGTGTAAAGCGTCGGCCTAATCTTTGAAACCTCCGCCTCGTACACCTTGCCCGGAATTATCCAAGGCGTTTCCGCATAGTCAGTGCGAATTTTTACCAACTTGAGATCTCCTCAAATGCGAAGTAGTCGAAATCATCTTGAGTGATTGGCGTGTCACAGAGCGCGGCCTCTTCCAGCATTTCCGCCAGTGCGTCAGCCGCCATATTGCACGCTACATCGTCAAAGTACAGACTAGCCATCTGACGGCCCCACTGGCGGGCGTTTTTGTAGCCGTGCTTGCGGAGGTTTTCAGTAGTCTTTTTGCTGTCCTCCCAGCGCTTTGCGATCTTGGTAAACGAGCGGGCCATGTATTTACGATTGGTTTTCATGATTAACTCCTTTTGATGGTCGGTGTTTCGGCCTCATCGCGGGCCATCTCAATCTTGCGCAGCACTTTATCGCTGGCGTCTTTGGTTGTCAATACTAATTTGTCACCCTCTAAACTGGCGTCAATACTGACTCCGGGAGTGTATAAGCATTGCTCACTTGTGGTGATGAGAAACATCAAAGAACCTCGTAAACTTCATCTTCCCCATGATTGGTTGCTTTGCTTCAATAAGGCCACTTTATCAAATGGCCTTGCGGAAGTTTTAGCAATTCGTGCTATTGAGGTGATCGCGAATGATTTCGTTAACTGTTAGCATCGGATCGTCATCGGTCAGATAATAATCGTATTCGCAATAGCCGCTTACGTTATCCTTGGCGCTGCTGATCCTGATATAGTCCCGGCTGTCACCGTCGAAGGTGTAACCTTTGCGATGCAGTCGGCAAAGCTTGACCTCATGCCCGCCCCTGATAAGCTCGATTATCTCATCCGGGAAACCGCCATCCGTGCAAATGATGGGGATATCGTTTAGCTCTGCATCCTCTGCAAACCGCTTGCCGAAGTAGCCGTTACCAAATCGCGGCTTAATCACGTCCTCGCTAATCCAGATCATAAACTGGCGCGGGGATTTACCATTCAGGAAGTCTTGCGCTTTTTCCTTCTGGCTCCGGTCGTTGTAAGCCTCAATGAATTGGCGATACTTAACCGGGCCGAGCATGGCAAGCGCGATCTCAAACATCGGCGCTTTGAAGCTCATCATGCGCAGCGGTACGGGTGACTCATCTTTAACCAGGCCGCCGATTGTGTCTTTGCCGCTGTGTGGCGGTGCATTCAAAACGAGTATTTTTGCCATAATCAGAACTCCTCTCCATAACGTTTGCTGTGCTTACCCGGTTTAACGCGCTTTTTCTTCATCTTGCGGTTGTGTTCCGCCTCCGCGTTATACTTGCGGCGGCTTTTGTTGGTCTGGATTTTCTCGAAGTT
>OHCB01000059.1_pt1 | contig 42167 bp, 29 predicted proteins | sample 1577501 | NCBI WGS metagenome assembly OHCB01 (sample SAMEA3879582, study PRJEB24766) | human gut metagenome | biome: human-associated habitat; feature: feces | place: USA | collected 1985/1987
AAAAATATCCTTACTACAACTTACGGTAAAATGAAAATCTGCTATTAGCTGCCTGTTCTCAACTTTGGGATATGCTCTTTGGCTGAACTTGACAAGATTGCTTATTTCGACATTTCATGCTATGATAGCTACAGATGAAAATTAAATACTGCTTCATACAAGATTTTATTGATGGGTAAGCCCCATATTTATACAAACATATTTTTAGTCAGTCCGAACTGTCGGAGCTGTTACATGGAAGCATCAAGTCAGATACAGAATCTTTTGTGTCTGTCATTGTTGCATCTGTGTAGCAGCTTTTTTCATTATCTAACTTTGAACCAAGTTGGTCCGAGGTCAGAACCACAGACAGAAACGGAGGAAACTATTTGATCGCAGTAATTCACAGAGGACAAAAATTCAAAAAAACTATGGAAGCCTTTCATCAGAAACGAACGGAGTTTATCGCACAGGAAATCAGAAATTTTGATACAGAAACCTTGTATGTGTTTCTAGAATGGATTCGTGGCAACGCCCACAAACTTGATAGAATAACTGGGATGGCGGTATGATATGAGCGGAGGTGACTACTCATGAAGAAACAGAGAAAAGTTGAAAAAGATAACCGTGGCGTTGCGATATACGCCCGTAAATCTCGTATCACCAACAAGGGTGACAGCATCGGTGTTCAGTTCAAACAATGTGCGGATTACGCCAAAAAGGAATTGGGATTGGATGAGGAGTACGAATTCTTACAATACGAGGACAAAGGACTCAGCGGATACTTTTCAGACAGACCGGATTTTCAGAGAATGTTGCATGATGTGCAGGACGGAAAAATCAAAGCAATCGTATGTTACAAGCTGGATCGTGTCGGCAGAAAAACAGCAGACCTAATCCGTTTGATGGATTTCTTGGAAATGTACCATGTTAATCTCTTGATTTGCTCCAATGGTATCAATACTGCCAGCGGACTATATAAAATCTTTATTCAGATATTCGCTGTCATTGCGGAATTTGAAAGAGATACTCTGACAGAAAGAATTGTAGACAATATGATGGAACTTGCAAAGGACGGACGATGGCTCGGCGGCAATACACCGATGGGATTTACTGTCCGTCGTGTAACAACCGGAAGTGGTAAGGGAAAATCATCATACAGCTACTTAGAAAGTCTGCCGGAAGAAAAACGCATGGTTCAGCGTTTGTACGAAATCTTCAGAACTACTCGCAGTATCCAGAGTACTGCAAAACAGATGAATGAGGAAGGATTCCACACTCCTTCCGGTGCTGCATTTAACGCATCCACCACAAGACTGGTTTTGAGAAATCCTATCTATTGTACTGCTGATAAATGCAGCTATGATTATTTCATCGATCATGACGGCAATGTGTTTGGAGATATGATAGAGTTTGACGGAACTCACGGATTGTCGGCTTACAATAAAACCGACCAAGAAAAGTACGAGGGCAGCGACAGCACATTTATCTCTCCGAAATATGTTCAGACCATTGAAAGCAAGCCTGTTAGCGAGTGGATTATTGCGGTTGGTAAGCACGAAGGCTTTATTCCAAGTGAACAATGGATTGAAGTGCAGGAACTTCTGGATGCTATTGCAGAGAAATACAATCGACCTCATAGAAAGACCAACTCACTGTTGGCGGGGCTGGCGCATTGTCCTCACTGTGGCAGACGATTGAGTGTAATTTCCGAGTCCGACCGTTGGACGAATGGAAAGCCTCGATTTAAATATGTTTGTCCCGGTTATCGTAAAAAGGAATGTAATTTCAAGGCAGTGGATGGCGTTCTTCTGGATGAATTTGTCGTACAGCAGCTATCTGAACTGTCGGATGAAAACAGCGAGCGTTTCAGAAGGATTCTGGAAATTAAAATCGAGGAGGTTCTGGAACAGTCACAGACGGTACAGGAACATAACATCATTAAAAAGAAACGTGATAAGCTGAAAGCGGATATTGCAGCACAGACAAGAAATCTGCGTGAAGTAGATGGCAGTATCAAGCAATTTATTCAAGAGGATTTGCAAAATCTGGCTGAAGAACTGAGGGAAACGGAGCGGCAGCTTTCCAAACTGGATGAGGGCAGAAAGAACAACATGATTGCCATCCGTGACTTGGAAATGACAAAAGAAAAGCTGCTCTCCTTTGCAGAATATGCAAAGGATGCGCAGCCGGAGGTTCTGGTCACTTTGATCCAAACTATTGTAGAAAGAATTTATATTGTGGATAAGGATGACGAGCGTTACTGCCACATCTTTATCAAAGGCTGTTCCGGAGAAGATTACACCGGCTTCTTCCAGACAGCCGGTTACATAGAGCAAAAAACTACCCCTGTGTGTGATTCAGAACAGCATTGTATTTGCACCTAAGTATCGGCGGATGGAAATTTACGGAAAGATAAAAGAGGACATAGGAGTAATACTGCGCAAATTGTGCCAGCAAAAGGGCGTAGAAATAATAGAAGCACAAGCGTGCCCAGACCACATCCATATGCTAATAAGCATCCCGCCGAAGTACAGTGTGTCGCAAATCATGGGGTACTTAAAAGGAAAAAGCAGCCTGATGATATTTGACCGGCATGCCAACCTGAAATACAAATATGGGAATCGGCATTTTTGGGCAAGAGGATATTTTGTGGATACGGTAGGGAGAAATAAGAAAGCAATAAAGGCGTATCCTCAATCCCCAGGTGTACCTGCCCGGCAAGCCCGCCGACAACACCTCCGGCTACGTGGAGACCACCCTGCGCTCCGGCTCCTATAACTACCGCTTCGACTGGCTGGCTCTGACCGCCATGGGCTTTACCATCAAGGCCAACGTCATCGTGGGCTCCCGCGCCCTCAGCGACGATGCCCTGGCCGCCGTGAAGGCCGGTACGCCTTACATGGGCTACAGCAACGATGACATCACCGGCAGATCTGCCTTCATGCAGGAGCTGGGCGTGGAGATCTCCTCCTGCGATAAGGGTACCGACTTCCTGGGCCGGGTGGTATATCCCAACAACACCCTGGTCAACGCCACCTATATCAACGAGGGTGACGACGTGATGTACGAGTACGGCACCAACTGGTTCACCAAGCTCCTCGAGGGCGCTACCGTTCTGGTGCAGAACGCCGGCAAGACCCCCATGCAGGGCTGCATCTGCCTGACCGATGAGGAGCTGACCGCTCAGTTCAACCAGTACAACAACGGCGTGGTGGGCTTCGAGTATCAGAACGGCGACCTGGACATCGCTCTGTTCGCCAACGTCCTGAACCACAAGATTCACCAGACCGATGAGTACACCTTCATCAGCAACTTCATCTTCTCCCGCAGCCTGACCCAGACGGCCTATGAGGGCACCGCGCAGCCCACCACCCCCGAGCAGCCTGAAAAGCCTGAGGAGCCTGAGAAGCCCGGTCAGCCCGACGCTCCCAAGACCGGCGACCCCTCCAACATCATCCTCTGGGTGCTGGCCGCTTCCTTCAGCTGCGTGATGATCCCCGCCGCTGTGACCCTGAAGCGCAAGGCCCGTTGACCCGGCCCACAGCCTCATCTATCAGGAGGGAGCCGCAGCCCTGCCCAACCGGCTGTGACAGCCTTCCTCATACGCCAACTGCATAAGCAAAGGCCCCGGACGAAAGTCCGGGGCCTTTGCCGTGACTGTCAAAAAAGCAAAGCTCTTTTTATCAGTGATTCTTCTGATAGATGTCCCACAGGCCCTCCATCAGCAGATACTTGTCATAGAGCACCTTGTTGCGGCAGTAGCGCACGATCACCGGGGCGTTGCTGCCGGTGGCCACGATGGTGGGGGTCTCCCCCTGGGGCAGGACCTCCCGGATGCGGTCGATGACGCCGTCCAGCATCCCGGCGGTGCCGTAGACAATGCCGGAGCGCATGCAGTCCTCGGTGTTTTTGCCGATGAGGCTCTTGGGGTGCTGCAGGGAGATGTCCGGCAGCTGGGCGGTGTGGTCCGACAGGGCGTCCAGGCTCAGCCGCACCCCGGGGAACATCAGGCCGCCCTCATAGCTGCGCCTGCTGGAGATATAGGAGATGGTGGTGGCGGTGCCCATGTCGATCATGATGATGGGGGTGGGGTACTTGTCCAGGGCGGCCACGGCGCCTGCCACCAGGTCGGCACCCAGCTGGTTGTGGATCTCCATGCGGATGTTGAGCCCGGTTTTGACTCCGGGGCCCACGATCATGGGGGGCTTTCCCAGCAGGCGGGTCAGGGCCTTAGCCATCATGAAGTTGATGGGCGGCACCACGCTGGAAAAAATGGCGCCGCTGACGTCACGCAGGTCGTATTGATACAGGGAGAAGATGTTCATCAGGTCGATGCTGATCTGATCCGCCGTTTTCCGGCTGTCGGTGTCGATGGAGGACAGAAATTTCAGGTCCCGTTTCTGGTCGAACAGCCCCACGGAGATGTTGGAATTGCCGATATCAATGGCCAAAAGCATAGCGGAAGCCCCCTTTCCATTCCTGTCTATTCTACCACGCACAGTGCGCTTTGGCAACCGGGAACGCAAAAAACGCCCGGGTCAGTCCTCCACGACGCCTATGAGCAGGCTGCCGTCCCGGACCGACACGGTGATGGGGCGGCCCACAAAGTGGTTGCTGACGCCCAGAGGGAACTCCGCCGTCAGCACCGCGTGGTGCAGGGGATACTGGCCTCCCTGGATGCTGACGTCCCTGGCGTCGGCCCCCAGGCAGAACACCGACAGGATGCCCCGGTCCCGGGCGGGGAAGGTGACGGTGCCGCCGCATACGGCGGTGTACCGCTCCCCCTGGCCATACAGCCAGCCCTGAGCCCCCCGCCGGGCCAGGTACAGCAGGGCCTGGAAATTGGCGATGGTGTGGTCCGTCCGGCGGCCGCCCATGCCGCCGTAGATGTGGAACTCCGTTTCCCCGCGCTCCAGGCCGGTCTTCACCGCCAGCATGGTGTCGGTGTCGTCCTTCTCCACCGGCACCCGGAGAATGTTGGGGAAGTCGGGCTGGGTGCTGAGGGAGTCGAAATCCCCCAGCAGCAGGTCCGGGGTGATGCCGGTCTTGCGGCAGGCCAGCCAGCCGCCATCGGCGGCGATGATGAAGTCGTCGGCCCGGGGACAGCGGTCCAGGCCGTAAAAGCTGCCTGCACCGAAAATATAGCATGCCATAGCGTTTCCTCAGTCGTGATGATGGTGGGGCGCTTCGGCGGCGGTGTTTTCCTTGCCGGTAAGCTCCCGGGGGGTGATCCGGATCACCTTTGTGGCGGGGCCGTATTTTTCCACGGACTCCGTGAAGCGGCCCATGCCCTTGGGATCAAAGGCGGAGCACAGCAGAAGCAGGGCCCGGGTCCACTCGCCCTGGTCCGTCACCACCTCCGCCCGGCCCCGCAGAACGGCGCTGGCATAGGCCATGGTGAAGGCGTTGGGCACCGCCGTGGCGTGGGACACCGCCGACAGGCACACCTCTGCACCGTCCTTCAGAAGCTCCCACTTTTCTCCGGCTCCGGCGCAGTGGAAATAGACCACGTGGTACTCCTCGTCCACGGCCTGGTTCACCGGCACGGCGTAGGGGCGGCCCTGGCCGTCCGTCAGGGACAGGGTGGCATAGGGGGCCTTTTTCAGCACCTCCCAGGCAAAGCTCCGGTCCCGTTCTCTGTCTTTTCTTCGCATGTTTCTTCCTCCTTTGCCGCCGGGCGGCTGTTTACAGTTTGCACCAAAAGGCATGGTTTGTCAACGGCGGCATACCATGGAAGCAGGAATTTTTTTCGGAAAGGAACTGCCTGCCATGACTTATCCCTATATCCTGCCGCCGCTGCCCTATGCCCCGGCGGCTCTGGAGCCAAACCTGGGGCGCTCGTCGGTGCGGCTGCACCACGACGCGTTCTTTGCCGCCTATGTGGACCGACTCAATGGGGCGTTGGTGCCCTGGACCCAATATCAGGACTGGCCGCTGGAGCGGCTGCTGCTGCACTGGTGCCAGCTGCCCCGGACCCTGGGCCAGGCGGTGCGCCGCTATGGCGGGGGCGTGTATAACCACGGGCTGTATTTTTCCTCCCTGGCCCCGGCCCGGACCACCAAGCCCTCCGGGGAGCTGCTGGCGGAGGTGGAGCACAGCTTCGGCTCCGTGGAGGGGTTGCACCGCAGCCTGAAGAACGCTGCCATGAGCGTGTTCGGCAGCGGATGGGTGTGGCTGGTGTGCTGCTCCGGGGGGCTGCAGGTCACCTGCACCGCCAACCAGGACACGCCGCTGCCCCTGTGGCCCCTGTTCAACGTGGACCTGTGGGAGCACGCGTTTATCCCGGACTATGAGAACCGGCGGGAGGACTATGTGGAGGCGGCGCTGGCCATCATCGACTGGGACGCGGCCTCCCGCCGGTTCCGGCAGCGAACGGCAGGGAAGGGGGAGTGAAGCGCAAAACGGGCGGGGCCGAAGCCCCGTCCGTTTGAGACTGTTCAAAAAGGGCGTTGCCTTTTTGAACAAAAGGCTTGCAGTCTGCCGCACGCATAATTTGTCCGCCACGGGCGAACAAATTCCACACTTGCAGACTGAGAAGTATTTTTTGCCAGGTACACGCCCCGGCAAAAAATGATTCCATTTTATTTGCCGCCTGCGGACGGCAAACTCTGCGAGGCCTTTTTGACAAGCTGAGATGCAGGCACCCGTTTCACGGATACCTGCATCGGGAGCATTATGTATCAGTCCATCGCCGGGCGCTCGTCGCCCATGAAGAACACCGCCACAGTGCCGGGGCCGCTGTGGGACCCGATGATGGTGCCGATGTCGCACAGGCGGATCTTGCCCCGGAGCCTGGGGAACCGCTCCTCCAGAGCGTCGATGAGCATCTGCGCGTCCTCCGGGCACTGGGAGTGACACACGAAGCAGCGCTGGTCATAGTCCCGGCCGCCCTGGGCGTGCTCCTCCATGGCGTTCACCGTGGCCTCCACGGCCTTCTTCTTGCCCCGGACCTTGCCGTAGGCCTTGATGGCCCCCTTGTCGTCCAGCCGCATAATGGGGCAGATGTTCATGATGGTGGCCACCATGGCCGCCGCGCCGGACACCCGGCCCGTGCGCCGGAACTGGGTCATATCGGAAGAGAAGAACTGGTGGTGCACCTTGTTGCGGTTCCGCAGCACCCACTGGGCCGTCTCCTCCAGGGTGGCCCCGGCGTCCCGCATATCCGCCGCCGTATCCACCAGCAGACCGTAGCCGGAGGAGGAGCACAGGGAGTCGATGACCACGATCTTCTTGTCGGGATACTTCTCCTGCAGCAGCTTTCCGGCGGCCTGGGCGTTGTGCACCGAGCCGGACTGGCCGGAGGTGAAGGCGATGTGCAGCAGGTCGCCCTTTTGCAGCTGCTCCTCAAAGAAATCCAGATAATCGGCCACGTTGATCTGGGACGTCTGGGGAAGCTGGCCCGCCTTCAGGAACCCGTAAAACCGGGGCAGAGCCGCCGGATCCCGGCCCATATCGTCCACATACTCCTGGTTACCCACCACATAGTGGTAAAACAGCACCGGGATGTCCCGCTGGGCCATGTACGCATAGGGCAGGTCTACCGTGGAGCAGCAGCTCAGTACAAATTTCCGTTCCATATCCTTTCTCCCTTTCGATTGAATAGAACTTACTGCACATATTATACCAAAATTGGATGAAAAGTCAAACCTTCCGCCCTATACATCCGGGAGGCATTGTCCAGACGGAAAAAACGGGGGCCGCGGCCCCCGTTTTTTTACTGCGCTCAGTCGTCCCGCTCCGTCTCGTGGTCCAGCACGGCTCCGGTGGCGGCGTCGATGACATATTCATATTCCATGCCGCCGGACTTGAACTCCACCTCGTACACGGCCCGGCCGTTTTCGTTGTCCCATTCCACCTGCAGCTCCCGGACCTGGCTCTCGGACAGGCCCGCGTGCCGCAAGGCGGCACTTTTGGCGGCCTGGGTGCCAATGTCGGAGGTACTGCCGCCGCGAAGGTTCTCCTTCTCATAGTCCAGCACGCGGCCGGTGGCGGCGTCCACGGTGACCTCATAAGCGGCGCTGTCGGTGTGGAACTCCAGCTCATACTCCAGCCGTCCGTCGTCATAGTCCCGCTCCGCCTTGGTAAAGACGGCGGTGGACAGGCCCGCGTGCTTCAAAGCGGCGCTCTTGGCGGCCTCCATGCCAATGTCACCGGAGGGGTTCACGGGAGTGGAGGGCTGCACATTGGCCGGGCCGCTGAGCACCTGGCCGGTATACGCCTCCACCTTATACTCCAGCTCGCCCTTGCCGGGCACCTGGAACTCCACCTCATAGTGGGCGGGATTCTCGTCCAGCTCCGGATCCACGTCCGCGTCGGTGATGTCCGCCGTGGTCAGGCCCGCATACTGGGCCGCCGCCTCCAGAGCCGCCTGCATGCCGATGGGCATCCCCGGCGCACCGGCCTCGATCAGGTCCCGCAGCTCCTCCACGGACAGCTGGGCCAGCCCCTCGAAGGTCAGGCTGCCGTTCAGGGCCATGGCCTGGCGGATCAGGGCCGCCTTGCCGGTGGAGATGTTGTTGGCCTTGGCCTGCTTTTCCAGCTCCTTGTCCTGCTGCACCGTCTGGCTCAGGACAGCGGCCTGGGAGTCGCCCAAAGCGCCGCCCGCAACACTGGTCAGCTCCTGCTGCAGCCGCTGGGCCCGGGCCTGGTCCTTATCCTCCACGGAGATGAGAATGGCGGAGGACAGACTGTCCAGATACCCGCACCGTACCAGGCTGCCCACGATGGCGTTCACCGCCACGTCCGCCTTGACGCCCTTCAGGTCCCGGCCTCCGTCCATATCCTCCAGCACGGCCTGGGCCTCCTGGTTCAGGGCCTGGCAGGATACCACCTTTTCCCGGCTGTTCACCCGCAGCTCGATGCTGGGATTCACGTCCAGGGACACCACCGAGGTCACGGCGTGGGCCTGCTGCACCAGCAGACCGCCGCCGCCCAGCAGCAGCACCGCCAGGCAGGCCGCCACCGTCTGCATCCATTTCTTCATTCGGTTATTCTTCTTTTTCATAGGGACTACCGTTCCTTTCCGCTCTGTACAGCGGGAGAGCACGCCGTCCACGTCGTCCGGCGCGGTCTTGTCCAGTGCGGCGGAAAGCCTGCGTTCCATCTGATCGTTGGTCATCGGGCGTCATCTCCTTCCATGTAAGCTCGCATCTTTTTCAATGCTCTGTGATATTTTGACAGGACGGTCGCCAGGGGCAGGCCCAGCGCCTGACCGATTTCCCGGTGCTTCAGGCCCGCCGTGTGCAGCAGGACGATCCGCCGCTCCTCCTCTCCCAGCACCGCCAGGGCGTCCTGCAGAAGCAGCCGCTCCTGGCTGTCCAGCCCCGGGCAGTTGTCGGGGATGGCGTGCCACTCCCGGTCCTCCATGGTCACCTGGCGGTCTGCCCGCCGCAGGTGCATCAGGCACAGATTCCGGCACACTGCCAGGATCCACCCAACAGGCGAGCCTGTGGGCCGGTACTGTCCCGCCGTGTCCCAGATGTGAACGAACACGTCCTGGGTCAGGTCCTGGGCGTCGTGGGCGTTGCGGAGATAGGACAGGGCCAGACCGTACACCGCCGTTCGGGTGCGGCGATATAGTTCGGCCAGATCATCTTGGCTTCCTGCGGCCACTCCCGAAAGCAGCCGCCGAAGCTCCTGGACCTCCTCCGCAGGGAGGGATGAAGTTGTGTTGTCAATCCTGTGCAGCATCTCTTTTGTCTCCTGTCATCTGGATAATGCACGGCAAGGCGGTTTTATTGCGTCCCCCGAAAAAATTTCCCCAAAATTTTTCTTTTATTTTATCATGCCGCCTCACGGATTTCCAGCTTATCAAAAAATTCTTTTTTGACAAGCCGCGTGCGTCTCTTTCTGCTCCTTGTACAAAAGAATAAAAAGAGGTATAATAAAACGGATCAAACGAATTAGGAGGTCCCTTCCATGAAGCTCATGGTCCTGGACGGCAACAGTATATTGAACCGCGCCTATTACGGCATCCGCCCCCTGTCCACCCGGGAGGGGCTGTATACCCACGCGGTATACGGCTTCATCACCACCCTCCAGCGCCTGCTGGACGAGGAAAACCCGGAGGCCCTATGCGTCACCTTTGACCGCCGGGAGCCCACCTTCCGCCACCGGGCGGACGCGGATTACAAGGCCCAGCGCAAGCCCATGCCCCCGGAGCTGGCCATGCAGCTGCCGGTGATGAAGCAGGTGCTTTCGGCCATGTCCGTGCCCTGCTATGAGCTGGCGGGGTACGAGGCCGACGACCTCATCGGCACCATCAGCCGCAAATGCCAGGCGGCGGGGTGGGACTGCGTCATCGTCACCGGCGACAAGGACAGCCTCCAGCTGATCACCGACCGCACCAAGGTGAAGCTGGTGTCCACCCGTATGGGCCAGACCACCACCAAGGATATGACCCCGGAGACCTTCCGGGAGCAGTACGGCTTCGACCCCATCCACATGATCGACCTGAAGGCCCTGATGGGCGACACTTCGGACAACATTCCCGGCGTGCCGGGGGTAGGGGAGAAGACTGCCATGGCCCTGGTGCAGGAATACGGCGCCATTGACGAGATCTATCGCCTGCTGCCGGACCTGCACGCCAAGCCCGCCGCCATCCGCAAGCTGACGGAGGGGGAGGAGTCCGCCCGCCACAGCTATTGGCTGGCCACCATCGTCACCGACGCCCCCCTGGACTTTGACCCGGCGGAAAATCTCCGCCGGCCCTTCCGCCCGGAGCTGTACGACCTGTTCCTGCGGCTGGAATTTCAGAAGCTCATCGACAAATACCACCTGCGCCCCCACCAGGAGACGGCGGAGAGGTCGGAGGTTACCGCCACGGTGGTCCCCGTCCGGACGGAGGACCAGGCCCGGGACCTGCTGGCCCAGTGGCGGCAGGCGGAGTCTGTCACCGTATATGCGATGCCGAACCTGTCCGCCCTTTCCGTCCAGTGGGACGCCGGGGAGAACGCCTCCTGGGCGGCGGAGCTGTGGACCGGAGACTATCAGGGGGACTGGCAGGCCCTGCTGGCGGCGCTGTTTGCCGCCGATATCCCCAAGGTGTCCCACAACGTCAAGGATCTGATGCGCGCCCTGCTGGACGCGGGCCTTCCGGCGGAGGGCTTCGTGTTCGACACCGCCCTGGCGGCCTATTTGCTGGATGCCACCGCCGGGAAATACGACCTGCCCCGGCTGTTTGTGTCGTATTTCAACGAGGAGCTGCCAAAGCCCGTCCATCTGGAGCCGGACGCCTTCTCCCCGCTGGGAGACCAGGCTGCCGCCTGGGCCGCGCTGCACAGCTATGGCGCGGCGATAGAGGCCCTGTATGGTGTGCTGCTGCCCCGGCTCCGGGAACAGGGCATGGAAAAGCTGTACTTCGATGTGGAGCTTCCTCTGTGCCGGGTGCTGGCGGATATGGAGCGCAGCGGCTTTTTGGTGGACGGCGGGGCCCTGGCCCGGTTTGGCCGGGAGCTGTCCGACACCATCGACCGGCTGGAGCAGCGGATTTACGCCGCCGCCGGGCAGCAGTTCAACATCAATTCCCCCAAGCAGCTGGGAAAGGTCCTGTTTGAGGACCTGGGCCTGCCCCACGGGAAAAAGACCAAAACCGGCTGGTCCACCAACGCCGACGTGCTGGAGAAGCTGAAGGACCACCCCCTGGTGGCGGACGTGCTGACCTACCGGCAGTATGCCAAGCTGAAAAGCACCTATGCCGACGGCCTGCTGAAGGTCATCGACCCCGACGGCCGCATCCGCACCAGCTTCCAGATGACGGTAACGGCCACCGGCCGCCTGTCCTCCACGGAGCCGAATCTTCAGAATATCCCCACCCGCACGGAGCTGGGCAGCAAAATGCGGGAGATGTTCGTGGCGGCCCCGGGCCATGTGCTGGTGGACGCCGACTATTCCCAGATCGAGCTGCGGCTGCTGGCCCACATCTCCGGCGACACCGCCATGCAGCAGGCCTTCCTGTCCGGGGAGGACTTCCACACCGTCACCGCCGCCCGGGTGTTCCATGTGCCCCAGGACCAGGTGACCCACCAGATGCGCTCCCGGGCCAAGGCCGTGAACTTCGGCATTGTCTATGGCATTTCCGCCTTCTCCCTGTCCCAGGATATTGGCGTCACGGTGCAGGAGGCCAAGGAGTATATGGACCGGTATTTTGCCACCTATACCGGGGTGAAGCAGTATATGACGGACGTGGTGGACAAGGCCCGGGAGCAGGGCTATGTGGAGACCCTGTGGCACCGCCGCCGGGCTTTGCCGGAGCTGAAAAGCTCCAACTTCAATATGCGGTCTTTCGGCGAGCGGGTGGCCCTGAACATGCCCATCCAGGGCACGGCGGCGGACATCATCAAGCTGGCCATGGTCCGGGTTCACAGCCGCCTGGCCCGGGAGGGCCTGGAGGCCCGGCTGATCATGCAGGTCCACGATGAGCTGATCGTGGAGTGTCCGGAGGAGGAGGCCCCCCGGGTGGAGGCCCTTTTGCAGCAGGAGATGCAGGGCGTGGCGGAGCTGTCCGTCCCCCTGCTGGCGGAGGCCCACAGCGGCCGCAACTGGCTGGCGGCCAAGGGCTGACCGGTTTTAACGAGAGTAAGGAGCAAATACCATGACTGATTATTTTGCCGTGCAGCTGCCGCCGGAGCAGATCCGCAGCATCAGCTCCATCGGCCTGGCCCATATAGGCGACGCGGTGTATGAGCTGCTGGTGCGCACCTGGCTGTGCGCTGGGGGCAAGGCCACGGGAAAGGGCCTGCACCGGGCCGCGGTGGCCCTGGTGTGCGCCCCCCGGCAGGCGGAGCTGGCGGAGAAAATTCTCCCCCTGCTGACCCAGGAGGAGCAGGATGTGTTCCGCCGGGGCCGCAACGCCAACGTCCATTCCATCCCGGCCCATGCCAGCCGGGCCCAGTATCAGCAGGCCACGGCCCTGGAGGCCTTGCTGGGCTATCTGTATCTCCAGGGGCGGCGGGACCGGGTCAACGAGCTGTTCTGCCGGATGATGGAGGGGGAGTAATATGCCGCTGGACGCCATTTGCCTGAGTGCCGTGGTCCGGGAGACCGCCGCCCAGGTGGAAAACACCCGCATAGAGAAGATTCAGCAGCCTGCCCGGGACCAGGTGGTGCTGCTGCTGCGGGGCGGGCGGCGGCTGCTGCTGTGCGCCGGAGCCACCCAGCCCCGGCTGCACCTGACGGAGCAGCTGCGGGACAATCCCTCCCAGCCGCCCATGTTCTGTATGCTGCTGCGCAAGCACCTGGCGGGAGGGCGCATTTTGTCCGTTGTCCAGGAGCCCCTGGAGCGGGTGGTGACCCTGACCATCCAGGCCGCCGACGAGCTGGGGGAGCAGCGCCAGTGGCGTCTGATCCTGGAGGCCATGCCCCGGCACGCCAATCTCATCCTGGTGGATCACCAGGGCCGGATCACCGACTGCCTGCGGCGGGTGGACTTCGAGATGTCCCAGCAGCGGCAGGTGCTGCCGGGCCTGTTCTATCATCTGCCGCCCCGGCAGGAAAAGCGCTCGCCGCTGGAGATCACCCGGGAGGAATTTCTGGAACTGCTGTCCGCCCTGCCGGAGGATACGCCTCTGGACGGGTGGCTGCTGGACACCTTCACGGCCCTGCCGCCGCTGATGGCCCGGGAGCTTGTCTGCGCCGCATACGGTGAGACAGACGCCCGTTTGTCCCGGGACAAGGGCGAAAAATTGTGGGACAGCCTTGGGACATGGCGGGACAGAATCGTCGGCGGCGGCTTCGTGCCCACCCTGCTGCGCCGGGCCGGCCGGCCGGCGGATTTTACCTATTGTCCCATCACCCAATACGGCCCGGCCATGGAGCAGGAAACCTTCGATTCCTTCGGCCGGCTGCTGGATGAATTTTATGAGGGCCGGGACCAGGCGGACCGGGTCCGGCAGAAGGGCCAGGACCTGATGAAGTCCGCCACGGCAGCCCGGGACCGGGTGCGCCGGAAGCTGGCGGCCCAGGAGAAGGAGCTGGCCGCCACCCGGGACCGGGAGCGGCTGCGCATCTGCGGCGAGCTGATCACCGCCAACCTCTACCGCATGGAGCGGGGCATGAACCGCCTGACGGCAGAAAATTACTATGAGGACGGTTGCCCACCAATGGACATCCCGCTGGATGTGCGGCTGGGGCCCCAGGAAAACGCCGCCCGGTATTTCAAGCAGTATGCCAAGGCCAAGACCGCCGAAAAAATTCTGACGGAGCAGCTGGAAAAGGGCCGGGAGGAGCTGACGTACCTGGAGAGCGTGGTGCAGGAGCTGTCCCAGGCGGAGGCGGAGCAGGATTTCAACGACATCCGCGCTGAGTTGGAGAGCGGCGGTTATCTGAAAAACCGGGGCAAAAAGCAGCCGGGCTTTCAGCGGGCCTCCAAACCCAGGCAGTTTGTGTCCTCCGCCGGACTGCGGATCCTGGTGGGACGCAGCAACCGGCAGAACGACCGGCTCACCGCCAAGGAGGCCGACCGGAGGGATATCTGGCTCCACACCCAGAAGATCCACGGCTCCCATGTGATCCTCTGCACCGGAGGCCAGGAGCCGGACGAGGCCAGCCTGTATGAGGCGGCGTGCCTGGCGGCGTACTATTCCCAGGGCCGGGAGGCCGGGAAGGTGCCGGTGGACTACACCCCGGTGCGGTATGTGAAAAAGCCCGCCGGGGCCAGGCCGGGCATGGTGGTGTACACCACCTATCAGACCATGCTGGCCGTTCCGGACGGCCAGCTGGTGAAGAAGCTGGCAGGAAAATAAAATGTGAGATAAAGCTCAGCCCCCGCAGGCATTTGCCTGCGGGGGCTGGTTTTGCCTATGGGGTTAAGGGGGGAACCGTCCTTACCGGTTGGGCAGGGACTTCACGGTGACGGTGGTGTGGGCCACCAGCTTGTTCCCGGAATAGATGTGGATGAAGTAGGTGCCGGTGGTGTTGTGGCGGGCCAGATCCACGTCATAGGTCCAGCTGCCGCTGCCGCCGTTCTTGGCGGTGTACCAGACCAGGTCGTCCTGGCCGCCGGCGCTGCTCCACACGGCGAAGCGGATGCCGCTGTAGCCGTGGGCGGTATCCAGCCGGATGGACATGGTGCGGCAGTTGTCGGACACCTGGGCCGTGACGGTGTCGGGAGCCGGGAGCTTCGCCACCTGGGCGGTGGTGTTGCCGATGAGCCGGCTCTGGCCGGAGTCGGAGGAGTAGACGTGAATGAAGTAGGTGCCGGTGCTGTTGTGGTTCACCAGAGGCACGGTGTAAGTCCACTGGCCGCTGGCGTTCTTTTTGGCGGTGTACCAGGTCAGGTCATCCTGGCCGTTTACGCTGCTCCACACGGCGAAGCGGACGTTGGAGTGGTTATGGCCGTTGCCGGCGTCCATGGTCACCGTCATGGTGCGGCATTCGCTGTCCACCACGGCGGAGACGGTGTGGCGCTTGGCGGGGGTGCTGGAGGTGTGGGACGCGCCGCAGTAGCGGCAGACGTACTTCACCTGACCGGCGCTGACGCAGGTGCTGGAATCACTGGCCACGGTGTCGGTGTGGCCCACCACGTGGGTGTTCTGGAAGGTCAGACCGTCCAGCAGCTGGCCGTGGATGCCGTGGTTATACACATGGACCAGATACCGGCCCACCACGTTGTATTTGCACATGGGGACCCGGATGGTGTAGGTGCCGTCGCCGTTGGCGGTGGCATTGTACCAGACCAGGTCGTCCTGGCCGTCCTGCTGGCTCCAGGCGGCGGCCATGATGTTGCTGTAGTTCCTGCCCTGACCGGCGGGAGGCGTGATGGTGACCACGATCTCTTTCTCATCGGCGGACATGCGGCCCCGCAGCAGCTGATACAGGCGGCCATCGCTGCCGAATTCGTACCAGGTCTTGCCGATCAGGCGGCGGCCGGTGTACATGACGCCGAAGTCATCGCCCAGGTCGGAGGTCTCGAAGTAATAGGTGGCGTCGCCGATGTCCTTCCAGCCGGAGGCGATGCGGCCATTCTCGAAGTACAGGGTCTTGCCGTCGTCCCGCTTGACGAAGCCCGTGGGGCCGCTGACCACCACGCCGTCGTCAAAGACGAACTGCTTGCCATACAGGGTGACCCGGCCATCGTAGGCGATGCCGTTGCTGTCGAAGCAATACACCTCGGGGTCGATGATGAACCAGCCGGTGTGCCAGGCGTTGTTATAGCTGTACATCCGCAGGCCGGTGGCCTCGTCCCGGGCCCAGCCGGTGTAGCCGGAGTCCTTCAGCTCCACGGTCTGGCCGCAGAAGGAGCAGACCAGCTTGCCGTCACGGACGTACACGGTGTCGCCGGAGAAGTCGTGGCCCTTGTCGCGGCACACGGAGGCGGGCACCCGCATGGTGTAGGTATCCAGCAGGGACTGGGCGCCCTCGGCGCTGACGGAGTAGGTGCGGACGGTCATGGCGTCGGCGGTGGCCTCCACGGCCAGGTACAGGGAGTCATACTCCTGGGACACCTGGGCAAAGTGGAAGTCGGGGTTGTTGACGGCCTTGTACTCGGTGCTGCGGGACTTTTCGCCCAGGTCGCCGCAGATGTAGTACAGCACGCCCTTGCCGTAGGTGGCGGGCAGGCGGCCGTTCTGGGTGGCCTCGGACACGGGCTGGCCGTTCTTGAGGACCATGGTGCGGGCATAGCTGTGGTCATGGCCGGAGAACACCACGTTGATGCCGGCGGCCTCAGCGGCGGCGGGGATATAGCGGTTGAAGGCCTCGCTGCTGCCGTTGGGATTGGTGTAATACGCGGGCTGGTGGACCGCCAGCACCTTCCAGGTGCAGTCGGACTTGGCGGCGTCCTGGATCAGCCACTGGCAGGCATCCTCCAGATTGGCGGCGAAGTTGATGACCGCCACGTACACGTCGCCGTATTCCACGGAGTAGTACAGCCGGTCGGGCAGGGTCCACAGGCTGGCGGCGTTGCCGCCGGACAGGTCGCCGTAGTACTCATGGTTGCCCATGACCTGCACCACGGGGAGGTCGGCGTAGTTCCGGGAGAACACGTCCAGGATCTCGCTCCACTGGCCCAGGTTGCCGCCGTTGTCCACAAAGTCGCCGGTCTGGATGCCGAAGTTCATGGACTGGCCGTTGATATTGGCGGCAATGGCGTTCATCAGCCGGATCTCATCCTGATCGCTTTCGACATTGCCGGAGAGCTGGGTATCGCCGATGACGAAGAAGCGGGTGGTGTCCGCGCCGGGCTGGCTGGTGGTGAAGGTCATGTTTTCAGACCACTTGCTGCCGTCACCCACCCGATAGACGTAGGTGGTGCCGGGCTTCAGGCCGGTCAGGGACACGGAGCTGACATAGGCCGCGTCGCCGGAGGTGGTGAACTCCCGGAGGGTCACCTGACCCTGGGCACTGGAGGGGAAGCTGCCCTTGAAGCTGCTCTGCTGGCAGTACTGCACGGTGGCCTTGGCCTGGGCCGTCAGGGGATTGGTGACCCAGGTGATGTTCTGGCAGCTCTGGGCATTGGGGGTGGCGTTGAGCTGCACGAAGCTGGGCATACCATCGGTGCTGCCGCCGGCCCGGCGGGTGACGATGACCGTCTCAAAGGAGCGGTGATTGTCCTTCCGGGCGGTGACGCCGGTACGGGAGCCGGCGGAGAGCTTGTTGAAGTAGTCGGTGCTGACCTGGCCGGAGGCGTTGGTGGTTCCGATGCGGGTGTCGCCCACATACAGGTCCACGCCGGAGGCGGCCTTGCCGTTGATGTCCTTCACATACAGCCGGGCCGCTGCCGCGCCCTCCACCATGATGTCGGAGGTGACGGTGTAGTAGCCCTGCATGGGCAGACGCAGACTGCCGGTGGAGGTGGTGTAGGTGACGCCGTCACAGGTGTAGGTCACGGTGACGGAGATGGGCAGGCTGTCCAGCGCCGTGGCCCCGGCGGGCATGGGCATGGTGAAGGTGAACAGGTCCTTCCCGGCAGAGCCCGTGCGGGTCATATTCACGGTGACGGTCTTTTCGGTGGTGGTGCGGCGGGCGGCAGAGCTGGAGCCCTGGAAGCCGGAGCCGTAGGCCAGGGAGGCGCAGGTGTTGAAGGCACCCTTGCCGCCGTTTTCGTCGGTGTCAAACAGGTCCACGCTGCCGTACACGATCTGGGCGTTGACGGAGTCAATCTTACCGGCGTTGGGGGAGGTGACGGACACCACGTAGTTCTCGCCCACCAGGGCATAGGACGGGGTGTCCAGGGTCACGGTGGGGATATTGGCGGTACCCTTCACGGTGAAGGAGCGGGTGACGCTGGCCCGGTTGCCGAAGCCGTCCATGATCTCCACCTTGATGCTGTGGCGGCCATTGGGCAGGGTCACGGTGCCGGTAACGGCCTGGTCGGTGTTGGCAAAGTTCCGGATGTCCTGGCCGTCGATGGTGATGACGGTGTTCTCGGCGGACACGCCGGTGCGGTTCTCACCCTGGGGATCATAATACCCGGTAAAGAATTGCAGCTCATTGTCCGTCAGGACGGTGGAACCGTCCTCGGCCAGCTCCGTCAGGTCGGAATAGCCGGTGATGGAGGAGCTGCCGCCCCGGACGGAGGTGATGACGGGGTTCTCCAGGTCGTCGGCGGTGGTACCGTATACCGCGCGGATGTTGTCCACATACAGGCTGCCGGCGGCCCGGGAGCCGCAGGTGATCTTGTTGCCGTCCACGTCGCCGTTGCCGCCCTCGATGATGATGGTCCACAGCAGCACCTGACCGGCGGTGATCTTCAGGGGGTGATTCTCCACATCCTGGGCCTTGTCATACACGCTGCTGAGGTCGGCCTCCACATACTTCCAGCCGGTCCAGTTGATGCCGGTATACTGGGTGGTGGTCTCCACGGTCTGGCCGGCGGCGTTGACAGTGGTGGTCTTCAGGTGCAGCAGGCTGGTGGAGACGTACTTTTCCCCGTTCCAGTAGGACACGCTGGTGGACAGCCAGTAGTTGGGCGTGCCCTCGGGGGCGTAGACCCACATACCCAGGGCGGTGGGCTTGCCCTCGATGACCACGTCCTCGCCGCTGTAGCGGAGATACTCGTTGGTGTTGTTGGTACCGGAGATCTTGGTATAGTCGTAATGATACTCCAGGGACTTCTGACCGAAGCGCACGGGGCCTTCATCGGAGCCTACCCGGCGGGCGTACATATCCCACGCGCCCTCCTGGGCGGTGGCGATGGCACCCACATAGTATTCATAGCCCATGGAGCGGAACAGGGTGGCGGGATCCTGGGCGCAGTCCCAGCTGTAGGGTGCGCCGGCGGAGTTGCAGTCCCATTCCGCGTTGCTGCTGATAAAGTCGGGGCATGCCAGGCCGAAATCGGTAATGGGGCCATAGGGGATGTCCAGACCGTTGGGATCCTTGGACACCTGACCGGCCACGCCGAAGCCCGCGTCGCTGACGCCGGGCAGATCATGGGCGCTGTGACCGGAAAAGCTATTCAGGTTGCCCCACACGGCGTTGGCACCCACGTTCACGCCGGACTTGGAGCTTTCATCCTCGAAATCCAGGAGGATGGTGGGCATTTTGCCGATCTCCACGGTGACGGTGTCGGTGAGCTTCTGGCCGTTGGCCTTGGTGTAGGTGACGGTGATCTCCGCCTTGCGGGTCTGGCTGGCCTTGGCCGCCGTGTGGAGCCGGTTGTCCACGATGGTGCCGATGCCGTCGGCGGAGACACCCTCGGTCAGGGAGCGGATGCTCCAGGTGAAGTCACCGTCGTGATAGTGGATATCCCGCAGGCTGCTCTTGACGGTCAGGCCCAGGTCACTGGTCTTTTCATAGTCCAGGGACAGGCTCTTGCCGGCGAAATACACCTGGTCGGGCTCGGCGATGGTGACGGAGGCGGAGCCCACATCCTGGCCCTGATAGGTCAGGCGGACCCGGACCTCGCCCACATAGCCCTTGGCAGCGGTGAACACGCCGGTGGAGGCGTCGATCCGCCCGGCGGCGGGGGTGTCCAGCACCCAGGTCAGTCCGCTTTCCGGCAGGGCGGCCGCGCCGCCTGCGGAGTCAGCACCCAGGGCCGTGAAGGCCACCTGGCTGCCGGGGGTATAAAGCTCATTCTGGGGGCTGACGGAGGCGTGGTCGAAGTCGCCGTCAAAGCGGGCGGTGGACACCACCAGCAGGGCATCGGACACGGTGCGCTCCAGGCCGTCGCTGGGGCTGTTGCGCACCAGCAGCTCGTCGGTGCCCTCATAGCGGGCGGCCACGGTGGCGGAGCCGCCGCCGTCCAGATAGATGGCGGTGACGCAGCCGGCGTCCTTCAGGAAGCTGGCCACCTCATACATGCTCATGCCGATGGACATGGGCTCCTGGCGGCCGTCGGCCTCGAAGAACACCACGGAGCCGTCGGCACGGATGCCCACGCTGTTGCGGGGCATGCGGTCGCCCTGGTCCAGGCCGGGGACGATCTGGCCGTTTTCCACCAGCATATAGGGGCCGGAAACGGCCTCCACCACGTCGGAGGTGTCGCTGCCGGCGGGGCGGATGACGGCGGAGCCGTCCTTCAGAATGGCGAAGAAGGGCTCGGCGCCGGTTTTCACCAGGTTGCCCTCCATAATGAGGTAGCCGGTGGGGGCGCCGGTCTGCATATTGTAGTAGTCGGCGTTGGTGGCCAGGACCACGCGGCCCTCGGTATCCGAGGCCCGTCCGTAGGCAGCGGCCTGGGCGGTGGTCTGGGACATCTCCCATTTCAGCTTTCCGCCGTCCACCATGGCCTTGCGCTGGGCGGCGGTGCTGCCGTCATAGTAATATCCGGTGTAGCTGGCCTTCAGGGTCACGTCCTTGGACAGGTCGATCTCCGAAAGGTAGCCCACCACCTGGCTGCCGTTGACGTTGCGCATGACCACCTTTTCCAGGGTCACGCCGCTGGCCACGGCATTCTTGGTGCGGGTAATGGGGGTGAGCCCCGCGGCGTTGCCGGCCAGGGTATCCGCCTGGGGCAGCTGGGCATCGGGTTCGGCGGTGTCGGGCTGGGTCTGCTGGACGACAGCGTCCGGCTCCGGCTCCTGGAGCCCGGCGGCCCAGGCCTGGGGCATGACCAGGCTGGCTGCCATCAGCAGCGCCAGAAGCAGTGATAGTGCTCTTTTCATCTTTTTCCTCCGTTACAGTTTGATTTCCAACACTTGATCGGGGTGATCTCTCCGGGGTGCGGTCCCTCCTTTCAGCTTACATAGGCGGTGGTGTGGGCCACCAGGTTCTGTCTGGTATTGCCGTAGACATGGACGAAGTAAGTGCCCTTGTCCCGGTGCTGGGACAGGTTCACGGTATAGGACCAGTCGCCGTTGGACTGCCTGACCGCCTGGTACCACTGCAGGTCGTCCTGGCCGTTGGCTGCGCCCCAGGTGGGGAACCAGACCTTCGTCAGATCGCTGCGGCCCGTCAGGGTCACGGTCATATAGCGGCCGCCGTCGTGGAGGCGGGTCCATACCTGGGGGGACACCACCTGGGACACGGAGGCGGTGGTGTGGGCCACCAGGTTCTTCTTGTTGTTGCCGTAGGCGTGGAGGAAGAAGCCTCCCGCGCTCTTATGGTTGGCCAGAGGCACCCGGCAGGTCCAGGAGCCGTCCGGCTGCTTGGTGGCCTCGTACCAGCGCAGATCGTCCTGGCCGTTCACGGAGCTCCAGGTGGGGAACCAGACCTTCGTCAGGTCGCTGCGGCCCGCCAGGGTCACGTCCAGATACCGGCCATCGGCGGACAGCACCGCCTGCATGCCGGAGCGGACCGGCTGGGGGGGCTGTTCGGGCTGGGAAGGCTGGGAAGCCTGAGGTACGGTAACGGTGGTGTGGGCCACCAGATTCTTCTTGGTATTGCCGTAAGCGTGGATGAAGTAGACGCCGGTGCCGGAGTGGTCCGACAGGGCGATGCGGCAGGTCCAGGAGCCGTCGGCCTGCCTGGCGGCCTCGTGCCAGCGTAGGTCGTCCTGGCCGTTGACCTGGCTCCAGGTGGGGAACCAGACCTGGGTCAGGTCGCCGCGGTCCGTCAGGGTCACGTCCAGATAGCGCCCGTCGGCGGACAGGGCGGCCTTCATCTCCGGCCCGGGGATCTTCTCCACATAGGCGGTGGTGTGGGCCACCAGGTTCTTCTTGTTGTTGCCGTAGGCGTGGATGAAATAGGTGCCGGTGGTGTTGTGGCGGGACAGGGCCACGGAATAGGTCCAGGAGCCGTCGGCCTGCTTCTTGGCCTCGTACCACTGGAGGTCATCCTGGCCGTTCTTCTCGCTCCAGGTGGGGAACCAAACCTGGGTCAGGTCGCTGCCGCCGGTGAGGGTCAGGTTCAGATACCGTCCGTCGGCGGACAGGGCCGCCTTCAGGGCGGGCTTCTCCGGCTGCACCAGGTTGTCCACCACCACGGTGCCGTGGTCCAGCAGACCCTGGGGCAGGCCGTTCTGGTTGTAGACATGGACCATATAGGTGCCGGTTTCCTGGTGGTTGACCAGGGGCACCTCGGCCACCCAGCGGCCATTCTGCTGCTTGGCCTGATACCAGTGCAGATCATTCTGGCCGTCCTGCTGGCCCCAGACGGCGAAGCGCAGGGAAGTCTGGCTGGGAGCGGAGTAGGTCAGGTACATCACCGTGCGGCTGGCGTTGAAGTAGTACCCCAGCTGCTGGGGACGCACGGTGGGGGTAAAGGCATTGGCCCGGCCGGTGAGCCAGGTGCGCACCCGGCTGATGGCCTCGTCATAGGTGGGGGCGAAGGGGGTTCCGCCGGGCTTGGGATTGGCGGCGCCCAGAGTGCTCCAGCGCAGGTAATTCAGGTCGGCGGAGACGCCGATCTCGTCCCGCAGGCCGTCCACCTGACCGGCCATGCCGGTAAGCAACGGCTTATACCGGGTGTACAGCTCCTGCACCCGCTGATAAAACGCCGGGATGTTCAGCATCTTCTTCATCAGCACAGAGGTGCTGCTGGCGTTGTAGTCGGTTACCTTTTCGTTCTTGTTGCCCATGCAGGTGTCAAAGTCCCACAGGGGGCCCACATGGAGCACGTCGGACGCGCCGTCCTGATACCAGAAGAAGCTGGTGAAGAAGGACTCGCCGTTGAGAACGTACTCGTTCATCAGATAGTAGCGGGCCAGGGAGTCCACGTCGATCATTTCATTGAGCTGGCTCAGGGACAGATTCTCCCAGCCCTGGGAGGTCAGCGCCGTGGTCAGGCGGGTCATGGCCGTCTGGAAATTGGTCATGGCCTGCTGAATGTGTCCGTCGTCCTCCTCCACGATCTCCTTCAGGGCGAAGTAGCTGTTCAGCCGCCCCTCGAAGAAATAGTGGTCCTCGTCCGTGGCGAAGCCGTTGTCCAGCTCGAACATGGCCCCGGCGGGGTCCTGCAGGTTCAGGCGGCCCTTGCCGATCTCGGCCTTTTCGCCCAGCAGGTACACGCCCAGGTACTGGCCGTCTATCCACAGGTCCACATATTGATATTCCGTCACGAAGGGGAAGTCCATCTGCTCCGCCGCGTCATACACCAGCCGGGTGCGGATCATGCTGTCGTCGGAGGCGTTGGCCAGCAGAATCCACTTCTTGGCGGCGGGCATGCCCAGCACGGAGGTCTTTTTGCTGAACTTGATCTGGTAGGGCTTTTTGGCGTATTCCCGCCAGGTGGAGTTGCCCCGGCCCTTGATCTCCACGGCGCCGGTGAGGACGTCGTCCCCGTCCGTCAGCACCAGGTCGTTGCCGGGATACTTCACATCCTTGTCCTGGTGGATCTGGTCCAGGGTGGTACCGTTGAGGGTCAGCCGCAGGCTGGGCAGACTGCTCTGCCGCAGGCACACCGTCTCGGTTCTGCCGCCCTCCAGGGTCAGGGTCACCCGGTCACGGTCGGCGAAGGCCCCGGTCAGGGTGCCGCCCTCCCGGTCCAGGGCGCCGGCGGAGGCCGCCGTTACCCTGCCGCTGAAGGACAGGACCGTGTCCGCCGGGCTTTCGTCCTGGGGCAGGAACAGGTACCACACCCCGTCCTTTTCGGATTGGTACCCCTGGTTGGTCCACTGCCGGGCGTCCACGGTCCAGCAGCGGAAATCGTTGTCTCCGGCGAAGGCCGTGGCCGTCAGCAGCACCGTCAGCAGGAGGGCCGCCAGCAGCGCCCACAGCCAGACGCCGGATTTTTGGATCACTTTCATGCATCTTTCTCCCATCTGAAAGGATAGAGCGGCTGCGGGCAATTTTACACGATAAAGCGCCGCTGTTCCGCTAATTACACTCTATTATAACAGGTACACTGCGAAATATCAACCGCTTTTTGCTGCGTGCCCGCCAAAAATCAGGTAAATTTTTGGATGAAACGTATAAAATAAGAGCTCCCGGCGCGGCCGGAAGCTCTCATTTTATGCAATTATGGGGATCCACTCAGTCCTCGCGGCTGGCCAGCACGTTCATGGAAACGGGCTCGTCGTTGGCAACGGGGGCAGACAGATTGACGCTGGAATAGCCGCCCCGCAGGTCGGAGCCATCCTCAAACGTCTTGGTGCAGCGGTCATACTCCACCTGTATCACGGAGGCGATGGTGTGGCGGCCATAGTCGTCCAGCTTGGCGTACTGGTCCAGGATCCGCTGGGTGTCCTCCGTCAGGTGGATGTTCTCCTCGCCCAGGGCGCAGATGCCCAGTGTGCGGCAAATCTGGACCACCGTGTCAAACGAAGAACCGCCGATGCCGTTGTGCAGTGCGCTGTTGATGGTGGACAGAGGAATGCCAACTGCAAAAGCAAACTGCCGGACGCTCTTGTACTGGCGGGAAATTTCGTCCCGTACGATGTTGGTAAGTTTGTCCATAATTCGACCCTCTTTACTGTAGATTCCAGAAGCAGCTTTGCTTCCGGATAAACTAATTATAACAAGCCGTACGAGAAATCGCAATAGGGAAACGTGAAAAATAATAATTTTTTTACAATCTGCCGCTATAAATAAATCCGTATGGGGGCAATTTCCTCTTTTCATTTGGGTGCCTGTGTGATACACTGTACAGGATAGGGGGGAGGGCTCCTGTGAAGAAAAAGTGGTCGCCCCGGACGGCTGCGGGGCAAATTGCGGTGCAGCTGGTGCGCCGTTATTATCTGCATGACGTGGGCCGGGACAGCGCGGCCCTGACCTATTACCTGCTGTTTGCGCTGTTTCCGCTGCTGGTGTTCATCAGCACCCTGCTGGGCATCCTGAAGCTGGACGTGGACAGCGTGACCCAGGTGCTGTCCCAGATCGTTCCGGCGGACGTGATGTCGGTGCTGGAGTCGTATCTTGAATATGTGTCCGCCAACGCCAGCCGCCAGTTGCTGTGGTTCAGCCTGATTTTCTCCGTCTGGTTCCCCATGCGGGCCACCAGCTGTCTGCTGCACTCCCTGCGCAAGGCCTTCGGCCTGGGTCCGCCCCGGAAAATGCTGGTCAATCAGCTGGGGATTCTGCTGTTCACCGTGTGGCTGATCCTGACCATCGGACTGACGCTGCTGCTGGTCACGGTGGGCCGCCGGGCGCTGGAGTTTCTCTCCGGCCTCATCGAACTGCCGGCGGGGTTCATCGACCTGTGGAGCTATCTGCGGTTTATCGTTCTGGGCGTGGTGATGTTCCTGATGCTGACGGTGCTGTATATGCTGGCACGGGGGCAGCGGCGGCCTTTGAAGGAAGTGGCCCCCGGGGTGGTCATCTCCCTGGCGGCGTGGATGGTCCTGTCCCTGGCCTTTTCGTATTATGTGGAGAATTTTGCCAATTATTCCGTGCTGTACGGCTCCATTGCCACGGTTGTGGTGGTGCTGCTGTGGCTCTATATGAGCGGCACGGTGCTGATTATGGGCGCGGAGTACAGCGCCGTGATACTGCGCCGCAGGCGCAGCCGGCTGCCGGAGAGCAGCGGAGAGGAGCAAGCATGAAGATCATCATTGTGGGCAACGGCAAGGTGGGCTATGCCATTGCCCGGCAGCTGGCGGTGGAGGATCACGACATCACCATCGTGGATGACGACGCCGCGGCCCTGCACCGGGCCGACAGCACCCTGGATGTGATGTGCGTGGAGGGCAACGGCGCCAGCATCAGCGTGCTGGACGCGGCGGGGGTCCGCGGCGCGGACCTGGTCATCGCCGTCACCAATCTGGACGAGACGAACCTGGTGTGCTGCCTGATCGCCAAGAAGCTGGGGGCGCAGCACACCATCGCCCGGGTCCGGAACCCGGAGTATCGCCGGGACGCCGGAATGCTGAAGCGGGAGATCGGCCTGGATATGCTGATCAATCCCGACCTGGGGGCGGCCCGGGAGATCGCCCGGATCCTGAGCTTCCCGGCGGCCTTCTCGGTGGAGCCCTTCGCCGGAGGGCGCATCGACATGATCGGCTTCCGGGTGACGGAGGAGGACTCCCTGGCGGGGGTGTCCCTGAACGATTTCCATCGCAACCGCCTGGCGGAGGTGCTGATCTGCGCCGCTCACCGGGGGGACGACATCATCATCCCCGACGGCTCCTTTGTGCCCCGAAGCGGGGACAAGCTGTACATGGTGGGGACCAAGGCGGAGCTGCAGAAGATGCTGCGGGGCATCGGACGCACCCTGCAGAAGGTGAAGAACGTGTCCATCCTGGGCGGCAGCCGCATCACCATGTACCTGACCTGGGAGCTGGCCCGCAGCAATACCAAGGTCCGGATCGTGGAGATGAAGCACGACAAGTGCCTGCGCCTGTCCGCCGAGCTGCCCGGGGCCATGATCATCGAGGGCGACGGCACCGATGCCGACCTGATCGAAAGCGAGAACATTTTCGAGACCGACGCCTTTGTGGCGCTGACGGACCGGGACGAGGAGAACCTGCTGATGGCGCTGACGGCCCAGCGGGCCGGGGTGCCCAAGGTGCTGACCAAGATGACCCGTCCCAACTACATGGACCTGGTGCAGGAGACGAAGCTGGGCAGCATCATCAGCCCCAAGGACCTGACCTCCAACCAGATCACCCGCTATGTCCGGGCCCTGGCCAACTCCCAGGGCAGCACCGTGGAGAGCCTTTACAAAATGCTGGACGGCTCCGTGGAGGCGTTGGAATTCACCGCCACGGCCTCCAGCCGGTCGGTGCTGGACAAGCCCCTGAAGGATCTGACCCTAAAAAAGGGCGTGCTGCTGGCGGCCATTGCCCGGGAAAACAAGATCATCATCCCCGGCGGTCTCACCACCATCCAGGAGGGGGACCATGTGGTGGTGGTCACCAAGTCCCAGGTGTTCGACGACCTGACAGACATCCTGCTGTAAGTAAATAAAACGAGCAAACAAAAACCTCCGGCCTGGCCGGAGGTTTTTGCTTGCCGGATAGCCGAAGCATGGTCAGGGCCGCGTCTGTCTGGCGCGCCGGAGTGCCGCCAGACGGTCCCATGCCCCCATGCCCGGGCGGTAGACCAGCTCGCCGATGGCCACGCCGAGAACCGCCGCCGTTATCAGGGGAATCGCCAGCATGGCGATGTTGGACCGGGCCAATCGTTTTTGGATGGTCATGAGAACCACTCCTCCCTTATAGTCAGGCTGATTATACCACAGAATGCGGCGGCTGTGGTTAAATAATCCTTAAACAAGGTTGCTTTTCCGGACAAAAATGGTATGATAGACATGACGCGAAAGACAACGGACCGAAGTGGAGCGTAAACTATGACGGCATTTCTGCAACAATATATTTCCCCGGCGCTGCCGGTGATCCTGTGGCTGTTCCGGGGCGTGACCGCCGGGCTGGCGGTGTGGCTGCTGGTGCGGTGCTGCAAGTCCCTGTTCCGGGGCCGGGACCGGGAGAGCTGGGGCTTTGTGACCCTGTCTAACGGCGCGCGGTACGAGCTGTATCACTGGGAGAACGTCATCGGCCGGGCCCGGCGGGCGGATATCCGGGTGAATTTTCCCTCCGTGTCCCGGACACACGCCATTTTGCAGCGGGACGACGGCGGGACATGGCGGGTCGACCCCATCAACCGCAGCAGCGGGGTGCTGCTGAACGGAAAGCGGACGCTGGAGCCTGCCAATCTGAACCCCGGGGACTCCATCGCCCTGGGCGGGGTGGAGCTGTTCTTCTTCCCGTCGGAGCAGCCCCAGCACACCGGGCAGCCTAAAAAGCGGCCCAGCCCCGTGGGCAGTCTGTGGCTGCTGACGTTTATCCAGCTGCTGCTGTGGGGGCAGTTTGCCCCGGGCTTCGGGGCGGAGAACATCTATCCCGTCAGCGCGGGCTTTTTCGGCCTGTGCGGCCTGGGATGGGCGCTGTACGGCGTCAGCCGGAGGCTGCACCGGCGGCAGTTTGACCTGGAGACCCTGGCGCTGCTGCTGGCCACGGTGGGCTTTGCCATCACCGCCGCCTGGGACCCGGGCGCTCTGTACAAGCAGCTGGCGGCGGTGGCCCTGGGCATGGGCATCTACTGCGTGCTGGTGTGGTTGCTGGGGCGGCTGCAGCTGGCGGTGAAGCTGCGGTGGCCGGCGGCGGGACTGGCGGCGGCGCTGCTGGCCTTCAACGTGGTGATGGGGGAACGCATTTTCGGAGCCAAAAACTGGATCTCCGTGGGGCCCATCTCCTTCCAGCCGTCGGAGCTGGTGAAGCTGGCGTTTATCCTGGCGGGGGCCGCCACCCTGGACCGGCTCTTTGCCAAGCGGAACCTGATCTTCACGGTGCTGTTCTCCGCCTATTGCGTGGGGTGCCTGGCGCTGATGAGCGATTTCGGCACGGCGCTGGTATTCTTTGTGGCATTCCTGTGCATCGCCTTTCTGCGGACCGGCGACCTGGCCTCCATCGTGATGATGACGGCGGCGGCGGGCTTCGCCGGGGGCCTGGTGCTGCACTTCAAGCCGTATGTGGCCCAGCGGTTCACCGTCTGGCGGCACGCCTGGGAATTTACCCAGACCACCGGCTATCAGCAGAGCCGCACCATGTCCGCCGCCGCCTCCGGGGGACTGTTCGGCACGGGACCGGAGGATGCGTGGCTGAAATATGTGGGGGCGGCCAACACGGACCTGGTATTCGGCGTGGTGAGCGAGGAGTTCGGGCTGCTGCTGGCCCTGGTGTGCGTGGGGGCGGTGATGGCCCTGGCGGTGTTTGCCCTGCGGTCCGGCGACAGCGCCCGGTCCGGCTTCTATGCCATCGCCGCCTGCGCCGCGGCGTCCATGCTGATCTTCCAGACCACCCTGAACGTGCTGGGTGCGGTGGACATTCTGCCCCTGACCGGCGTTACGTTTCCCTTTGTGTCCATGGGCGGGTCCAGCATGCTGTCCTGCTGGGGGCTGCTGGCCTATCTGAAGGCCGCCGACGTGCGCCGTCCGCCGGAGGAGAGGTCACCGGAGGACAAGCCGGAGAAGCCCGCCCCGAAGCGGGAGGGGTTTTTTGAGGATATGCCGGAGATCCCGGTGGACGAGATATTCGGGAAGGAGGGGCGGTCTTGAAACAGGTAAAGCTGCGGTCCATGCTGCTGGCGGCGCTGGTGGCGGTGCTGGCGGCGGGAGTGGTGCTGTTCTGCGTGCGGTATGTGGTGCGGGGCGGACAGTGGGCCGCCTTCTCCGCCAATGACCATGCCTATCGGAATGGGCGGCTGGCCCTGGGTCAGGTGCTGGACCGGAACGGCCTGGTGCTGTATGACGGGGCCTCCGGCACCTGGGCGGAGGACGGCGCCATCCGCCGGGCCACTCTGCACGCGGTGGGGGACCGGGACGACAACATTTCCACCTCTGCCAAGGCGGCTATGCGGCGGCGCCTGGTGGGCTTTGACCCGCTGACGGGTACCTCCGCCGGAGGACACAAGGTATATCTGACCATTGACGCAGAGCTGAACGCTGCGGCCCTGGAGGCCCTGAACGGCCGGAAGGGGGCCGTGGCGGTGTACAACTACCGCACCGGCGACGTGCTGTGCATGGTGTCCAGCCCCACCTTTGATCCGGCGGACCCGCCGGAGATCCGGGACGGGGACAGCCGGTATGACGGCGTGTATCTGAACCGGGTGCTGTCGTCCACGTTTGCCCCGGGCTCCGTGTTCAAGCTGGTGACCACTGCTGCGGCTTTGGAGAATCTGAACGGCGCTCTGGACCGGCACTTCACCTGCACCGGGCGTCTGGAGCTGGACGGCGGCGTTATCACCTGTCCCTATGCCCACGGGGATATGGACCTGTACGACGCCCTGGCCCGGTCCTGCAACTGCGCCTATGCCCAGATGGCGGTGGAGCTGGGGGGCGGCACCCTGGCCCAATACGCGGAAAAGGCCGGGCTGACCCAGGGCTTTTCCGTCAGCGGCATCAGCACGGCGGCGGGACAGTTCACCGCAGGGCAGGGGGCGGACCTGGGCTGGTCCGGTGTGGGCCAGTATGACGACCTGGTGAACCCCTGCGCGTTCCTGAGGCTTTTGGGCTCCCTGGCCGGGGGTAAAACGGCGGGGCCCCGGCTGGTGTATCAGGAGACCACCATGCACGGCATTCCTCTGCCGGGGGACGGCGCGCCGTCGCTGAAGGCCCCCTTTGACGCGGACACCTGCCGGGTGCTGCGGGATATGATGCGCAACAATGTGCAGCAGACCTATGGACAGAGCATGTTCGGCTCGCTGGCGGTGTGCGCCAAGTCCGGCACCGCCGAGGCCGCGCCGGGGCAGTCTCCCCATGCGTGGTTCGCCGGGTTCGTGGCGGATGAGGATCTGCCCCTGGCCTTTGTGGTGCTGGTGGAAAACGGCGGCGGCGGCGCGGATGCCGCCGGGCCCATTGCCGCCCGGCTGCTGGCCATGGCCGCAGGATGAGCCAACCCCCTGGAGGACGTGTGTCCTCCAGGGGGGATTTTTATTCAGCCGGGGGGTACAGGGCCGACAGCAGCCGGGTGTAGATGCCCTCCGGGTCCTTCCGGAACCGGTCCGCCAGATCCCGGGCCATGGCCTCGGTGGCGGCGGTGAGCTCCAGGTGCAGGATACTGTCCACATCGTCCTGCAGGCGCAGCTCCACCAGATAGGAGCCGTTTTCTTGGGCGGCCACCCGACTCTGGACCTGGTTTTTCCGCAGCAGGAGGCGGTTGTATTCCGCCACATTCTTATCCGTCCGCAGCCGCACGGAGTAGGGGAGACTGGACTCGCAGATCTCGCTGTTTTTCAGCCCCTTGGGGGTGATGGCGTAGCAGCCCTCCTCCGTCAGGCGCAGGTGCTCCGTCTGCACCAGATCGTTGAGGCACTCGGCATAGGCAAAGTAGTCGATGCCGTCGTCGCACATGGTCAGCTCCTGCATCCCCTCCGGCGGCAGAGGCTCCGACACCCGGGCGGCGATATACAGGATCAGAAACTTGATCTCCAGCTTGTCGTGAATGAATCCGGCGGCCATATGCACCCCATCCTCTCGTCTTGTTTCCTTTATTATACCGGAAATCCCCGGATTTGTACAGGCTTTTTTCCGCACCACCGCCGCCCGGCGGCCATACACTGGAGTGAAGGGCGCAGCCAGCCCCTTCATTACTTAATGGGAGGTTTATTTCATGCCTGAAAACGGAATGCCGGGCCCGGTCTGCGATCTGAGCAGCGTTCGCGAGTCCGTTTGTATCCATACACGGAAGATCTTCGACTCCTGCCGGGATAAGGACTGTGTGGAGGACCTGCGGTTCTATCCCACGGCGTCGGCCATGGAGCTGCTGTCCGGCTGCCAGATGGTCCGGGGCGGCACGGCGGAGCTGCTGTATGTGTACACCGACGTGGAGCCGGTGACCTTCAACCGGGGCTTCTACTCCATCGATATGCGGTTTTTCTATCGGGTGACGTTGCAGGTGGGCACCGGGACGCCCCGGTGCGCCGGGGCCGAGGGCCTGTGCGTGTTCGACAAGCGCTGCATCCTGTTCGGCAGCGAGGGCAGCGCCAAGATCTTCTCCTCCGACACCGTCATCGACGAGCTGGATATCCCCGGCCGGATGCGCACCAATCTGCCCACCGCCGTGGTGGAGGCTGTGGATCCCATCGTGCTGGACACCCGGGTGGACGACGGCTGCAAGCCCCGGTGCTGCGAGTGCGGCCTGACGGAGATCCCGGCCTTCATCGCCCGCAGCTTCGGCGAGGAGCTGGTGTTTGACGACGGCGGCCGCCGCCGGTTCTATGTGACCCTGGGTCAGTTCACCCTGGTGCGGCTGGAGCGGGACACCCAGCTGCTGATCCCGGTGTACGACTACTGCATCCCCCAGGCGGAGTGCAGCTGCGGCGATCAGGAGGACCCCTGCGGCCTGTTCCGCAACGTGGCCTTCCCCATCGGGGAGTTCTTCCCGCCCAGCACCCTGGAGATGCCCAAGGACTACGCCGCCACCCGCAGCTACTGCGCCTGCCACTGACGGGCAAACATGTCACAGCCCCCGGCCATGCGGCCGGGGGCTGTGCTTATTTTTCCTTGACTACGACGTTTTCCTCTCCCAGCCATTCCCGGCACTCCTGCAGCAGGGCCGGATGATTCAGGCAGTGGGTGCCCAGGAGCTTCCCGGTGTCCGCCAGGCGGATCTTCACCGGGGTGGAGCCCTCAAACATGGTCATCACCAGCTTGATATGCCGGAAGGCGGGACTGTCGGCGCTGGGGAAGCGGAGATAGATGGTGCTCTCCCGCTGAGTCGGTCGGCGGGAGGGCTGCTCCATAGGGGGCAGGCCGCTTTCCAGGGGATACAGGGAGTCGCACATGATCTGGGGGGGCTTCTCGTCCCGGACGGACAGACGGCCCTTTACCAGCACCGGGGTGTTCACCTGCATATAGCTGCCGCACTGGTCAATGACCCGGCTGAAGCACAGCAGCTCCATGGAGGCCAGCTCATCCTCAATGGTCACATAGGCCATGAGGGTGTTGTTTTTGGTGGTGCGGGTGCGGCTGGCGGTGATGACCCCTGCCACGGTGACGTTCTGGCCGTCGGCAAAGCGCTTGGGGCCGTCCTGGCCCTCGAAATCGGACATGATGGCGTGGATGGGCACGGCCCCGGCCCGCTTGGCCAGAGGACGGTAGTCCTCCATAGGGTGGCCGGACAGGTACAGCCCCGTGGTGTCCTTCTCCATGCTCATCCGCTCCACGGCGGTGAACTCCGGGATATCCGGCAGGGGGACGCTGGACACGGAGGACCCGGAGGAGGCGGACATACCGAACAGGTCCATCTGCCCCTCCACGTTTTTCCGGCGGGAGGAGGCGATGCCGTCCAGCACCCGCTCGTATACGGCCACCAGCTGGGAGCGTTTGGCCCCCAGGCTGTCGAAGGCCCCGCAGCGGATGAGGTTCTCCACCGCCCGCTTGTTCATGTCCGTGCAGTCGAACATCCGCTGGCAGAAATCCTGGAAGGAGGTGAAATCGCCGTCCTGCTGCCGCTGGCGCACCACGGCCTGGATAAAGCCCCGGCCGATGTTCTTCACGGCCACCAGGCCGAAGCGGATGCCGCCCTCCTCCACGGTGAACCGGTCATAGGAGCGGTTCACATCCGGCGGAAGCAGGGCGATGCCGCAGTCCTTGCACTCGGCGATATACTCGGCCACCTTGTCGGAGTTGTCCAGCACCGAGGTCAGCAGGGCGGCCATATACTCCCGGGTGAAGTGGCACTTGAAATAAGCCGTCTGATAGGCCACCACCGCATAGCTGACAGCGTGGGCCTTGTTGAAGGCATAGTTGGCGAAGTCGTAAATTTCATCGAAAATGGCCTGGGCCGTGGCCTCGGGGATGCCGCTGGCCACGCAGCCCCGGATGTTCCGGGCGGGGTCGCCATGGAGGAAGGCCTCCCGCTCCCGCTCCACGTCCTTGGCCTTTTTTTTGGACATGGCCCGGCGGACCATATCCGCCTGGCCCAGGGAGTAACCGGCCAGCTCCTGGAAGATCTTGATGACCTGCTCCTGATACACGATGCAGCCGTAGGTTCCGGAGAGGATCGGCTCCAGACTAGGGTGCTTATAGGTCACCAGCTTGGGGTCGTGCTTACAGGCCACGAACCGGGGGATGGAGTCCATGGGGCCGGGGCGGTACAGGGCGATGATGGCGGTGATGTCCTCGATGTTCTGGGGCTTCAGCCCCAGGCACACACCGGTCATGCCGGAGGACTCCATCTGGAACACGCCGCCGGTTTTGCCCTGGGTCAGCATATCGAAGGTGGCCTTGTCGTCCATGGGAATGTCCGCCAGGCGGAAATCCGGGTGGTCCTTCTGGACCATTTTCACCGCATCGTCCAGCACCGTCAGGTTCCGCAGACCCAGAAAGTCCATTTTCAGCAGGCCCAGCTCCTCCAGCGTCACCATGGTATACTGGCACACGATGGATTCGTCGTTCCGGGCCAGGGGAACGTATTCGTACACCGGCCGCTTGGTGATGACCACGCCGGCGGCGTGGGTGGAGGCGTGCCGGGGCATTCCCTCCAGGGCCCGGGCGGTGTCGATGAGCTTTTGGACCCGGGGGTCCTGCTGGTACAGGTCCGACAGCTGCTTGGACAGCTTCAGCGCATCGTTCAGGGTGATGTGAGGCCCGGTAGGCACCAGCTTGGCCACGGTATCCGTTTCGGCGTAGGTCATGTTCAGCACCCGGCCCACGTCCCGGATGGCGGCCCGGGCCGCCATGGTGCCGAAGGTGACGATCTGGGCCACATGGTCGTCGCCGTATTTGCGGCGGACATAGTCCACCACCTCGCCCCGGCGGGTGTCGCCGAAATCCATGTCGATATCCGGCATGGAGACACGCTCCGGGTTCAGGAAGCGCTCAAAATACAGGCTGTACTGCATGGGGTCGATGTCCGTGATGCGCAGGCAGTAGGACACCATGCTGCCGGCGGCGGAGCCGCGGCCCGGGCCCACAGGGATCCCCGCGCCCTTGGCATAGTTGACGAAGTCCTGGACGATGAGGAAATAGTCCGTGAAGCCCATTTTTCCGATCATGTCCAGCTCATAGTCCAGCTGCCTGTGATAGGCGGGGTTTTCGCCGTAGCGTGCCCGGAAGCCACGCTGGCACAGCTCCCGCAGATAGGTGGGGGAGTCGTACCCCTCCGGCAGCTGGAACTCCGGCAGGTGATACTTGCCGAAGGTGAAGTCAAACCGGCAGCGGTCGGCAATACGCTGGGTGTTCTCCACGGCCTCGGGATAACCGGCGAACAGCTCCTCCATCTCCTCCGTGGAGCGGATGTAGAAATTCTGCGGCTCATAGCGCATACGGTTCTCATCGTCCACGGTTTTTCCGGTCTGGATGCACAGCAGCACATCGTGGCTTTCGGCGTCCTCCTTCCGGAGATAGTGGGCGTCGTTGGTGCAGACCAGGGGAATGCCCGTCTCCTGGTGCAGGCGCAGCAGGCCCCGGTTCACCGTGATCTGCTGGGGAATGCCGTGATCCTGAAGCTCCAGATAGAAGTTGCCCTCGCCCAGAATGTCCTGCATGGTCAGGGCATATTCCTTGGCCCCGTCATAGTCGCCGTTTACCAGGCGGCGGGGAATTTCTCCGGCCAGGCAGGCGGACAGGCCGATAAGGCCCTCCGAATGCCGGCGCAGCAGGTCCAAATCAATGCGGGGCTTGATATAGAACCCGTCTACAAAGGCCTGGCTCACCAGGTACGACAGATTCCGGTATCCCGTTTCGTTTTCGCACAGCAGCACCAGATGACGGGATTCGGCGTCCAGCTCATAGGTTTTGTCCAGCCGGGTGCGCCGGGCCACATATACCTCGCAGCCGATGACCGGATGGATGCCCTGGGCCTTGCAGGCCCGATAGAAGTCGATGGCGCCGTACATAACGCCGTGGTCCGTGATGGCCACAGCCGTCTGCCCCAGCTCCTTTACCAGCTTCGGCAGGTCCCGGATGCGGCAGGCGCCGTCCAGCAGGCTGTACTCCGTGTGGACGTGCAGATGGGCAAAGGCCATATTACGCCTCCTCCAGCATGTCGGTGAGGATTTCCGCCGCCGTAACGATCAGGCGGCCGCAGTGGTCGCCGCCTGCCAGCTCCAGGGCCAGCTCCGACGGCTCCAGATCCTGGGCCCGCAGCAGCTCCCGGCAGTCCATCCGGTGAAAATGCTCCAGAAAGCGCTGCTGATACTCCTTCACCACGGCGGTGACGGCAGGGCGGTCGGTGGGATCGGGGCACGCGGTCCCCAGCAGCATCACCGGCGTGGACACCGCGCCGCAGATGCTTCCGCAGCGGACGCCGCCGCCCATACCGGCCCCCAGGGCCATGGCCTGCTCCAAGGTCAGGCCCGCCACGTCGGCAAAGGCGGCCAGCAGGCACTGGCTGCAGTTCAGGCCCTGCCGCCGGTAGTCTATAGCGGCCTGGCATCGTTGGGTTTTATTCATGGACATCGTTGGCCTCCTCCATTAGCTTGCGCATCCGGTGATTCATGCAGGATTTGCTCACCGGCGGGTCGCTGCGCTCCGCTAATTGCTGCAATGACATTTCGGGGTTTTCCAGCCGCAGCCGGGCCGCCTGGCGCAGCTTCTCCGGCATTTGGGCCAGCCGCCCGCTGCTTTCCAGCCGCCGGATCCCGGCGATCTGCTCCAGGGCGGCGTCCACGGTTTTGTTGACGTTGGCCATGTCGCAGTTCATGGCCCGGTTGGCGCCGTTGCGGATCTCCTTGTCCACCTTGGCGGTCATGATGTCCATGGCCGCCACCGGGGCGCCGATGGTGGTCAGCAGGTCCTCGATATGCTCGGACTGCTTGAAATAGATGACGCTGCTGCCGCTGCGGCGGACGCTGTGGGGCAGAAAGCCCATCTCCGTCAGCAGGGCCGAAACCTCCCGGCTGGCCTGGGTGTGGGAGGTGGCCAGCTCCAGGTGATAACGCTTTTCCGGGTCCGTGACGCTGCCCCCGGCCAGAAAGGCCCCCCGCACAAAGGCGGTGCGGCAGCAGTCGTCCTCCAGCAGGCCGAAATTCACGTGCAGCACCAGGCTGGGGTCATAGCCCAGCAGGTCCACGATCCGGGCCAGCTTGTGGCGCTGGGTGATGCGGAAGATCAGCTTGTCCCGGGTGCCGTCCGGCAGACTGTCGAATTTCAGGGAAAAGGCCCGCTGGAACAGCCGGGGCAGCCGGGCGGCAAACTCGGGATTCTCCGTGATGATGCGCACCTCGGCGGCGGTGAAGGTGTTGCAGAACAGCAGCACCCCATAGGCCTCCGCCCGGGCGCAGCACTGCCGGGACACCGGCTGGCGGCACAGCTCGCTTTTGACTTTATAGGCAAAGGACTGCATGGATGGTTCTCCTCTTACGTTTCTACGCGGTTGCAGGTGGTGCGGTGGGAGTCCCGGCAGACCAGGCGGATATTCCGCTGGTTGTGCAGCTGCACCAGCTCCCAGGCCAGATGGCCGGGATTGTGGCGTACCAGGCCGTTTTCCACCGTGGCCACCGGGCGGCTGATGATCTCCACCCCCAGGGCCTCCACGGCCTCCCGGTCGCAGAAGATGGGCTCCGCCCCCTCCAGGGCGTAGCGCTGCACTACCGCCGGGGGAATGGGGGAGGAATTGGTCAGGCACAGGTCGAACAGGCCCGGGCAGGAGTGCTTGAACAGGGCCCGGATGTGGTCCGACACCGTGTAGCCCTCGGTTTCGCCGTCCTGGGTCATGACGTTGCAGACGTAGACCTTCAGCGCCCGGGAGCGCCGGATGGCGTCCACAATGCCGTCCACCAGCAGGTTGGGAATGATGCTGGTATACAGGCTTCCGGGGGCCAGAACGATGACCTCCGCCTGCTCCAGGGCCTCGATAGCCGCCGGAAGGGCACGGGGGTGCTCCGGGATCAGCCGCACCCGGCGGATGCGGCAGTCCTGCTCCTTCTTGCAGCGGAAGATGTGGCTCTCGCCCACCACGCTGGCTCCGTTTTCAAAGGTGGCCTCCAGCTGCACGTCCGCCGTGGTCACCGGCAGCACCCGGCCAGTGATGGCCAGCACCTGGCTCATACTCTCCACGGCCCGGTCAAAGCTGGGCATGATGCCGTTCAGGGCCGCCAGAAACAGGTTGCCGAAGCTCTGCCCGGCCAGGGTCCCCTCCGGGAAGCGATAGTGCATCAGCTGGGCCATCAGAGGCTCGGCGTTGGCCAGGGCCTCCAGACAGCTGCGGATATCCCCCGGTGGGGGCATCCCCAGGTCCTGCCGCAGGCGGCCGGAGCCGCCGCCGTCGTCCGCCACCGTGACAATGGCGGTGAGATTTTTCGTATACAGCTTCAGCCCCCGCAGCAGCGTGGACAGCCCTGTGCCGCCGCCGACGGCGGCGATGCGGGGCCCGTGCTCCGGGGCCACAGAATAGCAGCCGCCCATACGCGCACCTCCTTACCGGGAGATATCCCGGTGGTTTTCCGTCACCTGATAGCCCATCTGCGTGATATACTCCGCCAGCTCATGGGCCACGGCCACGGAGCGGTGGTGGCCGCCGGTGCAGCCGATGCCGATGACCAGAACGGTTTTGCCCTCCTCGCTGTACAGCGGCAACAGGAAGGTGATCATTTTCTCCAGCTGGGCCATGAACTCGTGGGTCTGGCGGAAGGAGAACACGAAGTCCCGGACCTCCTGGTCCAGGCCGGTTTTGTTTTTCAGCTCCGCCACATAGTAGGGGTTGGGCATGAACCGCACGTCGAACACCAGGTCCGACTCGATGGGGATGCCGTGCTTGAAGCCGAAGGACAGGACGCTGACGTTGAGCCCGCCCCGGTCCGACGGGGTGCCGAACAGGTTCAGCATCTCACTGCGGAGCTTGGCCGTGGACAGGGAGGAGGTGTCCAGCACGAAATCCGCGTGATCCCGCACCGGCTGCATCAGCGCCCGTTCCCGCCGTACAGCCTCCTCCGCGCTGAGGCCCTTGGCCTGCAGGGGGTGCATACGCCGGGTCTCCTTATAGCGGTTGATGATGGTGGGGGTGTCCGCCTCCAGAAACAGCATCCGGCAGTTGACGCCGCTGGCCTTCAGCTGCTCCAGGGTGTCGATGAGCATATCCGTGGGCTCGCCGGAGCGCACGTCATACACCAGGGCCACCCGGTCATACCGCCCGCTGGAGGCGGCGCAGAACCCGGCGAACTTCATCATCATCTCCGCCGGAAGATTGTCCACGGTACAGTAGCCGATGTCCTCCAGAAACGAGGCGGCCTTGCTTTTGCCGCCGCCGGACAGACCGGATATGATCAGAATTTCCATTGCATTTCCTCTTTTCCCGGGGTTATTCGCCGACGAAACGGACCTCCGGCTCCAGCCGGACGCCGTGGGCCTTGTAAACGGCTTCCTGCACCCGGCGGATCAGCTCCCGCACGTCGGCGCAGGTGGCGCTGCCGGTGTTGATGACGAAGCCCGCGTGCTTCTCGGACACCTGGGCCCCGCCCACCGTCAGGCCCTTCAGGCCCGTCTGGTCGATGAGGGTCCCGGCATAATAGCCCTCCGGCCGCTTGAAGGTGCTGCCGGCGCTGGGCCATTCCAGGGGCTGGGAGGCCCTGCGCCGGGCCATCAGGTCATCCATCCGCTGCCGGATGGCGGCGGGATCGTCCGGGGTCAGGCGCACCGCGGCCCCCAGCACCACGGCTCCGTCCTCCAGAAACCGGCTGTGCCGGTAGGCAAATTCTGCCTGGTCCCCGGTGAAGCGGCGGATGCCGTCGGGGTACAGGGCGGTGACCTCCGTCACCACCTGGCGCATCTCGCCGCCGTAGGCCCCGGCGTTCATGCACACCGCGCCGCCCAGGCTTCCGGGGATGCCGTGGGCAAATTCCAGCCCGGCCAGGCCCGCCTGCTGGGCGTATACCGCCAGGCGGCTGAGCAGGACGCCGGCGTCGGCCTCCAAGGTCACGTCGTCCAGGCGGCGGATGCTCGTCATGCGCTCCGCCGTTTTGATGACCAGGGTGTCAAGCCCCCGGTCCGACACCAGCAGATTGGTGCCCCGGCCCAGCAGAAACGGCCGGATGCCGCACTCCTCCGCCAGGCCCAGCAGGATCACCAGCTGCTCCCGGCTCTCCGGAAAGGTCATGCGCCGGGCGGGGCCGCCGATGCGGAAGGAGGTGTGGCGGCTCATGGGCACGTCCCGCTCCACCGTCATATCCGGCAGATAATCCCGGATCTTTTCGTCCAAACGTTCATACCACTGCATAGTGATCTCCCTTATATCCGTTTTTTCTTCCCCAGCAGGGCCGCGCCGATGATCCCCGCCTGATTGCCCAGCTGGGCCTTGACGATGCGGGTCTTTTTCCCGGCGCTGCAGGGGATGGTCTCCCGCTCCACCAGCTGCTGCAGGGGGTGAAGCAGCTGCTCATCGGACTCGTTGCTGACGCCGCCGCCGATGGCCAGGGTATCTGGCTGGAAAATGTTCACCACGTTGGCGATTCCCGCCGCCAGATAGCCCACATACATATCGCAGACCTGCTGGCCCACCGGGGCCCCCAGCCGGGCGGCCATAAACGCCGACTGGCCGGACACATGGCCGTCATGCTCCCGGATGACCTGGGCCAGGATGCTGTCGGGGTTGCCCAGCTGGGCCTGGGCGGTGAAGCGCTTCAGGGCGCTGGCGGAGGCGTACTGCTCCCAGCAGCCTCGCCGGCCGCAGGGGCAGGGGAGACCCTGATAGTCGATGCAGGTGTGGCCCACCTCACCGGCCATGCCGTTGCCGCCGTGGAAAATCTTTCCGTTGTGAATGATCCCGGCGCCGATGCCGGTGCCCAGGGTGATGGTGACAAAGCGCTTGCTGCCCTGGCCCGCTCCGGCATAGTACTCTGCCAGGGCGGCGCAGTTGGCGTCATTTTCCACATACAGGTGCAGCCCCAGCCGCCGCTTGAACAGCTTGCGCAGGGGAATGTTCCGCAGGGGCAGGTTGCAGGTGTATACGATGGACCCGGTGCGGATGTCCACCACCCCCGGGACGCCTGCCCCCACGGAGGCGATCTCCTCCATGGGCACGCCGCCCTCCTGGGCCAGCTCCCGGGTCAGGGCCACCAGGGTGTCCGTCAGGGCGTCGGGGTCCGACACCTCACGGATCTTCATGGTTTTCACGGCCAGCAGACGGCCGTCCTCGTCCACAAGACCGGCCTTCAGGTTGGTGCCGCCGATGTCGATGCCGATATAGTTCATTGCTTCTCCTTGGCCTGCCGGGCCAGCTCATCCATTTTTTTGTCAAACTGGGTCATGAAGTCCCGGGCGGAGTTATAGCCGTAGCGCATCTGGCGGTTTTTCATGGCGGCAATCTCCACGATACCGGCCAGGTTCCGCCCCGGCCGCACGGGAATGGTCACATAGGGCAGCTGCACCCCCAGAATGGTGTAGGTGTCGCCCTCCAGGCCCAGTCGGTCATAGAACTTACCGTCCTGCCAGGGCTCCAGATGGATCACGATCTCGATGTCGGAGTCAAACTGCACCGCGCCCATACCGAACAGCTGCTGCACGTCGATGATGCCGATACCCCGGATCTCAATGTAGTGGCGGATGATCTCCGGGGCCGAGCCGTACAGGGAGTCGGAAATGCGGCGAATCTCCACCGCGTCGTCGGCCACCAGCCGGTGGCCGCGCTTGAGCAGCTCGATGGCGGTTTCGCTTTTGCCGATGCCGGAGTCGCCGATCATCAGCACGCCTTGGCCATAGATGTTCATCAGCACGCCGTGGCGGGTGATCTGGGGGGCCAGGGCCCGGTTCAGATAGTCGATGATGTGGCTGGTCAGCTCCACGGTGGTCTTTTCCGTCCGCAGCAGGGTGCGCCCGTGCTTGCGGGCAATCTCCATCAGCTCGGGAAAAATCTCCATATTCCGGGCAATGATCAGGGCTGGGATTTCGCAGCGCAGCAGATCCTCGAATACCTTTCTCCGCTGCTCCAGGGGCATGGCCTTCAGAAAGGTGAACTCCGCCTTGCCCAGAATCTGCAGGCGTTTTGGCTCGAAGTAGTCATAAAAGCCCACCAGCTGCAGGGCCGGGCGGTTCACGTCGGGGATGGTGATCATCCGGGTGTCATAGTCCAGGCCCTTGTAGACCACCTCAAGGTCAAAATCCTTCACCAGTTGGCTGAGGCTGGCCGGGTCGCGTCTTACTTTTTCCATATATGGGTCCTCCGTCCGGTGCGTTGTCCCGCACCTGCACATACCTATAATTATATGTCATTATACCGTATATGTGCCTTTTTCGCAAGTCCTATGGGGAGGGTCGAATTTTTTTCGGATTTTTGCCAAATAATGCATACCCACACCGGAAAACAGTGTACCCGCACTGCAAAATGTGTACCCGCACTGCAAAATGCATCTTGACATTCGGACCGAAAAAACGTATAATAGACGGGCTGACGGGGTGTAGCGCAGTTGGTAGCGCGCTTGGTTCGGGACCAAGAGGCCCGGGGTTCAAATCCCCGCACTCCGACCATATTAACGAAACGGTATAGATGCGTCTGG
>OHCB01000067.1_pt1 | contig 40544 bp, 26 predicted proteins | sample 1577501 | NCBI WGS metagenome assembly OHCB01 (sample SAMEA3879582, study PRJEB24766) | human gut metagenome | biome: human-associated habitat; feature: feces | place: USA | collected 1985/1987
AGCGTCGGATTCATAATCCGGAGGTCGAGGGATCGTGGCCCCCTCCCGCTACAAGATGAGAGACATCAACTTTTTAGTTGATGTCTTTTTTATGCTCTAAACTTTTCCACACTTATTCACTTCTTATAGATAAGTTATCCACATATGTGTTGATAACTATGTTATTTCGTTGGCTATCAGATGTTTTCCCTGTTGGTAACTGGTGTGGAAAAGATAAATATGAAAGATTTTCCTATGTTTTTCTTGGTGTTTTCAGAATAAAATATTTGTAAAAAACTGACCAATGGGGCTAAAATACAAAAAAAAAGTTGTATATTTGCAGCGGTAAAGTTTTATTTTTAGGCATTTGTTGAATGCCCCTTCTTTATAAACAAAGAAATTGTATAAGCTGTATGAAACGAAAATTACACCTTATTATATATGTAGCGATCATCGTGTTGCTGACCGGTTGTGCTCAGAAGCCTAGGAAGTTTGTCATTGGCGTATCCCAGTGTTCGGAAGATGTCTGGCGGGATAAACTGAATGATGAACTGAAGATGGGCGAGTATCTCAACGATTCGCTTATCGTGAAACTGGCTTCTTCCAACGATGATAATGTGTTGCAGAATAAGCAAGTTAACCAGTTTATCGATGAGGGCGTAGATCTGCTTATCGTATCTCCTAATCAGCTGAGTGCTATATCCAAGTCGGTAGAGCGTGCTTACGATAAAGGTATTCCTGTGATTCTCTATGACAGGAAGACCAATTCTGATAAGTATACGGCATTTATCGGCTGCGATAACTATACTATAGGTAAATCGATGGGAACTTTTATCGCCCAGCAGCTTCAGGGAAAGGGCCGCATCGTTGAAATCAGTGGTCTGGAGGGCTCTTCGCCTGCTTTGGAGCGTCATCGTGGTTTTATGGATGCTATCAAGCCTTATCCGGGGTTACAGGTTGTAGCCTCGGAGGAAGGAAACTGGAAAGAAGAGGGTGGAATCCAGGCGATGAAACGCATATTGAAACAGACACAGGACTTTGATTATGTCTTTGCCCATAATGACTGTCTTGCCTGGGGAGCTTATGTGGCTGCCCGCCAGATGAGGGTAAAGCGTAACTATAAGTATACCGGAGTAGACGGCATGGCTACCGAAGGTGGTGGTTTGGAACTTGTGCGCGATGGTATTTTCGAAGCCTCTTATCTTTATCCTACCAAGGGTGACGAGGTCATAGCGCTTGCCATGAAGATATTGAAGCATCAGCCTTATGAACGCGACAATTATCTGAGCACTTCTATCATAACCCAGGCAAATGCTGCCCTTACATTGATGGAGGCTAGAGATGCCGAGCGTCAGGCGCACAATCTGAAGACTTTGCATAAGCAGGTAGACCAGTATCTGTCTGATTATAATTCACAGAAAGTCATGCTCATAGGTCTGTGTCTGTTCCTGCTTGTTTGCCTCGCAGCTGCGGCTTTAATTTTCAGAGGTTATCTGATAAAGGTGAGGCTGAACGAAACATTGGCTAAGACAAATGGCGAACTGAAGAGACTGAATGTAGAATTGGGTGAAAAGAATGAAGAATTGAAACGATTGAATGAGGAGGTCTTGGAACTCACTCATTCCCGTCTGGTATTCTTTACCAATATCAGTCATGAACTTCGCACGCCTTTAACCCTGATAGCCGACCCGGTAGAGATGCTGCTTGAAGATTCCGGCATCAAGGGCAAGAGCCGCGAACTCTTGAAGATGGTGCAGCGTAACGCCCTTGCTCTCCAACAGTTGGTAAGTAACATTCTTGATTTCCGTAAGATTCAGAATGGCAAGATGGAACTGAAACTCTATCGCTTCGACATTGTGAAGACCTTGACGATGTGGGTGGGCGACTTCCAGCTTACTGCCGAGCGCAAGCAGATCAGACTGCATCTGGATGTTGATGACTTGAAAGGCAGCCATGAAATGATAGCCGATCAGGATAAGATTTCCCGTATCGTGTTCAATCTGTTGAGCAATGCCTTGAAATATACGCCTGCTGGTGGCGAAATCTTTGTTTCGCTGAAAGATGAAGGTGCCAATCTCCGTCTTGATGTGAAAGATACGGGCAAGGGTATCTCGCAGGATGAGGCTGATAAGATCTTTGAACGCTTCTTCCAGGCCAAGGGTGCTGCCAGCGGTACGGGTATCGGTCTGGCTCTGGTGAAATCATTTGTAGAGTTGCATCATGGTGAGGCTAGGGTAGAAAGTGAACTGGGAAAGGGCTCTGATTTTATCGTTGTCATTCCTCGTGAGCAGGAGGGTGATTCACAAGTTGTCCACAATGATGTGGATATTGTGGATAACTCTGTAAATGCTTCTGCGTCAAGTGGTAAGAATCTTGTAGATGAATCAGTTTTGCAATATATTGACGATGGAGACAGAAGTCGTGGAAAAGTTCAGCGGTTGGTAAGCGAGAATACCAATCGTCCTACTGTTCTGGTTATTGATGATAATACCGATATCCGTCAGTATGAGCGTACACTTTTGCAGGATGAGTATGTTGTTCTTGAGGCTGCTGATGGTAAAGAGGGGCTGGCTGTCGCCTTGAAAGAGGTGCCTGACCTGGTAATCTGCGATGTGATGATGCCTGTTATGGACGGATTGGAGTTGACAGAACAGTTGAAGACGAATACGGCTACCTCTCATATCCCTGTTATTATGCTTACTGCGAAGAACCTGGAGGAGCATCGCGCAGAGGGTTATGAGCATGGAGCAGATTCCTATATTACCAAACCATTCCACAGCAAGGTGCTTCTCGCCCGTATCGAGAATCTCTTGCGACAGCGTCAGCTCCTGAAGAATCTTTATCAGGGGACTAAAGAGGCTGAGAAGGAGATTTCTGAGGCTCATCTGGAAGATCGTGACAAGCAGTTCCTCAAGCAGCTTCAAGCCATTATCCAGAAGAATATTTCTGATAGCGAGTTTGGAGTTGAGGATATGGGACAGCAGATTGGCTTAAGCCGTGTGCAGCTCTATCGCAAGGTGAAGGCGATGACAGGCTCTTCTGTTGTTGACTTACTCCGTAAGGCTCGCCTTGCCAAGGCTAGGCGTTTGCTCGAAACCCGTAGCATGAGTGTCTCTGAAGTAGCCTATGAAGTGGGCTTCTCTGCGCCGTCTTACTTCACAAAATGTTTCAAGGAAGAGTATGGAATGTTACCTGGTGATGTAGGTAATGTGATGAAATAGAGAGAAATACGCTATACCTGAAGTGTAAAATCTGTGAATATATGGATAAAAATCGTTCATTTCCTAGCATAAAAGGTACATTGTATCATTTTTGTCACTATTTGAACGATAATTATGGCTGGGTTTCGCTGAAACTTACTATCTTTGCACCAGAATTTAGAAGTTTATAAATTGTTTCATGCAGAAGTAGTTGCATTTTCATAGGTTTTATGTTTTAAGGTTATAGGATTGAGTATTCATTAAGGTAAGTAGTTTTCTTTAAGGTAAAAAGTTTTGTTTTGGGAAATAACTAGTAATGAGAGAAAGCAGCTGTATAGACGGGATGTCTGACAGCTGCTTTTCGCGTATTATCTGGTTTGTTACTTTTTAAGCGGGCATACTATAGCTTTTTAAAAGGGCTTATTCCCAATCTTCGAATTCCAGTTCCAGTTCTTTGTATTCGGGCTTGAAACTGCTGTTCTCCTTATCTTGCTTTCTGGCTTCTTCTGATGAGGCGTTGCTTACGGACAGACCAAGCAGGCGGATGGGATGAGCCGAGGAGTAATCTACCTGTTTCAGCAGCCGTTTGGCAAGAGGTAGAATATCATCCTTCTTTTTCAGAACCTTTTCTTGCGAGATGCTTCGTGTTATCTGGGTGAAATCGGCAAACTTCACCTTCAGCGTCAGGGTTCTTCCTTCGAAACCGCTTTTGGCGATGCGCTCCAGCAGTTCGAGTACAGTATGGTACAGTTCGATAATCACAGCCGTTTTTAGATAGATATCTTCCAGGAAAGTCTGTTCGCAGCCTACCGATTTCCGTTCCCGGTAGGTGATGACAGGTCGTTCATCTATCCCCCTTGCGAAATCATAGAAGATGTGTCCGGCTTTTCCGAACATTTCTACCAGATGTTCTTCGGATACTTTCCTCAGGTCAGCTCCGTTGAAGATACCCATAAAATGCATCTTTTGCAGTGTTTTCTTGCCCACACCCCAGAAATCCTCTACAGGAAGCTGGGCAATGAAATCGAGCGCCTTGTCGGGATGAATGGTGCAGATGCCGTCGGGCTTGCGGTAATCAGAAGCCACTTTGGCGAGAAACTTGCAGTAGCTGATACCTGCCGAGGCGGTGAGTCCGGTTGCTTCCTTGATACGGGTTTTGATTTCTTTGGCAATATCCACCGCCAGTTCTATCCCTTTCTTATTCTGCGTTACATCAAGAAAGGCTTCATCTATGGAGATGGGTTCGATGAGGTCGGTATATTCCTGGAATATCTGATGTATCTGATAGGATATTTTGGCATAATAATCATGCCGGCAGGGCACGATGATGAGGTTAGGGCAGCGCTGCTTGGCTTGAGCGATGGATTGCGCCGAGTGAACGCCATACTTCCTTGCCTCATAGCTGGCTGTAGAAACCACACCACGAGGTCCGTCGAAGCCAACCGCTACCGGTTTGCCCCGAAGTTCCTGATTGTCTCTTTGCTCTACCGCAGCAAAGAAGGCATCCATGTCGATATGTATAATCTTGCGCTCTGTCATTCTAGCCTTATTTTTCCCAAAAGTACAAAAAAGATGCGTTTCCACAAAATCTAAGCTGTTTTTTATTGTTCGTTAACGTTTTTGGGTATTAGCCTACATGGTCCATCGAAATAGGCTGCGTTGAGCATCGCAAGTACTTGCGTTAGCCAACTCAAGTACTTGCGTTAGCCAACGAAGCTATCTGCGTCTGCTTCCTGAGTCGTCTCCGATAGCTTCCTGAGTCGTCTCCGTTAATTTAACAAGTCGTCTCCGATAGCTTACGGAACCACTTGAGTAAGCTGAACCAAACACTTGACCTCACTGATTCAAGCACTTGACCTCATTAACTCAAGTATATCATGACACGCTCTTAATTGTCTGTAGTGATCTATATGACTCCCTTTGCCTGAAATAGAAAAGAGTTAGTTAAGAAGTAGAAACTAGCAGAAAAGTGTGAAATTCCGTTCATGCTATATCAATTATGTTGCAATGAACGGAATTTGTTATTATTATGTAGAGATTTTTAAAGCCATTATACCTGTTTATATATAACTTTGCAGCAGAAATAAAAAATAGGATTAACAAATTAGAAATTTTAAGTATGCACAACTTTTTAAATGGAAAGAGCGCAGCTATGATGCTTGCACTTTCATTGGTAAATGTTACAGCAGCTTTTGCACAGGATGATAATTCAAGTGCTAAGGAAGAGGGTAATCGTAATGTAATGCTTAATGCAGCCAGTGCGAATGGACCTCGTGAGATTCAGATAGGTTTGCCTTCTGCCGATGTTAACGTATTGGAGAATGGCTTACCTGTAACTTACGCTACCAATCCTCATTCTGTCAATACCATCTGGCGTGGTGATGCAAGTTTGAGCCATCAGGGTTTGCTCAAGATTGCAGAGACAGCTATCACTACCGGTAATATCGGTTATGCCGTGAACTCTTTCACCCAGAAGGGTCAGAAAGGATTCAATGGTACTCTGAACTATAAGAGCAATCACTTCGGATTGCAGGAATTCTCTTTGAATATGAATGGCGATTTGGGAAGCGACTGGTATTACAGCTTTAACATGTATCAGGATTTCGACCCGGGAACCTTCAAGATCAAGTCAACTCCTTACCAGGATCGTACTCAGATTTACAAGGCGCTCCTTACCAAGAAGTATAACGGCAACCGTGGTGAGTTTACTGCCATGTATAGATATGCCAACAGCCATAGCGTATATAATTACGCTACTTCGGGTGCTCCATTCATCTATGTAGGCGATGGAAGCGTAAAGGAGTATGGCGATTTCAAGCTCGGAACTACCTCTTATCTTCCTGTAGATAATGATATGACCTATCGTGATATGCGTACTGGTGAGTTGAAGCAGACTTCTCTCTATGATGCCTGTCTGAACAAGACAAGCGAGGTAACCCTGATGAACAACTACCGTTTTGACAATGGTTTGAACTGGAAGGCTACCTTGAAGTACGATCATTCTCGTGGTGCTTTTGTATTCCAGTCACCAATGTCTATCATCGATTTGAAGAGCGATGCCAACAAGGGCGTATATAATTATAAGTATCGCGATATCGACGGACAGACTAAGGCTTACGATGGTCAGTATGTTCAGACCCGTATGTCTTGTCTCAATGCCGGTAAGATTGATGAGGCTCTCTTCACCACCGAGCTTAGCAAGAAATTCAGTACATCCACCTTCCGCCTCGGCGTGAATGAGTGGTTCTATCATATTGATTATTGCTCAAATACAACAATGTATGACCAGAGTGTACCTGCTGATGGAAGTTATGCCCTGCGAATTTGGGATGCAAACAAGCGCGACAGCTACTTCTACGATTTCAACAAGAACGCCTCTGAGTATTACAAGGGAAGCGAAAACAAGCTGGCTCTCTACTTCACTCACGATTGGGATGTCACCAACAAGTTGAATCTCTACTATGGTGCCCGTCTGGAGTGGCAGAAGCTGAAGGGTGAAAACGCAGCAGTGAAGAATGCAAAGGGTGAATTCGTAGGCCGTTTTGCCGATTACTATCTCGGTGCTACGGCACCAGATAAGACTAAGATTGCTCCGGCTGACTTGAGTTACAACTGGTTGAACTACGATTTCTCTGTAGCAGCAACTTATAAGTTGACCGATAACTTTGGCTTCACTGGCGATTTCACTTACATCGTTCAGCATCCTAAGTTCGAGGCTTTTGCCCCAGCTGCATTGCCAAATACGGATAAGATTTCTGTGCCACTCGGTCGTGCAGGTATCTACTACAATAACTCATGGTTGAGTTTGACATCGTTGTTCTCTTACATATCAAAGACCAACAACAACTCAACTCTGAACTTGCAGCATGGCAGTGAGATCAAGGCAGCTCCTTTGACTTACGATATCCAGACATGGGGATGGACAACCGACGCTGTGGCTCATCCATTTAAGGGATTCGATTTCCACTTCCTCTTCACTTATCAGAAGCCAACTTACAAGAAGTATGAAACCAGCATCACCTTCAGCGATGGCTATGTTGGCAACATCAATGCCACAGGTAATATCGTAGCCGAGATTCCTCAGATCCTCATCGAGTTGGACCCAAGCTACATGATTACCAAGGACATCAAGCTCTGGACCAGCTTCCGTTACTTCAGCAAGACCTACGCCAACATCAACGAGGCATATTACTTCAACGGTCACTGGGAGACTTTCGGAGGTTTGAACTGGCAGGCAACCAAGCGCTTGGCTCTCGGCTGCACCGTAGTCAACTTCCTCAATCAGACTGGTGCCAAGGGTAGTATCGCAGGTGCCGAGCTGATTACCAAGGATGAGGCAAAGGGAATCAAGAATCAGATTATGACGGGTAGCTATCTTCGTCCATTCACTGTTGAATTCACAGCTTCGCTGAAGTTCTAAGCGATATAAATATCAATAAACATCATCGACAGCTTCTATATATAATATAATGTATAGGGCTGTCGGTAATAAGACAAACAATAATACGTTATAGATATAAACAATAACAATTAACAATAATAGTACAATGAGAACAAACAATATGATGAAGGCTGCCTGCCTCATGTTGATGGCATCAGCTACAACTTCTGCCTTTGCACAGAAGATGAACATCGAACACAAGGGTGATACTACTATCATTAAGGTGGAGAATCCTACCAAGTATCTTCTTCTCCCTATCCAGGAAGAGAAGGATGAGGCCCAGGTTTTGCTCGATACAGGTTCTAAGGATGATACCTGGATGGACGTTCGCCTGGCTCAGAATGGTTCTGATTACTATGTGCCTTTCGCTTTGGGCAAGGGTAAGACTGCTACAGTCAAGATTCTTGGCCTGAAGAAGGATGCTTTGGCTCTCAACTTGCTCAAGCTCAGCGATACATTTGATACTACCAACACCGATTACTATCGTCCATCTTATCACTTCACTCCGCTCTACGGCTGGATGAACGACCCTAATGGTATGGTGTATAAGGATGGTGAGTATCATCTTTACTTCCAGTATAACCCATACGGAAGCAAGTGGGGCAACATGCACTGGGGACATGCCGTAAGCAAGGACCTGGTTCATTGGGAGCACCTCGATCCAGCCATCGCTCGCGACCCTGTAGGTCATATCTTCTCTGGCAGTTCTGTTATCGACAAGAAGAATACCGCCGGTTTTGGCAAGAATGCCATCATCGCCATCTATACCAACAACAGTGTAAATCACGATGAGATGCAGTGCCTCGCTTATAGCAACGATAACGGTCGTACCTTTACCAAGTACGAGGGCAACCCAGTGTTGACTCCATTCGATGGTCTGAAGGACTTCCGCGACCCTAAGGTATTCTGGTATGAGAAGGGGAAGTGCTGGTACATGATTGTTTCTGCCGATAAGGAGATGCGTTTGTACAAGTCAAAGAATCTTAAGAAGTGGAATTATGTTAGTGCCTTCGGTAAAGGTATAGGTCAGCAGCCATGTCAGTATGAGTGTCCAGACTTCTTCCAGTTGCCTGTAAATGGTGATAAGAAGAAGATGAAGTGGGTGATGACGATGAATATCAACCCTGGCTGCTGGTTTGGTGGCAGCGCTACCGAGTATTTCGTAGGCGATTTCGATGGCAAGAAGTTTACTTGTCCTGATGCCAACGAAGTAAAGTGGCTCGATTGGGGTAAGGATCACTATGCTACCGTTACCTTCTCAAACACAGGCGACCGAGTTCTGGGTATCACCTGGATGAGCAACTGGCAGTATGCCAACCTCACTCCGTTCAAGCAGAATCGTGGTGCCAACGGTTTGCCTCGAGAGTTGAAGCTTTACGAGAATAACGGCAAGTATTATGTTTCTGAAAATGTAGCTCCTGAAGTATATGCTTTGAGAAAGGAAACCAAGGATTTGGCAGATGCTTCTGTTGCCGATGCCAAGGATCTGAAGGGTGTTGCTGCCAATATGAATGGTGCCTTCGAAATCGAGGCCGATGTAACTCCAGATGCCAACGGTATTGCAGGTATTGAGATTTCAAACAATAAGCGTGAGCGCACCCTGATTTATTTCGATATGAAGCAGGGCAAGGTGGTAATGGATAGAACCGAGAGCGGTTTGACCGATTTCGGCAAGCAGGCAGTTCCTCACGATATCGAGTTGGCTTGGGACAAGCAGCGTGCTGCAGAAGGCAAGGAGCCTGCCCGCATCGCCAACTCCATCAACTACAAGAACGATTTCGCTCTGGCTACCTGGGCTCCGTTGAGTCTTTGCGAGGATGGCAAGAAGACCTATCATGTTGATATTTTCGTAGATAAGTCATCTGTTGAGCTCTTCGTAGATGGCGGTCGCATCGCCATGACCAACCTCGTCTTCCCTGTAGCTCCATACGAGAATCTGAAGCTCTACACCCAGGGTGGCAAGGCAGAATTCAAGAACCTGAAGGTTCATAAGCTCGGTTTGTAATCACGTAAAATCGAGTGTTTCGGATAAAATATAATAAAAGCCTCAGTTTGTAAACGCAAACTGTGGCTTTTTCGTTTTTTTATGCTATCTTTGCACACAGATAGTGTTTTTAAAGATAGATCATGATGGAACAGCAAGTAAAACTAGTACCTTATGGGGTGGCAGATTTTGCTACGGTAATAGAGCAGAATCTATATTATGTGGATAAGACGATGTTTATCCCGGAGCTGGAGAAGCAGCCTCGCAATCTCTTCTTCATCCGCCCTCGTCGTTTTGGTAAGAGCATATTCTTGAGTATGCTCTATTCTTACTATGACTGTACGCAGAGCCATAAGTTCCAGAGTCTTTTTGGAAATCTGTGGATAGGCCAGCATCCTACTCCTTTGCAGGGAAAGTATCAGGTGCTGTTCCTCGATTTCTCCCAGATTACGGGTAATATCGACAAGCTTGAGACGAAGTTTAATTCTTATCTCAGCATCAACCTCGATGCTTTTGTCCGTCAATACTCAGAATATTATCAGGCAGAGATGGAAGAAATCCTGGCGCAGGAAGATTTCGAGGAAAAGATGGAACTGATATTCAAGGCTGCCAAGGCGCACCAGTATCATCTGTATCTCATCATCGATGAGTATGACAACTTCACGAATGTCATACTCAACGAACGTGGTGAAAATGTGTATCATGCGATTACCCATGCCGACGGCTTTTATCGTGATGTCTTCAAAAAGTTCAAGGGTAATTTTGAGCGTATCTTTATGATGGGTGTGAGCCCTGTAACCCTGGATGATGTGACGAGTGGATTCAATATAGGTTGGAACATTTCTATCAAGCCGGAGTTTGATGAGATGCTGGGCTTCTCTACCACTGATGTGGTGGAGATGTTTACCTATTATAAGGAGCATGGTAGTATTCCTGTCGATAGTGATATTGATGCCATCGTCAATGATATGAAGCCATGGTATGACAATTATTGCTTTGCAGAAGAAGCATTGAAGAAGAAAACTCGTATGTTTAATTGTGATATGGTTCTTTATTACCTTCGTAATTACATGGATAACGGATGTTCTCCTCGTCAGATGATAGACCCGAATACCCGTACCGATTACGGCAAGATGAAGAAACTGTTGCAGTTTGACAAGCTGGACGGAGAGCGTAAGGGCATTATCCGCAAGATAGCAGAAGAGGAGCAGATTGTTACCCAGCTTTATGAGTCGTTTTCTGCGTATCAGATTCCAAAGGCAGAGATATTCCCAAGTCTTCTGTTCTATTATGGCATGTTGACCATCAAGGGAACTCGTGGATCCAAGCTCATTCTGGGCATTCCGAACAATAATGTCCGCAAGCAGTATTATGGTTATCTGGAAGAGGAGTATCAGGCAAAGGCTTATGTGGATGTCAACCAGCTCACCGATTACTATTATGATATGGCATACGATGGTAAGTGGGAAGAAGGATTGCGCTTCATGGCGGATGCCTATGCCAAGGTTTCATCGGTGCGTGATGGCATTGAGGCTGAGCGAAACCTGCAGGGATTCTTCATGGCTTATCTGAATCTGAATGATTATTATATCACGGCTCCAGAGTTGGAGTTGAATCATGGCTATTGTGATTTCTTCCTTTTGCCAGACCTTACCCATTATGCCAGTCAGCATAGCTACATTCTGGAATTGAAGGTTCTTTCTAAGAAAGATTTCTCTGCGATAGTTGAAGGTGAGTTTATGGAAGATGGCAAGCCTATGACCAAGGCCGAGAAACAGTGGCGTGAGGCTGTAGAACAGATTCATCGATATGCTGAGGCTCCAAGGGTTGAGGCTTTGCGCCAAGGTACAAAACTCCATCTCATCATCATGCAGTTTGAGGGGTGGGAACTTAAACGGATGGAAGAAGTATAAATTCAATGAAAAGAATCAATATTATCTTAATAGTACTATCTTTTAGTATGCTCCTTCTTCTTGGTGCTTGTACCCAGAAGAAGATAGTGGTTGGTGTGTCGCAATGTTGCGGTGGAGTTTGGCGCGAGAAGGTGAATAATGAGATGCGACTGGCGCAGTATCAATATAAGAATGTGGATTTGCTGTTTACTACAGCAGAGAATGACGGGCAACGCCAGGCTCGTCAGATAGACAGTATGATAGCCAGGAAGGTAGATTTAATCGTGGTGGCCCCTGATAACGTGAATGATGTTACTCCCGCCATCGAGCGAGCTTATCGTGCGCATATCCCGGTTATTCTCTTTGACAGAAAGGTAAAGACAACCCATTATACAGCTTCCATCGGTGGCGATAATGTAGAAGCGGGTAGGGAAGTAGCCCGCTTTCTTGCCAGTAAACTGGATGGAAAAGGTACCGTAGTTGAGATTACGGGCTTGAAGGATGCTTCCCCTGTCATTGAGCGCCATCGCGGTTTCCACGAGGTGATGAAGAATTACCCGGGAATCAAGGTGGTTACCCTGGAAAGCAACTGGAAGTTAGAGCGTGCCCAGGAGTTAATGAAGCAATATCTGGATAATGGCGGACATGCGGATGGCGTGTTCGGGCATAGCGACTTGGGTGCCATAGGAGCCTTTCTGGAAGCAGAGAGACGAGGCATTGATAAGCAGATGCTGATAGTAGGCATTGATGGATTGCCTGGAGAATGGGAAGGAGTGGATAGAGTGAAGAGGGGGCATTTTGCAGCTTCTTATGTCTATCCTACTCAGGGTGAAAAGATTATGGAATTGGCGATGAATATCCTTCAGGGTAAACCCTATAAGAAGGATAATGTGATGAAATCATTCCTTGCTACCCCGGAGAATTGTGATGCCATCGCCCTACAATATCAGGATTTGGAAGCCAAGATGAAGAATCTGGATCAGATTTCTGACAGTCTTGATTCTTATTCAGAGGTTTCCCGTATCCAGAAATGGATGCTTTTGATTGCCTTTATTGTAGTTCTGATTCTGTTCTTTGTCATCTACTATATATATAAGGTATATAGAAAGAAGCTGCAGAAACAGAAAGCCGTGGCTCGTGGCTTTATCGAGAACAAGGAGGGCTGGGCTGCAGAACTGAATCATCTGGATGAGAGTAACCGTTACTTCATGGACCGTTTCAAGAAGAAGATTCTTGAGAATATGGGCAATGCTGATATGAAGATGGATGATTTGGGTGCCGAGATGCAGTTGAGTAAAGTACAGCTCTATCGCAAGGTGAAGGCTATGACAGGAAAAACGCCTGCCGAGCTTCTGAAAGAGATGCGTCTGCAGAGAGCCTATACGCTCCTGATGCAGACTGATAAGACTGTAGCTGAAGTCTCGGCAGAAGTAGGCTTTGCGTTACCGGGCTATTTCTCTTCATGCTTCAAGAAACAATATGGCGTTCTTCCAACAGATTTACGACATAAACCGGTGTAAGATGTATGATATGGTTCTAACTGCTTCTGATATAAAACTTTAAAATCTTAGCAAAAGATAAGAAAATCGTTTCATGTAACATAATTATATAACAGTCTTTTCCCTAATTTTGCAACAGATACAAGCAATGACAATTTTTGAAACTTAAAACGTTATATATAGTATGAACAATCTTTCAAGATTACTGATGAGCTCTGCGCTCTGTACTGTTTGCACCATAGCTAGTGCACAACAGGTAAATGTAAATGGCATCGTAAAGGATGCTGCCGGTGAGACAGTCATTGGAGCATCTGTTATGGTGAAAGGCACAAAGACTGGTACTGTTACCGACTTAGATGGTAACTTTCATGTAGAATGTGCTCCTGGTTCCACACTTGTTATATCTTATATTGGATATAAGACGCAAGAAGTAAAGGCTTCAGATAATATGGAGGTAACACTTCAGGAAGATGCCAACGACTTGCAGGAAGTAGTTGTAACAGGTTATACCACTCAGCGAAAGGCCGATTTAACAGGTTCCGTGGCTGTGGTTTCAACCAAGAACCTGAAGACAACTTCAGAGACAGACCCGATGCGTGCTTTGCAGGGGCGTGTTCCTGGTATGACTGTTACTACTGATGGTTCTCCTATTGGTTCAGGAACCGTGCGTATTCGTGGTATCGGTTCTTTCAACTCTTCTCAGGATCCGCTTTATATCATAGATGGTGTACCTACCAATATGGCTTTGAATACCCTCAATACAAATGATATCGAGAGTATGCAGGTTTTGAAAGATGCTGCATCAGCTTCTATCTATGGTTCCCGTGCTTCGAATGGTGTCATCATCATCACCACCAAGAAAGGTAAGAAGGGTAGCAAGGTGGCTGTTGACTTCTCTGCCAACCTAACTGCACAGTTCTATTCCAACCAGTCGAAGATGAAGTTGATGAACTCCAGCCAGTATGCTACTGCGATGGCTCAGGCTGCCCTGAACGATGGACTCGATCCTGTGGCTTATGCTGCCAACTACGGCATCGACTTGAATGCGGCCTCTGGTACTCCAATCACCGTTTGGAATCCTGCTACCAACCAGTATCAGAACTATACTATCAATGGTCGATACGACGGCTACATCAATGCCAAGAAGACCATGCGATTCTCAGATACCGACTGGCTCGATGAAATCTCTCGCACAGGTTTCTCGCAGAACTACGACCTCTCTGTATCTCATGCCAATGACAAGCATAGCGCTATGTTCTCCTTGGGATACAAGAACAATGAGGGAGTCTTGAAATATACAGACTTCGAGAATATCTCTGCTCGTTTGAACACCTCTTGGAATTTGAACAAGATCGTAACCGTAGGTGAGAATGTAACATTGACTTATACCTCTCAGGTAGATTGCCATCCGATGGAGAATGCCTTGAAGATGCCTTCCATCGTTCCGGTTTACGAAGAAGATGGCAAGACCTTCGCTGGTCCTGTAGGAAGTATGGCCGACCGTCAGAACCCTTGTCGTGAGCAGTATCAGAACCGCAACAACCACCTCGATTACTGGCGCATCTTCGGTAATGCTTTCGTAGAATTGAAGCCTGTCAAGGGATTGACCCTGCGTTCTAACTTCGGCTTGGATTTCAAGACTTCGTTTATCAATGCGATGACGAATACTTATCATTCCGATATTGTCAACAATGACATCGCCAAGACAACGCTCTCGAATAACAATGAGACCAACTGGACATGGTCTAACACAGCCCAGTACGTTACCCAGATTGGCAAGCACAACATCGATGTACTCGGTGGTATGGAAGTTTCCAAGCAGTCGGTTATCGATTTCTCTGCCTATTCAGAAGGCTATGCGCTGGAAGATAAAGATTATATGTGGCCAAATGCTGCAACAGGAACGATGCGTAACTCGGGTGCAAAGGTAGGCTATCGCCTGGCTTCTTTCTTTGGAAAGGTGAACTACAACTGGGATGATCTCCTCCTGGCTTCCTTCACTATCCGTCATGATGGTTCATCACGTTTCGGTAAGGCACATCGCTGGGGTACTTTCCCTGCTGCATCACTCGGCTTCAGATTCTCTAATCTCCTGAAGAAGGATTGGTTGGATGATGCCAAGTTGCGACTCTCTTGGGGTCAGACAGGTAACCAGGCTATCGACAACAATGCACAGTTTGGTCTTTATGTAGTGGATTACGGACTAGATCGTGTAACCTCTACTGCATACGATCTCTTCCTGCAAGGTTCAGGTACCTTCCCTTCTGGTTATCGTGCCACACAGTTGGCTAACCCTAACTTGAAATGGGAGGCTGCTACCCAGTATAACGTAGGTTTGGATTACACCCTGTTTGGCAACACCCTCTATGGTACAGTGGATGCCTATATTAAGAATGTGAAGGATATGTTGATTAATCCTGCTTATCTGGGTGCAACTGGTGAAGGTGGAAATTCATGGCAGAATGGTCCTTCGCTCCGCAACTGGGGTATGGAGTTCACCGTGGGTTATCGCAAGACCTTGGCTAATGGACTTGGCATCGACGTGAACGGCAATCTGGATTTCTTCCGCAACAAGGTTACTTATTTGCCAGCAACAACAACAGGTGCTTACGCTCACACATCTAAGGAAAACCTGGTGCAGAGTGGCAAGTCTTATGGTTCTATCGTAGGTTATGTAGCCGATGGAATTTTCCAGAATCAGGAAGAAGTAGATAAGTCTGGACAGCCAAACGCACGTGTCGGTGGATTGAAATACAAGGACTTAGATGGTAAAAATGGAATTACTTCAGATGACCAGACTTGGATTTTCGACCCTGTGCCAGCCTTCTCTTATGGTTTGAATATTGCTCTCAACTACAAGGGCTTTGATTTCAGTATGTTCTGGCAGGGTGTCTATGACCAGGATGTGTATAACAACCAAAAGTTCCAGACCGACTTCTGGGCTATTACTGATAGTGGTTCTAACAAGGGTACCCGTTTGCTCGATGCCTGGAATACCAACAACACTGGTTCTTCCATCCCACGCTTGAGCACCATGAATACAGCCGATGAGGGTCGTGCTTCTACTTACTTCGTTGAGAATGGTTCTTACTTGAAGTTGCGCACCTTGCAGGTGGGTTATACTATCCCAAGCAGCATCCTCTCTAAGTTGAAGATGACCAGTGCCCGTGTCTATCTCTCAGGTCAGAATCTTTTGACCATCAAGAGCAACAGCCTGACCTGTTCAGACCCGGAGAATCCAAACTGGAACTATCCACTTTCAACATCCGTATCATTCGGACTTCAGGTAGGTTTCTAAAATGTTTCATATTTTTTAAAGAGAATTCTAAGATGAAAAAGTTATATACAATGGTGCTTGCAGCAGCACTGATAGGAACATTCACCAGTTGTGATGATTTCCTGGATTACACCCCAACAGCTGTGGTTGATGAAGACAAGGCATTCAGCGAGCCAGACAAGATGGTAAACAGTGCCTATGCGATGTTGGGCAACTGTTGGTATTCTTACCCATTCAACCTTTGGCCATATGGTGACCTTTCTTCAGACGATTGCTTGAAGGGTGGCGGTGGTACCGGTGACACCGGTTATCACGATGTGGAGATTTGGAGTACCTTAACCTCTACTAAGGGCGAACTCGACGAGTTATGGTATCGTCTCTATTGTGCTGTTTCCCGTTGTAACCGTGCCTTGGTTTCTTTGCAACAGAATGGTGAGAGCAAACTGGGTGCTGAGCTAACCAAGCAGCGTGAGGCTGAGGTTCGCTTTCTCCGTGCTCATTTCTATTTCAAGTTACTTAGCATGTATCGTCAGATTCCTTGGATAGACGAGAAGGTTTATGAGGATAAAACAACAGAGAGCACATCAAACACTCAGTTTACTTACGAGGATTTGTGGCAAAAGGTGATTGCCGACTTCCAGACTGCATACGATGTACTTCCTGCTAAGCAGAAGGATGGCGGTCGTGTCAACAAGATTGCTGCCGCAGGTTATCTGGCCAAATGTTATCTTACCATTGCCTGGGGTGATGGTTATGAGGCAACCAATGGCGTTGACCATATTAATGAGGAGTATATGCAGAAGGTAGTAGATTACACCGATGTTGTGAAGAATTCAGACTATGGTTACATGGAAGATTTCGGCGACATCTTCCTGCCTGACTATAAGAACAGCAAGGAGTCTGTCTTTGCTGTCCAGGCTTCCGACTATAGCGAGGACCATACTACCTTCGGACGTGGCAACTGGTCTAACGTTCTGAATGGCTGTTGGGGTATGTGGTCTTGCGGATGGGATTTCCACAAGCCTTCACAGGACCTGGTGAATGCCTTCAAGACCAAGAACGGACTTCCTGAGTTTGATGACTACAACAAGACTTGTGATTATCCTGTAAACGGTAAGCCTAATAGTCAGAAATGGGATCCACGTTTGTTCCATACTGTAGGAATGCCTACCTTCCCATATAAATATGAGTCAGAATACAAGATGACTACGGCCAACTCTCGTACACCAAACGTTTACGGTTACTATACCTCTCTGAAGGAAGTACCACAGCGTTCTAAGGGTGAAACTTTCAATGGCTCTTGGCAGGCGTTTGCGATGAACGACTATGTGCTCCGTTATAGCGACATTATGTTGATGCGTGCTGAGGCTTTGATAGAGTTGGACCGTCTGGCTGAGGCTCGTACCATCATCAACAATATCCGTCAGAGAGCCAAGAATTCTGTGGATAAGCATATTGAATATGCCAAGGATCAATGTGATATAGCCCTCTATCCGGAGTCTTATTTCCAGGATAAGGAGACGGCAAGAAAGTGCCTTCGCTGGGAGCGTCGTCTGGAAATGGCTATGGAGAACGGCCGCTTCTTCGACTTGCGCCGCTGGGGCATTGCTTCTGAGACACTGAACAAGTATTTCGAATCTGAGCAGAAAGATCAGTATGGAGAGCAAACATACGCTCAATACTTGAAGGATGCCAAGTTCACACCGGGCAAGAACGAGTTCTATCCGGTTCCATATAACCAGCTGTATTACATTCCTGGTCTTTATAAGCAGAATAAGGGATACGAGTAATGGCTTACCGGCATTTTTAAATAATTAGATGTTTTTTAAATGTACTCAATTAATAAATTGACAATGAAAAAGATTTTTGTTTCAGCGCTTGTCGCTCTTTGCGGTTTCACCGCCAGTTATGCCCAGCAGGCTTCCTTCTTGAGCAATAATCACTGTCTCTATCGCATCAGCCAGGAGAGTCAGAACCAGAAGTGTCTCTTGCTTCCTGTACAGGAGGATGCTGAGATGGCAAATATCAAGGTGATTGCTGACAACAAGCAGGTGAAAGCCCTCAATGTGAAGTTGGCTAAAGATCACGTAGATTATTTCGTTCCCCTCTATATGGATGAGTTTGCTGGCTTGAAAGGCCTGGCTCTCGATATCCATGTAAACGGTGATTATAGCAAGGAAGGACTGAATGCCCTCACTTGCTGGAAGGAGATGAAGTTCTCTGATGCTTTCGATATGAAGAATCGCGAGCAGTATCGTCCGGATTTCCATCACACTCCTGCTTACGGATGGATGAACGACCCAAATGGTATGTTCTATAAGGATGGCGTATGGAATCTCTATTTCCAGTATAATCCTTACGGATCACAGTGGGAGAATATGACCTGGGGACATTCTACATCTACCGACTTGGTACATTGGAAGTTCCAGGGTGCCCCTATCCAGCCAGATGCAATTGGTACCATTTTCAGCGGTTCTGCCGTTGTGGATAAGAATAATACTGCTGGTTTGGGCAAGGGTGCTGTTGTGGCTCTCTACACTTCGGCTGGTGAGAACCAGACACAGAGCATGGCTTACAGTACAGATAACGGCAAGACCTTTACAAAATATGAAGGAAATCCTATTATCACCAGTACTGTGCCAGACTTCCGTGACCCACACATGTTCTGGAACGAGGACATCAAGAAGTGGAATATGATTCTGGCTGCCGGTCAGCACATGGAAATCTATACTTCTGATAATTTGAAGGATTGGAAACTTGAAAGCTCTTTCGGTGAGAAGTATGGCAACCATGGCGGTGTTTGGGAATGCCCAGACCTGATGAAGCTGAAGGTTCGTGGCACCGATAAGGAGAAGTGGATGCTCATCTGCAACATCAATCCTGGTGGTCCATCCGGTGGTTCAGCAACCCAGTATTTCGTAGGCGATTTCGATGGTTATAAGTTTACTTGCGAGAGCAAGCCTGAGGTAACCAAGTGGATGGATTACGGAAAGGATCATTACGCTACAGTTACTTTTGATAACGCACCAGAAGGTCGCCGTGTGGCTATCGCCTGGATGAGCAACTGGCAGTATGCCAACCAGGTTCCTACCCAGCAGTACCGTTCAGGAAACTCTATTCCTCGCGATTTAGGTCTCTTCGAGTATAAGGGTGAAACTTATTGCAGCGTGGTTCCATCTCCAGAGATGACTGCGGCAAGAAGCAAGAAGGCTGGCAAGAAACTCACAGAATCTTGCGAGATGGTAGTGAATCTGAAGGGAAATGCTACTATCACTTTGAGCAACGACAAGGGCGAGAAGGTAGTGATGAACTACGATGCCAAGGCAGAAACCTTCTCAATGGATAGAACCAAGAGCGGTAAGGTAGATTTCAGCAAGGACTTCGCTGCAGTCACCAAGGCTCCAACCTATGGCAAGATCAGCCAGCTGCGCATCTTCATTGACAAGAGCAGCATCGAGGCACTGGATGCTGACGGCAAGATGTCCATGACCAATCTCGTGTTCCCAAGCAAGCCTTACAACAAGGTTACTGTAAAGGGAAAGGGTAAGTATCAGGTTTACGACATCAAGTAACCTCATCTGTTAAGAACTGAATCTATAACACTATTGTTTCTAAGAGTGTTACTGATGTAACAATGCAACATAAATGGTAGCCGATGAACGATATTTTATGATATATTGTATCGTTTATCGCTACCTTTGCACCAACAAAATAGAAACAATAACGCTAACAATTATGAATAAATCATTAAAGTTATCAATCATCCCGGTGATGCTCTGTTTCTTCGCCATGGGATTTGTAGATTTGGTAGGTATAGCCTCCAACTACGTAAAGGAAGATCTCAACCTCAATGATGCAACAGCCAATCTGTTCCCATCGCTGGTATTCTTCTGGTTTCTCATCTTCTCGGTTCCTACGGGAATCCTGATGAATAAGATAGGTAGAAAGAAGACTGTACTCCTGTCTTTGCTCGTTACCGTTATCTCACTCCTTTTGCCCATCTTTGGCGAAAACTTTGAGCTGATGCTCGTGTCGTTCTCATTGCTCGGCATCGGAAATGCCTTGATGCAGACATCCCTGAACCCTCTGGTTTCGGTGGTGACATCAGGTCAGAACCTGGCATCCACATTGACCTTCGGTCAGTTTGTCAAGGCGATAGCTTCCTTCCTGGCTCCATACATCGCTATGTGGGGCGCCATGGCAAGCATTCCTACCTTTGGTTTAGGCTGGAGAATTCTCTTCCCAATCTATATGGTTATCGGAATCGCAGCTACCTTCTTCCTGGCTGGTACACCTATCGAGGAGGAGAAGAACGAGGGTAAGGCTTCCGGCTTTGGCGAGTGCTTCAAGTTGCTCGGAAAACCTATCGTGCTGCTTTCCTTCATCGGTATCATGTGCCATGTAGGCATCGATGTGGGTACCAATACCACAGCTCCTAAAATTCTGATGGAGCGTCTGGGATGGACGCTGAACGAGGCTGCCTTCGCTACATCGCTCTACTTCATTTTCCGTACCATCGGATGTTTCACCGGTACTGTTTTCCTCCGCATGATGAAGACCCGCACTTTCTTCGTTATCAGCGTTGTGATGATGGCTTTGAGTATGATAGGCATGTGGGTAGGCGAGAGCAAGATGATGCTTTATATCGCCATCGCCCTGGTGGGATATGGCAACTCTAACGTGTTCTCCATGATTTTCTCTCAGGCACTTCTAGCTATGCCTGATAAGAAGAACGAGGTGAGTGGACTGATGATCATGGGCCTCTTCGGTGGTACCGTCTTCCCTTTGATTATGGGCTTTGCCAGTGATGCTATCGGTCAGGCTGGTGCTGTGGCTGTCATGGCTGTGGGAGTCGCTTATCTCTTCACTTATATCCGCAAGTTATAATATAAATCATCCGCAATCGTTTATATCGTATATAATAAAGTGTAATTATGGAAACAAAGAATTTAAATACAAAATATTGTGTAGGTTTGGGCGAAATCCTCTTTGACGTTCTCCCTAGTGGTTCTCAACTCGGCGGTGCTCCTGCCAACTTCGCTTACCACGCAGGTCAGCATGGTTTGCATTCTGTAGCCGTGAGTGCTGTGGGTAAGGATGCCTTGGGCGAAACAGCCCTTCGCATTCTCGATGAGAAGAAGTTGAAGTATGTAATGCCTGAAGTAGATTATCCTACCGGTACAGTTCAGGTGCAGCTCGACAAGGAGGGCGTTCCTACTTACGATATCAAGCAGGGTGTAGCTTGGGATAATATCCCGTTCACCAGTGATATTAGGGAGATTGCTGTCAATGCTGGAGCTGTATGCTGGGGTTCTCTGGCACAGCGCAGTGAGGTTAGCCGTAAGACCATTTATACGTTCCTCGATCATACTCCAGAGGATTGTCTGAAGATCTTCGACATCAATCTTCGTCAGAACTTCTATACTCCTGAGGTGATTACCGAGAGCTTGAAGCGCTGCAATGTGTTGAAAATCAACGATGAGGAGTTGATTACCATCGGCCGTCTCTTTGGTTATCCAGGATTGGATATCGAGAACAAGTGCTGGCTGATTCTCGGCAAGTATAATCTCGATATGCTCGTGCTGACCTGCGGTGTAAACGGCAGCTATGTCTTTGCTCCGGGTGTGAAGTCATTCCAGGAGACTCCAAAGGTTGAGGTGGCTGATACAGTAGGTGCAGGCGACAGCTTTACCGGCACATTCTGTGCCAGCATTCTGAAGGGCAAGAGCATTCAGGAGGCTCACGAACTTGCCGTAAAGGTAAGTGCCTACGTTTGTACCCAGAATGGAGCGATGCCTCAGATTCCTGAGGAATACACCCGTTAACCTCGCTTCCCCTATTGGTTATATAGCAATATAAAATGATAGGTTTAAAGAATAGTTGATTTAAAGTTAATGTTAGTTGGTAAGCTGCATCCTGTTCGCGAAGAATGGGTGCAGCTTTTTCATTTTCAGAAATACAATCTCTCAATTACAATAAAAGAACCCCTTAAAATGGTAAAATGATGCCCCAAAATGGCAGAAATGAATAAAAAGATAACGTTTTCATTAAAAATATTATAAAAGAGTTGCAGATTAATAGATTATTTTGTACTTTTGCATCTAAAATATTAGTAGAACATTAAAAATATAGATGTTATGAAAGACTTAGATTGGTCTAATTTGTCATTTGGCTATCGCCAGACTGACTACAATGTTCGCTGTTACTATCGCGACGGCAAATGGGGCGAAATAGAAGTTTGCTCTGATGAGTATTTGAAATTGCACATGGCTGCAACCTGTCTGCACTATGGTCAGGAGGCATTCGAGGGCTTGAAGGCTTATCGTTGCCCAGACGGTAAGGTGCGCGTGTTCCGTATGGACGAGAACGCTAAGCGCTTGCAGAGCACATGTCGCGGCATTCTGATGCCAGAGGTGCCTACAGAAATGTTCGAGGAAATGGTGAAGAAGGTGGTTCGCCTCAACCAGGAGTGGATTCCTACCTACGAGAGTGGTGCTACGCTCTATATCCGTCCGCTGCTCATCGGTACAAGTGCTCAGGTGGGTGTTCATCCTTCTAAGGAGTATTGCTTCCTTATCTTCGTAACTCCAGTAGGTCCATACTTCAAGGGTGGATTCTCTACCAACCCATACGTCATCATCCGCGATTTCGACCGCTCTGCTCCTCTCGGAACAGGTATCTATAAGGTTGGTGGCAACTATGCTGCTTCTCTCAGAGCCAACAATATCGCTCACGAGAAGGGTTATGCATGCGAGTTCTATCTCGACGCTAAGGAGAAGAAATACATGGATGAGTGTGGCGCTGCCAACTTCTTCGGAATCAAGAATAATACATACGTTACTCCTAAGAGTACATCTATCCTCCCTTCTATCACCAACAAGAGCTTGATGCAGTTGGCTGAGGATCTCGGTATGAAGGTGGAGCGCCGTCAGATTCCTGAGGATGAGCTGGATACTTTCGAGGAGGCTGGTGCTTGCGGTACTGCTGCCGTAATCAGTCCTATCAGCTACATTGATGACTTGGATACAGGCAAGCGCTACAACTTCGGTGAGAAGCCAGGTCCTATCTCTAAGCACCTGTATGATACGCTTCGCGGAATCCAGTATGGTACTATTGAGGACAAGCATGGTTGGACAACCGTAGTTATTGAGTAATCAATGACTTCTTTATTGCGTAAAAACCAATATTAGAAATATAATTATGATCAAGGCACTTTGAGGAGTTCACGCTCCTAGGAGTGCTTTTTTTATGTCTTTTTATGCCTGGGGGGTAACAGAGTTAACAGTTAACAGCTGTTTTTTCGATACTCCCCCTCGCGCGTACCTTATTATAATATAATATATATATACTTATTTTTATATGTGTGTGGGGGAACCATGCATTTTGGGGGTGTTAACTGTTAACCTGTTAACCCCCTCGCTCTTTTTTCCCCGTCTCTGTGCTTTGCGGGGCATAAGTCATAGATATGCGGGGGAAGAAGCTATGAGTTAGGATTCTTAACACATTTCAGCATCATAAAAGCCTCATGAAAAGCTACGTAAAAACCTCATGACAGCCCTCATTTAAGCCTCTGCCCCGGCATCTTTTATGCCACAGCCCGGTCTTCATTTAAGCCTGAAAAACTGCAGAAAAGCCTCTTATTTTGCAACTGGGAATACGTAATATTCTCTGTCTACATCGTAATCCAGAACCCACTGGTCAATCATCACATTATCGTCTAAAGCCTTGATGGTTACGTTGTGACTGCCGCCAGGCAGCGTAACGTAGAAGCTCTTCAGCGTCTGTCCGCGCCACAGGTCAAACTGCCAGTCCTTTGAGTTGTAAACCTCCTTCAACTGGCAGATTACCGGTTCGCCACGGTCTATGCTCACACTCACCCTCATATCCTTTACAGCGTTTAGGAAGCAAGGAATTGCGGCGATGGTAAAACGCGCATCACCGCTCTTGTCGCAGTAGAAATCATAGCTCAGACTGGCTCCCTTCGGCAATTTCACAGCCTTGCCGCTGTGACCTAACAGCGGACGGACGGTAATCTTCTCGGCTCCTCTAACGGCAGCCTGGGCAAGCGGCGATTCAGTAGCCTTGCTCCATTCGTAGGCATTCTTGGCAATGATGTCGCCGGTAACTACAGAGAGCGGCTTGAGATCGTTGCTGCGGTCGAAGGCATCAAGTTTCAGCTGCTTGATATCGGCAGCCGGGAGTGTGCCCGGAATCTGCGGAGCCTGCATCTCTGCACCGTTGGTAAGGATGAAATCCTTCCATTTGCCGTTTCTGATGCGACTGTAGTAGGCATTGAGCTGCTTCAGTTTGCTGTAAGCATCGATGCTCACAGCCGCTGCAGCCTTCGCCTCATCGTCTTTATTAAACAGTCCCGGACGGGCGATGTGTCTTGCTTCCTGTGCCTCCAGCTCCTTTTCGGCTACTAAGGCAGCCAGGAATATCGGATATTTCACAACCTCGAAGAAACCGTCTTTCTGGTTCTGAGGCAGCATGCGTTCGATGGATTCAGTCTTCGCCTTCAACAGGTCGTAGCGGTGGAGAAAACGCTCCAGTTCGTTGCCGAATTCGCCTGAATGAAACTCAGTATCGCCGTAAGGCATCGCCATATAAGCGGAATGGCGGATGCTTGTAAGGCGGTAATATTCTTCCATCAGAGGCATGATTTTCTTGCCCGTAATGGCGCCAAAGAATACGTTGAGCGTGTTCTGGATATACGTCTTGCAACCTGCTTTCAGGGCGTTTTTATTCCACGCCAGGTTCATCATCATGGCTAGTTGGAAGTTTGACAGCTTCGGATTGGTAATGTTGGCTATCCAGGCACAGTCTTCGTTGTAGTGAGCCTCAGAGCGGTGCGATTTGCCGTGCTGGGCATTCTTGCTCTCCAGATAATCCTTGCTGTTGAGCATTTCGAGCAGCAGGCCCGGCGAGAGATTGCTCATCTCCATCTGTGCATCCGAGCATACCAGCTTCACATTCTCGATGGTTTTGCGGTGTTTCTTCTTGTGCTTCTTGCCCACGAACTCCGTCACCTTGTAGTTTTCCGCCACGCAGATATCGAAACTGTCTACCACAGCCTTGTTGTAAGCAGCCTCGTGCCTGCCGTCTACCTGCCACAGCGTATTGGCTCTCAGGCGCAGCATCAGACGGGCGATGCGGCTGTAGTTCTGCGGTTTCATCCACTGGCTGTTGTTCAGGGCAAGTCCTCTGAATTCTATTCTCGGAACCTCAATCCACTGCTGGTCTACGGGTGTATATAGGCTCTTGCGCTGCGCCGGCTGCAGGTCGTTCCATGCCGCCAGAGGCGAAACGCCAGCCAGCTCAGAGAGTTTCATGATGGCGTAAGCCGTTCCGCGGGCGTTGCTTCCGATAACGATGAGTTTCCCTTTCCTCGTACCGATGTAGAAAGCATCCTTTGCGGTGATAATAAGATGCAGCGGCGCACCGAGTTTTTCTACTGCCGAAAACTCCTTGTTGGTGAGCTGGTCGAGCTGGTAAATCTGTATCGGAGCACCTGATTTTTCTTTCGCATCGAATCCTGTTACGGCTTTCATATCGCCCGCAAACTCCTTGAGGGCAATTTTTACTACCGGCGAAATGATAGAGTTGGTGGTATAAGATACTCTTCCGTAGCCGTCGGTCCAATAAACGTTGGGTGCTGCGGCCTGAGTTTCCGTCTTCTTCACTTTGGTTTCGGTCAGCGCGTTGGCATTCAGGCTAGAGAAGCAGGCCAGAGCCAAGGCAACGCCTAATATAATCTTTTTATATTTCATTTTTCTTATGTTTTTGTCTGTTCGGTTGTAGATTCGCTTTTGCTGAAACTACACATTTCTGCATTTTGCAAAGATACATAAAAGTGTTTAATATCTGAAATTATTTAGTTTTTATTTGCTTATTACATTATTTATTGTTACTTTTGCACCAAATAAATAAAAAGAAATGATGACATTATATCCAAAATTGATTGAAGAGGCGCTTGCTACGGTGATTTATCCAGGCACCAAGAAGAACCTCATAGAGAGCGAGATGCTGGCAGATACGCCTAGCATCAATGGTATGAAGGTGAAGGTGGTTCTTCTCTTTCCTCGTGATACGGATCCTTTCCTCAAGAGTACGGTGAAGGCGGCCGAGGCTGCCATCCATTATCATATTTCGAAAGATGTAGAGGTGGAAATCGTTACAGAGTTCAAGTCGGCTCCTCGTCCTGAGGTGGGCAAGATGCTGCCACAGGTGAAGAACGTCATTGCTGTAAGCTCTGGTAAGGGTGGAGTAGGCAAGAGCACCGTTTCTGCCAATCTCGCTATCGCCTTGGCTAAGTTGGGCTACAAGGTGGGTTTGCTCGATACTGATATCTTCGGTCCTTCCATGCCTAAGATGTTCGGTGTGGAGGAGGAGCGTCCTTATTCTGTTCACAAGGACGGCAGAGACCTCATCGAACCTGTCGAGAAATATGGCGTGAAGCTCCTGAGTATCGGTTTCTTCGTAAGTCCTACTACTGCTACTCTGTGGCGCGGCGGAATGGCTTGTTCTGCCCTGAAGCAGCTGATTGCTGATGCTGACTGGGGTGAGTTGGATTACTTTATCCTCGATACGCCTCCTGGCACAAGCGATATTCATCTTACGCTGCTCCAGACGCTTTCCATTACGGGTGCAGTTATCGTAAGTACGCCTCAGCAGGTGGCGCTTGCCGATGCGAGAAAGGGTATTGACATGTATCAGAATGATAAGGTGAATGTGCCTATCCTCGGACTAATCGAGAATATGGCTTACTTTACGCCTGCCGAGCTGCCTGAGAACAAGTATTATATCTTTGGTAAGGAGGGTTGCAAGAACCTCGCCAAGGAAATGAATGTGCCTCTGCTCGCCCAGATTCCTATCGTTCAGAGCATCTGCGAGGGTGGTGATGATGGTGCGCCTGCTGCTACCAAGGTTGATTCCATTACCGGTCAGGCATTCCTCAGCCTTGCCCAAAGCGTAGTAACGGTGGTGAACCGCAGAAATGCCGAGAAGGCTCCAACCAAGATTGTTAGTACACACAAGTAGTAAATATCCTATTTGATAAGGGTATAAAATAAAAAGCTAGGATTGCCCTCAAGCAGTCCTAGCTTTTTTTTATCAGAGGAGTTAACAGGTTAACAGTTAACAGCTGTTTTTTGCATGGTCACCCCCGAAATTATGCATTGTACATTATCTATTCTCCACGATTTCTTCCGCCTCCTCCTCTTCTTCTGCTACTTCGGCAGTAAGGTCAGCCTTGAGTCTTGCCGATCTCAGTTGCTGCCTGAAAACCAGGCAGGTAGCCAGAAAATAGACACCCGTTTGTATCCAGAGTGCTCTGAATTCCGGCAGAATATCTGAAAGCGAAGCACCCATACTGCTGATTCTGAGGAACCCGCGGATGCCGAAAGTGGATGGGAAAACCCACGAAAATCCTTGCCAAAAGCCCGGAATATTGCTCAATGGCCATGAAACTCCCGTCATAAAAAGCAACGGAACGGAGGTAAATACCACCAGAAGCATCACATTTTCACGATATCTTACCAGACACGACAGCATCAGACCGAAGAAAACGCACGAAAGAATGTAAGGAAGGAGGAAACCGAGAATGGTGGTCCACGTTACCATACTTACAAAACTGAACAGCTTGGGAACTACCAGCGTAAGATACATTCCCATCACGGCATAAACCATGAAATAAACCAATGCCTTGCCGAAAACAATGCGGAAAATACCGCCATAATGCTCGCTTACCGGTATGAGTTCGCGGTTTCTGTTGAGTTCTCTTGATGTTCCCGCTGCCATTCCTATGCCCAGCAGCATCGTCTGCTGCAGGATAAGAACCAGCACAGCCGGCAGAATGGCATTTCCGTAACCTCCTGTCGTGTTGAATATCGGAACCTCATCAAAGGCGAGCGGCTCGGTGGTAATCTCATCGTCTCTATCTGTAAATCCTCCAGCCTGTGTTATCTGGATGCTCGAGTTGATGTGGCTGGCTACGGCCTGCGAGGTCTGATAAATCGCTTTATAGGTCAGCATCAGACTCATATCGCAGTAAACTCCCACATGCGCCTGTTCGCCCCGGTTCAGCTTCGTATCGAAGTCGGCAGGGAAGTAAAGGATTCCGTGAACTGCCTGCCTGCGCACCAGTTCCTTCGCCTCGTCCAGACTGTTGCAGTAATAGGTAGCCTTGGCGTCTGGTGAAGCATCATAATCGCGGATAAACTCGCGTGAACTGTGACTGTGGCTCAGGTCCACAATCGCCGTATCCACTTCTCTCACCACCTCGTTGTTGTAGATCCAAGAGTAGAGCAGCGGATAACCCAGCGGCACCAGAATGCAGAAAATGAGCACACCCTCATCGCGGAAAACATTGCGCATTTCCGTCTTCCAGATGTAGCACATGTCCCAGACGCCATTGATAATCTTATATAATAAACTACTTTTCTTCATTACGGTAAGTATTTATATACCAGCATTGCCTTCTTGATGTTCCAGACAGTGAGCATCGGCAGGGCGCAGAACAGCACCATTGCGCCCCAGTGGAGCACAGCATCGCTCATAGGGAAACCATTGAAGATGTTCATCTGGTAAATCATGTAATAGTGGCGCATCGGGAAAAGCTGGCCGATAGACTGGATCGGAGAATCCATCGAGAAGAGCGGATAGGTGGCTCCGCAGATGGAGAAACTCACCACGCCCCACAACGAACAGATACTCATCGACATGCGCAATGAAGGCATCAGTCCGAAGGCAAAGATGCCGAAACACTGGCAGGAGAGTACGCTCAGAATGCCTAACAGGATGATAGGAAGCGCGCCGCCCGGATGTGGAAACTGCAATACATAATAGATGTAGAATTCGAATAGCAGGAAGATACTCAGGAAGTTGAGTGTCTGTGGCAGCATCTTACCCGCAATGGCGAGATAAGGATTGTTGCCTGCCATCCGCATCCAGTCTCTTGCCCGGTTGAACTTCAGTTCCGTACCTATAGAATAAGGTGTAATCAGGAAGATGAACAGCATGATGAGTCCCGGCACCATTACGCTCGAAAGATAATAGTTGTAGTTGGCGTATGGGTTGCCTATCATGTGCAGATCTACGGCGATAGGCTGTAGGAAGGTCATGATTTCATCGTTCGTCTTTCCCTGCGCCGAAAGTTTCGCCATTCCTGCCGCCGCACCTCCCAGGGTAGAGATGGTTTTCAGATCGCGGAAGAGCAGGGAGCCGGCTGCCAGCGATACGCTGCTGTAATAGAATGAAATCTTAGGCTGCTTCTGGGCCATCAGGCCTGCCTCTGTTCCGTCAGGAATCAGCAGGAAGGCGTAGATTTCGTTCTTCTGGATAGCATGTCTTGCCTCTGCCATGTTCTCGTAATGAGCCACTACCTTGGTGGTCTGGAAGGCATCGAGCTTATGTACCAGCTGGCGCGATGTGGCGGAGTTGTCCTGATCTACTATGCCCACAGGCATGTCGGTAGGCACTCCTCCCTTCATCAGCGTGGTGAAGAAAATTACCACCACGATGGGGAAGATGACCATGCAGAAGAGATAAATGGGGTTCTTCCACATGATGCCGCATTCTCTGAGGGCTATATGATATAATTTCTTAAACATAGATGTTATTTAATGATGAGTGACATTCCCGGGCGCAATCCCTCAATCTTTGTGATAGGACGGGCCTTCACCTCGAATGTCTTGCGGTCGTAGTCGCCATTATCCTTGGTTGCCTTCCAGGTAGCGTAAGAGCCCTGGTCTTTCAGGTAGTAAACCTTCATCTTGATGTCCTTGTTGAAGGCAGGAACGTAAGCGGTGAACTCATCGCCCTTGTTCAGCCCCTTGAGATGGTCTTCGCGAACATTGAAGGTTCCCCACATATCGCTCATGATAGAGATGCTCATGATAGGAGAGCCGAGGCCTACCAGCTCGCCTACCTTAGGATAGACATTGCTTACCTCGCCCTCGCACTGGGCAATCTGAACGGTCTCTTTCAGAAGATTCTTCACTACATCCACAGCGCTCTTCGAAGCCTGGGTGTTGTTGGCAGCCATGCGCTTCTCCTGTTCGCGGGCGCCATTCTTCGCCATATCGTACTGACTTCTGGCAGCAGCCACCTGAGCCTCTGTAGCCTTATAGGCTGCGTAAGCCTCATCGCGCTTCTGACCGCTGATTACGCCCTCGTTGAAGAGGTTCTGCATGCGGTTGTAGGTCTTCTTGGCGATGGTTGCGGCAGCTTCAGCCTGCTGAACCAACTGGTAAGCGCCCTGAATCTGCTCCTTGCGTGCACCTGCATCCGTCAGGTCCTTCATCGCCTCGGCTGCAGCGTTGGTAGCCTGGAGCATCTGTTCCTGCGATTTCATTTCCGGCACTTCGAGGATGGCGAGCGTATCGCCCACATGAACGTAATCGCCTTCTTGAACGCGGAGTTCTACTACGCGTCCCGGCAGTTTGCAGGACACTCTGTATTCTGATACTTCTACCTCGCCCTGAATGGTGTCATCCTTCTGTTCCAGGGTGAAGAAACCGATGACGCCTACGAGAATGACTACTGCTGTAAAACCGATTACAGCGAGCAATATGTTGTTATGCTGTGATTTCTTAGACATTTTGCTTAATCTGAATTTGTTATTATTATTACTGCAGGATACCGAGCGCCTTGTTCAGCCCAACCTGAGTCAGCTTCACGTCGATTTCTGCATCAATCTTCTGGCTCTGTGCTTTCTGCCAGGCAGTCTGTGCAGCCATCACGTCGGTAACCTCCATCACGCCTTCCTTGAAACCGAGGTTGGCGCATCTCAGGTTCTCATCTGCACTGGCGATGTTCTTCATTGCCATGTTGAGCTTCTTCTGGGCTTCCTTTACCTTAAACTGGCTTTGAGTAATCTGCAGATGAATCTTCTCTCTCGTATCATCCAGGTTCATCTGGGCGATATTGCTGGCAGCCTTGGCGGCTCTCACCTTGTAGGCGCCGTCGAACCAGTTCCATACCGGAACATGAACCATCACGCCTACGTTCCAGACTCCGGTAAACTTCTTCTGGAAACCATTGAATACGTTCGGGTTCGAAATCATGTAGCCGCCTGTCAGCATGACGTGAGGCAGATTGATGGCGCGAACCATTTTGGTAGCTTCTTTAGAGATGTCGAGCGCATTCTGCAGCATGCGGAGTTCCGGCCGGGTGTTCAGCGCCGAATCCTGTGCTGCCACTTTCTGCTGCTCGGTGTCAACAGGAGTTCCTGATAAAGCCAGGGTTTCCTTATCTTCATCGGCAAGTGTGATTTCCTGGTTCATCGGAATGCCGCAGAGCTGGCAGAGCAGCATCTTCGACAGAGCGAGTCCGTCTTCTGCTTGGGTAATCTGCATCTCAGCCTCGTTCACTTTCACGTCTACCTTCAGTCCGTCTGCCTTGGTGGCTACTCCCTGCTGAATCATCTTATGAACATCCTCGTTCAGTTTCTTTACGAGGTCGCGGTAACTGATGGCGAGTTTCTGCTTCTGCTTCAGCGAAACGGCGAGCCAGTAAGCCTGGTCTATGCTGTAGAGCGTGCTCTGGGTCTGCTGGTCGAGATCATTCTCTGCAATCTGCTCTCCGATGTCGGCAATCTTGTTGGCTGCAATGATGGCTCCACCCATATAGATAGGTTGGCGAACCATCACGCTTCCAGCCCAGATATTGCGGGTGTCGGTGCGGAAAGCATCTACCAGTTTCTCTCCCAGCGCATTGCCTTGCTGCTGCAGGGGTCCCAGTTTCTCATTCAGCAGTCCGCCTATCTGCTGCGCTATCTCCGGGGTAATCATTCCCTGACTTACAAGTTGGCTCATCAGATTGCTGGCTCCTCCCGATATTCCTCCGGTAACTGTAGAGCCGATATTGCTGAATGTTGATTTCTGACCGTCGTTCAGCAGCGAAATCTCCCTACTGAACCATTCGTAACCGCCTAAAGCATCTACTTTAGGAAGATATTTGGTACGTGCCGATTTCTTCATGTTGTACGCCACGTCTTTCTTGAGCTTCGAGGCATTGAGCTGCTTGTTGTTGCGCAGCGCCATGGCACGGCAACTGTCAAGGCTCAGCGTTTGTGCCTGAGCCCCAGCAGGAATCAATGCTCCCATCAGCATGATAAGAGTTATATATTTTTTCATCCTTTGTTTATAATATTATATAATATTGGATGCAAAATTATGGAATTATTCTTAAATGACAAAGAAATTTTGTTTATCAAATCTTTAAGAATCAAAAATTATATTGCATTGTGGAAAAATAGAACATACCTTCTGGTTTTCCGTAATCCCTTAATCGTCTGTTTCTTAGAAATTCACCCGTTCTGTCTCCCCCCAGGTAGGGTCTACGGTAATGCTTATTCCACCACCCGTACTGTCGTCTCCGCCACCGAATCCGTCAGCAATGGAAATCTCGGTATAGGTTGTTTGGTTCTGATGGATTTTCAAATCGGCTTTTTCAAAACTCTTTACCACCTTTGCATCGGCATTCAGAAAGCTGATACTCATCTTGATGTTCTTCTCTTCTTCATGTGGGAAGGTGTAGACGGTAAAGTCTCTGCCGCCATCTTTCATACTGAAATTCTCGGTCTGACGGCTGTTCACGCAGCCGAATCCGGTGGTTGCATCCAGGGTGCTGCTGCCGCCGGTATAATAGAACTTGATGCTTCTGATTTCTTCGGGAATGGTTTCGTCGTTAATATGTAACTTGAAGGCGCCAACTGCTCGCCTCAGGTTGATGTTTGTGGTGGCGCCCTCTTCGTTTACGCTCAACCTGCCGTAATAATAGAAGGTGTCGGTAAGTTTGTTGCTTGCAAACTTCACCTTCTCGGGTGCGCTGACAGAGCAGTTTCCCTTTCCGTTGTGGGCAATCACCACCAGTCGGTATTCTCCTTCGTCCAGACTTACATAGGCTGTTCCGAAGCCATTGTCTGTTGAAAGCTGGTTCACCGTCTCCAGTTTCTCCTCTCCGTCAAAGATGGCAAGTGTCAGTCTGGAGCACACATCGCCCAGCGCCATCTGCTTGTCGGCAGTTTTGGTTGTCAGCAGACTTATGCCTTCTATTTTCTGCACATGGATAGTTACATTGGCGTTTGCCTCACGTGATTTTCCGGTTGTTTCGTCAATCGAAAACTTCTCGCATGAAGTAAGCGTCGCTACGAGCATCAGCAACAGGGATGCCAGTAACCGATAGGGCTTCTTACTCATAACCGTTCTTATTTACTAGTTGCTCTATGCGTTATCTCGGAGTTTCCTCGGGCATAAAGATGTGGCAAATATACGTTTTTTCTCTTTTCTATGCAAGTAAAATCTAATAAATCTTTATATTTTTTGTCATTTATCTGTTTTTTCGTAATTTTGCATCGGTTTTTCTGTACTTACAGAGCCAATTTTGCATTATATATAATAAGGTATGGAAGATATTGGTATGGATAAGAAGATAAAAGCATTGTTTTTCGATATTGACGGCACCCTGGTGAGTTTCAAAACCCACAAGATTCCGCAGAGCACGGTAGATGCCTTGGAGCAGGCTAAGAAGAATGGGGTAGAGGTGTATATTTCTACCGGTCGTCCGCAACTCATCATCAACAACCTCGGTCAGATAGAACATCTCATCGACGGTTACATCACCACCAATGGAGCCCGCTGTTTTGTAGGCGATAAGGTGGTGAGCCAACACGCCATCCTTCCTGAAGATGTAAAGAAGATTATCGAGGCTGCCGACCGTGATGATTATCCGGCAATCGTCGTAGGAGAGCATCATCTCGCTATCCATCATTATACTGACGAGGTTTATGAAATCTTTGCCAAGGGACTGGGAGTGGATTGTGAAATCTTCCTGACCGATGTGAATGAACTGGGAGATGAGCAGGTTCTGCAGGTAACCCCTTTCTGTTCGGTAGAGCAGGAGGCGCTCCTGATGCCTACGCTTCGCAACTGCACCTCGGGCAGATGGCATCCTGCCTTTACGGATATTACGGCAGCCGATGCGGATAAGGGCAAGGGCTTGCATGCAATGGCTGATTATCTAGGTTTGAACATAGAAGAAACCATGGCTTTCGGCGATGGCGGCAATGATATTTCCATCGTACGGGAGGCAGGCACCGGTGTTGCAATGGGCAATGCAGGAGATAATCTCAAGCAGGTAGCCGATTACATTACGACTCATGTGGATGAAGATGGTGTTAAGAATGCGCTCCTCCATTTTGGCGTGATTTAAGTTCCCGGCGTTATTGACTTTTTTTTCATAACTCCCTATATATAATAAGGTGTAATCCTGATGAAGCCTTTTTGATAGGCGAGTTTCATTTTAATAAAATAATAAAGGCAAACATGTTATTTATTGTAATAAATGACGTGTTTGCCTTTCTGTTTTTAACCTCCTTTTTGTACCTAGTTTCTTCTTGTTATTTACGTTTTGTGAGAATAAATACCAAAAATGCTTACGAAAAGTAATAGAATATACGAAAAATATACATAAAGTACTATAAAGTTGATATTTTGTATCAAATTGTTTGCTAAAAAATTGTTTAATTAGCAAAAAGTATGTATCTTTGCACCCGATATTTGTAAGTTGTTTAATTTTTAAGAGAGAGAATTATGGTAAAAAGATTGACCATGCTCATGGGGGGCTCGTTCTTTCAACAGGAATGGCTCTCGCTCAAACTACTGTTACAGGTAAGGTTGTTTCTCAGGAAGATGGTGAGCCGGTGATTGGCGCATCTGTAAGAATTGTAGGAACTAAGACTGGAACAGCGACTGATGTCGATGGTAATTTTACTCTTCCTAATGCCAGCAAGGATGCTGTCTTGGAAATCAGTTACCTCGGCATGCAGACTAAAACAATGAAAGCATCTGCTAAGATGAAGATTATTTTGGCTTCTGATGCAAGAAATCTTGACGAGGTAGTTGTTACTGCCTTGGGTATGAAACGTTCAGAGAAAACTTTGGGTTATGCTGCCAGTACAGCCAACGCTTCTGAGTTGACTGTTGCTAAGTCTGGTTCCCTGATGAGTGGTCTTCAGGGTAAGATGGCTGGTGTGCAGATTTCTGGTGGTGGTGTTACAGGTACCTCTCAGAAAGTCGTAATTCGTGGTATTTCTTCTGTTTCCAGCAACAACCCATTGTATATTGTTGATGGTGTGCCTATCAACAATGACCGTTTGGGTGATAACTCTGTTGACTTTGGTAGTGGTGCAGGCGACATTAACCCAGAGGATATTGAATCGGTAACTGTATTGAAGGGTGCTTCTGCTACTGCTCTTTATGGTTCCCGTGCAGCCAATGGTGTTATCATGATTACTACAAAGAAGCCACAGGGTAACAAGAAGGCTTCTATCACTTACGATGGTTCTTTGACATTTACTGATGTGCTCCGTGTGCCAATGACTCAAAATCTCTTTGGTCAAGGTTGGGGTTCCTGGTCTAATGAGGAGAATGGTTCTTGGGGACCTCGCCTCGATGGTCGTGAGCACTGGTATGGTTCCACCGGTCTTTCTAACGGCGAGACTTTAACCAAGCCTTTTTCTTATGTTAAGAACAATATCCGTGACTTCTATCAGGTAGGTAAGGAATGGAACAACAACGTATCTCTCCGCTATGGTGATGAGAAAGTAGGTATTGTTGCGTCTTACGGTAATGTAAGTTCTAATGGTATTACTCCTAATGATGGTGATACATATCATCGTAATACCTTCTCACTCCGTGGTTACGCCAATATCGACAGATTCCATCTGGACATGTCCCTGAACTATGTTCGCAAGGATATGCGCCGTTCTCGTGATATGTATATGGAGCTGCTTCAGGGTGCTTCTGATGTTCGTTTCACCGATATGAAGGATTACAACCTTGAGCGTAACAATGTAGATAACTACTATACATTGTATGCTACCAACCCATATTATATGGTAGATAACTTCTATTCTACTTATCAGGACGACCGTATTTATGGTAAGCTGGAGTTGTCATACGATATTACCAAGGATATCAAGGTAATTGGCCGTTTCGGTGGTGATTATACCAATTATAAGACCGAGCGCATCGAACCACGTATTATTTATACCGAAGGTTCTTATCAGGCAACTGGTAATGGTACAACTGTAGGTAACCAGGGTTACTATTCTAAGTATCGTTCTCAGCGTGGACAGATTGATGCCAGCCTCTTATTGACCGGTAATCATACTTTCGGTGATTTCTCGGTAGGTGCAACCTTAGGTTGGAACTTGAACCAGAGAAACTATGATAATGTAGGTGGTTATAATGAGCAGTTGGATATTCCAGGTTGGAATTCCTTGAGTAATACATCTTCCTATTCGATTACTGATACTGACTCTTGGAATAGAAGATTGTTGGGTCTCTTGGGACAGGTTGAATTGGGTTATAAGGATTGGGCTTTCCTGAACCTTTCTGCCCGTAACGACTGGTCTTCTACTCTTCCTATGGGTGATAACAGCTTCTTCTATGGCGGTGCCAATGTGTCTGTGCTTCTGAATCAGGTTATTCCTGCTTTGAAGAATGTCAAGCAAATCGACTTGTTGAAGGTTCGTGCAGCTATAGGTCAGACAGGTAATGATGCTAATGTATATATGACCAATTCATATTATGTACCAGCTCAGTATTACTATACTTATTTGCCAATTTCCGGTGTTTCTGGTTTGACAGAGTATAACCGTTTGCCAAATAAATCATTGAAGCCTGAGATTACAACTGAGTATGAACTTGGTTTGAGCGGTACATTCTTTGGCAACCGTTTGAGCTTCGATGTGGCTTACTATGATCGTACAACCAAAAATCAAATTATCTCTGCTACTTTGGCTCCTGAGACAGGTTATACTTCTAACACCCGTAATGTAGGTAAACTTCAGAACAAGGGTATTGAGGCGATGGTTAATTTTACTCCTATCCGTACTAAGGATTGGGAGTGGAGTGTAGGTGCTACATACGCTAAGAACTGGAGTAAGGTGAAGGAACTTTGGGATGGTCTTGATGAATATACCATTCCTGTAGGTACTACAAGTACTGGTTTGTATTCTTCTATGCGTGGTGTATCTTACGTATTGAAGGTTGGTGAGCCTATCGGTATCTTCAAGTTGCCAGCAACACAGAAGGTAACAGATAAAAACAGTCCATATTATGGTTATAGAATCGTAAATGGTAATGGTTTCTTGCAGTCTAGTACTACAGATTATGATTATCTCGGTTCTTCTCAGCCAGATTTCGTAATGGGCTTCACCACACATCTGAAGTGGAAGAACTTGAGTCTTGCTGCAACGGGCGACTGGCATAAGGGTGGATTGATGTATTCTGAGACATCTTATATTACTCACTTCAATGGTAACTCTACAGAGACCGTATTCAATGAGCGTGATGCTTTTGTTTATCCTCATTCTGTAAAGATTGTTGGTGGAGAGTATGCCAAGAATAATATTCCAGTTGCTTCCAACTATATGAATTATGTTCAGGGTAACTATAGCTACAACCCGGAGGTGCGTCGTGATTTCGTTGTAAGCCGTTCTTACTTCAAACTCCGTGAGTTGGCTTTGACATACGATTTCCCTAAGACAATCACAAGCGCATTGAAGATGCAGAAGTTGTCTTTGAGTCTCGTTGGCCACAACTTGTTGCTCATCACTCCAAAGCATCAGAATTATATCGACCCAGAGTCTTCTAACTTTGGTAATGATATCAGTTCTGAGTTTGGTGAGACTATGGGTTCTGTGTCAACTCGCAACTATGGTATTAACTTGAAGGTTGTATTTTAATTAAAGGAGATTTCTTATATGAAAAGATATAAATTTTTAAGCGCAGCATTGCTGGGAGCCCTCTTGACAATGGGTACTGTTACTTCTTGTAGCGATTCCGGTTATTTGGATATCAACTACAACCCAAACTATCCTTCTACAGCTTCCTACAAGCAGTTGCTTCCGGCTGCCGAAGGTTCTATCGTAGCTGTCAGTGGTCTTTATCAGCAAATTACTGGTGACTTTTGGTGCCAGTATGTAACACAGGGTAATAGTACAAACCAGTATAATACATTGTCTAATTATGCTGTAACAACATCAGGTTCTATTCCTCCTGTTACTACGATTTGGCAGAATACATATGCCAACAGTTTGGAAGATTTAAAGCTGGCTTTGGCTTCTGCTGAAGAAAGTAAGGCTTGGAACTATTGGATGGTTGCCAAGATTCTTCAGGCCTATAATTTCTTGGTATTGACTGATACTTATGGTGATATTCCGTTTACAGGTGCTCTTGATGTCGAAAACAATCCACATGCTGCATTTGATGATAGCAAAACCGTAGTATATCCGGGTATTCTGGAGATGCTGGATGCTGCCATTGCCAAACTCGATGATGCTAAAGCTGCAGAAAAAGCTTCACCTTTAGGAACTGCTGACTGTTTCTTGGGAGGCAGTATGGATAGCTGGGCAGGCTTTGCAAAGAGTTTGAAGTTGAAGATGTATCTCAAAGACTTCGACGCTCATAAATCTGATATTCAGGCTTTACTTAGTGCAGGTGGTCTTTTGGAGCAGGATTGTGCTTGGGTAAATTGGGAAGATGGCGCTAATAAGGGTAATCCTCTTTATGAATTTAATATCCGTCAGTTGAATACTACTGAGAATATTCGTGCTTGTCATACTTTCTTGGAGTATCTTTTGGATAAGAAGGATCCTCGTATCATCAAGTTGTATGAGGTAACTGCTAATGCCAAAAAAACTCTCGGCTATTCTTCTGATGAGGAACTGGTTGCTCACATGGATGAATGCTACGAGGGCCTTCCTTGCGGAGATAAGCCAACTACTGATGAAACTACAGAGGGTGGTATTGCAATCTCTAAGTCTTCTCGTATGAAACAGGCTTATGATGATGCTGTCTATCTGATGAATGAGGCTGAATGCGAATTGATGATTGCTGAGGCTTATGCTCGTTTGGGTGATGCTGAAAAGGCTGAGGAATATTATAATAAGGGTGTTCTTGCCGGCTTCAGCCGTTGGGGATTTGATGGTACAGTATTCGTTGATGGTGCTTACAAGTTCAATAAGGCTGATATGCTTCATAGTATCGCCATGCAGTATTGGGTAACTTATGCTGGAGCGAATGCTTATGATGGCTGGATGACCCGTAACCGTTTGGGTATTCCTGAGGTGCAGGCTAATATTACTGTTCGTAAATCAACAACTGCTTTGCAGCGTGAATTGTCTGATGGTTATGTGTTAGGCAATTTGGTTGATCCAGGTGCTAGCAATATGAATGCCGGTGAGTATCCTATGCGGTTGCTTTATCCTACAGCTACTACATTGTATAACTCTGCTGCTGCCAAGTATGTAGAAGAGAATGGAAACTCGCTGACCAAGAAACTTTGGTGGGAGAAGTAATGATTATTAATGTAATAAACGAAAAGTCATGAAGAAAATATTATATTTTTTGAGCTTTGTTTTCGTAGCATTGTTTACTGCATGCTCTGAGGGAGACGATTTCGATATCGATTATACTCCTATTGCTCCTGTTGGTGGTGAGTATAGAATCAATGTGGAGAGAGGTTATGATGCTTCTAAGACAGATGCAGAGTATTGGGCTTCTAATCCAACAGATGCTGAATTCATCTTTAAGACTGATGGTACAGGAACCACTTCGGGTGTTCTCTATGCCTATCTCAGCAATACTACCGATTATGATAAGGATAAGGCATGGATTCGTGTAGGCTCAACTGCCTCTAAGGCAGCTTACGCCATCAATGCTAAGGTATCTATTGATATGAGTGCTTATACTTTTGGTGGTGAGAATGTGGATGATTTCATTGGTAACTCTGCTACAGCTACCGACAAGGTAACTGTTAGCGGTAAGTGTGGTCACAATACTTATACTACTGTATCTGGTACTGTGACAGATGAAATAAGTTTCACCTATTCCCGTTCTGACCAGCCTGGATATCATTACAGAGTAACAGGCTTTAAGTCTACTGGTTGGGCTGAGGATAACAAGTAATATACTTTTGCTATACATGAATTATTCCTAGATGATGTTTCTAATGATATTGTCTAGGAATAATATTAAAGATATAAGGCAAAGTGATTTGCCTCGTTGTTGACAAAGTCAACACTTATATCTCTCTCGTCTTGGGGACTGGCGGTGGCCAGTCCCCTTTTTGAATTTATAAGAGAGATTTCTTGGTTAATGAGGGTGTGTCATAAGTCTGGATAATAGTTGGTGTATAACAGTTGGCTACCGCATGCACAACAGGTGTTGTGCATGCGCATATCAGCTGTTATGCAAGCGCAC
>OHCB01000084.1_pt1 | contig 36498 bp, 32 predicted proteins | sample 1577501 | NCBI WGS metagenome assembly OHCB01 (sample SAMEA3879582, study PRJEB24766) | human gut metagenome | biome: human-associated habitat; feature: feces | place: USA | collected 1985/1987
CCAGCCTCTATGAGGACGAGTTTGTAAAAGCGGTGATCGGTCATTCCCAGCAGGCGGAACAGACAGACCGCAAGCTGAAGGAAAAAGAGCTAAGAACGCTCCTTGCCCGTGATGAAGAATTGGACGGCCTTTTTGAGCGCATCTATGAGGACAATGTTTCCGGCAAGCTCTCCGATGACCGCTTCGCAAAAATGTCCCGGCGGTATGAGGACGAGCAAAAGGAACTGGCAGAGAAAATAAAAAAGCTCCGCTCCGAAATAGAGAAGCAGAGCAGCCGTTCCATGACAACGGATATGTTTATCGGTCTTGTCCGCAAGTACACCAGAGCGAGAAAACTGACGCCCAGGATGCTGAACGAACTGATTGAGAAGATTGAAGTGTTCAATGCTGAGAAGATCGACGGCGTATGGGAGCAGCGGCTTCGCATCCACTATAACTGCGTCGGAACGATTGAGATTCCAACGGTGCTGCCCCTGCCGATCCCGGAAGTGTCCGTAAATACAAGAAAAGGCGTAGTCGTCAACTACGCCCCCTGTGAACTCGCTGTATAAAAAGCGAGTGTTCTTACAGCCTTTCAAATGCTGTAAGAACACTCGCCATGGTGCCGGTGGTGGGACTCGAACCCACACGGAGTCGCCCCCGGCGGATTTTGAATCCGCTACGTCTACCATTCCATCACACCGGCATGTGACCCGATTATTATACCGTATTTTCTTCCCAAATGCAAGACAAAAATTGCGGCCCCGCCGGGGGCCGCAATTTGGCTTTTCAGAACGGACTCACTGCTTCACCCACTGGACGGGCAGCTTTACATGGAGGTCGTCCAGATTATCAAAGAGCTCATAGCTGCCGCCGGTCCACTGCATGGTGCCGCCGGACAGGGTGTATTCGGCGCAGCTGTCATCGCTGAAGGTGTCTGCCTTATCGCTGAGATACAGCTTGCCCTTGGCTGCCCGGAAATAGCCGGACTCATTTTCATCCGCCAGGCCGTCCATCATCTGGTCCACGTCTATCGAGGCGTCCATCATCTGCTGCACATATTCCTCCACGGTGACGCCCTCGGCCGCCATGGCCTCGTCAATGTCGGCCCGGTTCATGCCCTGATCCTCCAGCTGCTGATAGATCATCTCCACCGCCACAGGGATCAGCGAGTCAATGTAGGTCTGGAGGGAGGTTTTCAGGGCGTCCCGATCCACGTTCAGCGTATAGGTGCCGTCCTCGTTCAGCTTCAGCACAAACACCATCTCCATGGTGGCGTCCGTGGACAGGTCCATCCCGGCCCCCTGGTTGACGCCCTCCTGGAACATCTCCGTCATGTCGCAGTTCCATTTCCAGGTGCCCGCCACTTTGGCGTTGTCGTCGCCGCTGCACGCCGTCAGGCTCAGGGCCATCATCAGCGTCAGCAGCACAGCAATGATGCGTTTCATACTCTTTCTCCTTTGTTCATCTTTCTTCCTGGCCGTTCAGGCTACGTTCAGTTTACACAATTTTAACCGCCCTGTCAACCGGATTTTTTGAACGCTGCGCCTGCGGAGGGGCTTACTGCCTGACCCATTTCACAGGCAGCTGAGCGCCGGCATCCTCCAGAGTACCGATGGGACCGCTGTCGCCGCCGGTCCAGGTCATCACATCCCCGCCCAGGCTATACTCGGTATAGTTGTCCCGATCGAAGGAATCCTTTTGCTTGCTGACATACAGTCTGCTGCCGTCGGACCGGAAATAGCCGCTCATGGAATCCCCGGCTACGCTGTCGGCCACCTTATACGGGTCGCCCTGGCTCAGCAGCGTCAGCTTCATATAGCTCTCCCAGGTAAGGCCCTTGTCGGTCATGATCGCGTCAAACTGCTCCCGGGTTATGCCCTTGCTGGCGGCCATCTCCTGGTAACCCTGCTCTATGATGGCGTCGATGTATGTGTCTATACACGACTGCAGGGACTGGTACAGGGCGGCCTTGTCCACCGCCATGGAAAAGCTGCCGTCCCGCCGGAAGGTCAGCACATAGACCATCTCCACGGTGTCGATCTCCGTGATTTTGTTTTCTTTGAAGATCTGGTCGGTAACATCCATGGTCCATTTCCAGGTTCCCTCCAGGCTTTCGTTCTTGCTGCTGCCGCAAGCTGTCAGACTCAGAAGCAGCAGCGTCATCATGAGCCATGCCAATACTCTTTTCATAGTGTCTCCCTTGCGCTTCCTGTCTGTTACTGCTTGACCCAACGAACGGGCGGCTGAACGTCAACGCCCTCCAGGAATTGGATCAGATCGTTGTTGCCGCCGGTCCAGGTCATCGTGCCGTCGGAGGACAGAACATACTCGGTGCATTCATCCTTGTCCAGAGATTTTTCCCGCTTGCTGACATACAGCCTGCCGCCGTCGGCCCGGAAATAGCCCTCCATGATTATGCCATCGCCCAGCCGGGCCACGAATTCCTCCGCCGTTTCATCGGTGTTGTTCCGGCCGGCGAGATAGGCCTGCCTGTACTTCTCCGTCTCCTCCGGGCTCAGGCTGCTGGACTGGAATATTTTCTCGGCTTCCTGATCCATTTCTGCATAAAACGTGTTTTCCATTTTCTCCAGGTATGCCTGAATGGAGGCCTTCACTGCGTCCCGGTCGATGTACAGGGAATAGGTGCCGTCCTCGTTGAAGGTTATCGCATACACCATCTCCACCGTGGCGTCTGTGGGGCTGCCGATCAGATCCATGCTCATCTGGTCGAAGTCATCGGTGATATCGATGGTGTATTTCCAGGTGCCGGTGATCTGGCTGCTCGCTTTTCCGCTTTCCACACCGCTGCAAGATGCCATAGCAGAAATTAGCATAAGCGCCGCTATGACTGTATAAACCTTTTTCATACTCTTTCTCCTTTATTCATCTTTCTTCCTGGCCGTTCAGGCCACATACAGTTTACACAACCCCTCCCGGTCTGTCAATCGGATTTTCGACTTTTTTCGCCACGCCCCGGCAGTTTCCGGAAGAAATTTCAAATTACCTATTGACTTGGTAGTTAATTTCGGTTATACTCCAATTACAAACCAAACCGATAGGTAATTCAAGCCTGAAACAGGGAGGAATATACAAATGACTGTTTACGCAGATAACGCGGCCACCACCAGGATGAGCCGGACGGCCCTGGACGCCATGCTTCCCGCCATGGAGGAGAACTACGGCAACCCCTCCAGCCTGCACAGCGTGGGCCAGCGGGCGGCGGAGCTGCTGATGAAGAGCCGCGAGACCGTGGCCCGGTGCCTGAACTGCCAGCCCCGGGAGATCATCTTCACCTCCGGCGGCAGCGAGGCCGACAACCAGGCCCTGCTTTCCGCCGCCGCCATCGGCCGCCGCAAGGGCAAGATGCACATCATCTCCACCGCCTTCGAGCACCACGCCATTCTCCACACCCTGAAGAAGCTGGAGAAGGAGGGCTTCCAGGTGGAGCTGCTGCCGGTCCACGAAAACGGCATGGTCTCCGCCCGGCAGGTGGCCGACGCCATCCGGGAGGACACCTGCCTGGTGACGGTCATGTACGCCAACAACGAGATCGGCAGCATCCTGCCCATTGAGGAGATCGGCGCCGTGTGCCGGGAAAAGGGCGTTCTGTTCCACACCGACGCCGTGCAGGCGGCGGGTCACCTGCCCATCGACGTCCAGGCCCAGCACATTGATATGCTGAGCCTCTCCGGCCATAAGTTCCACGGCCCCAAGGGCGTGGGTGCGCTGTACGTCCGGGGCGGCATCCCCCTGGTGAACGTCATCGAGGGCGGCGCCCAGGAGCGGGGCAAGCGGGCCGGTACGGAGAATGTCCCCGACATCGCCGGCATGGCCGCCGCTCTGGAGGAGGCCTGCGCCCACATGGAGGAAAACCGCGTGAAGGTCACGGCCCTGCGGGACCGGCTGATTGAGGGCCTGTCCAAGATTCCCCACAGCGCCGTCAACGGCGACCTGGAGCACCGTCTGCCCGGCAACGTGAACCTCTGCTTCGAGGGCATTGAGGGCGAGTCCCTGCTTCTGCTGCTGGACGCCGCTGGCATCTGCGCCTCCTCCGGCTCCGCCTGCACCTCCGGCTCCCTGGACCCCAGCCATGTGCTGCTGGCCATCGGCCGGCCCCACGAGGTGGCCCACGGCTCCCTGCGGCTGAGCCTGTGCGAGTGGAACACCCAGGAGGAGGTGGACCACATCCTGCGGGAGGTCCCCCGGGTGGTGGAGTACCTGCGGTCCATGTCCCCGGTGTGGAAGGACCTGGAATCCGGTAAGAAAGCATTCATGCTGTGACAACGAAAGGAGCGTTTTGAATATGGCACTGTACAGCGATATTGTGATGGATCATTTCATGCACCCCCGCAACGTGGGTGAGATCGAAAACCCCGACGGCGTGGGCCAGGTGGGCAACGCCAAGTGCGGCGACATTATGAAGATGTACCTGAAAATCCGGGACAACGTCATCCAGGACGTGAAGTTCGAGACCTTCGGCTGCGGCAGCGCCATCGCCTCGTCCTCCATGGCCACCGAGATGATCAAGGGCAAGACCATCGACGAGGCCCTGGCCGTTACCAACCGCCAGGTGGTGGACGCCCTGGGCGGCCTGCCCGCCCACAAGCTCCACTGCTCCGTGCTGGCGGAGGAGTCCATCAAGTCCGCCATCAAGGACTACTATGACCGCCACGGCATCGAGTATGACCACAGCAGGTTCCCGGATGACTGCGGCTCCTGCGAAAGCTGCCGGATGGTGTAACATGGTCATTTCCAGCAAGGGCCGCTATGCCCTGCGGGTGATGGTGGACCTGGCGGAGCACGGCGGCGACGGCTACGTCTCCATGCGGGACGTGGCCCGGCGTCAGGAGATCTCCGACAAATACGCCGGCCAGATCATGACCCTGCTGAGCCGGGCGGGACTGGTGGATGGCGTCACCGGCAAGGGCGGCGGCTATCGCCTGACCCGCCAGCCGCAGGAGTACCCCCTGGGGGAGATTCTCCGCCTGACGGAGGGCTCCCTGGCCCCGGTGGCCTGCCTGGAGGAGGGGGCCCACCCCTGCGGCCGGGCCTCCCGCTGCCGGACCCTGCCGGTGTGGAACCGCCTGGGCCAGCTCATCGGCGACTATCTGGACAGCGTGACCCTGCGGGACCTCCTGAAAACCGACGAATAACCCCCGCGCCGGACCTTTGGCTTGCCAAAGGTCCGGCGCGTATGCTATACTGGATAAAAATCCCGCCGCAACCTGAGGTTTCCTGCCGTTTTCCGGGGAAATGCCCCGGCGCAACCTAAGGTTGGTGGATTTTATCTCCGGCGGGGCGTACAATGGGACCATACAGACGGGGCATCCCCCGAAAAAAGGAGGCACGCGCCATGTTCGACAGCTTTTTCTCCGGCGACGGATTCATTTCCATCTTCTTCCTGCTTTTCATCGTGGCCTTTGTGGCGATCCTGGGCATGATCCTGGTGACGTTTGTCCGGGAGCTGTCCCAGCGGAACAGGAACAACCACTCCCCCCGGCTGACGGTGGAGGCCGCAGTGGTGGCCAAGCGCCAGAGCTTCTCCTCCCACCGCAGCGGCGATGAGCTACACACCACCGCCTCCACCCGGTATTTCGCCACCTTCCAGGTGGAAAGCGGCGACCGCATGGAGCTGCAGATGAGCGGCCAGGACTACGGTATGCTGGTGGAGGGGGACCGGGGCCGCCTGACCTTCCAGGGGACCCGGTATCTGGACTTTCAGCGGATGTGATATAAAGGAGGACACGCCATGGCAACGATACACTGCAAGGCCTGCGGAAAGAGCTATAACTACGAGAAAAACGGCTGCTGCCCGGAGTGCGGGGCCTATAACCGCCCGCCCCGGCGGGAGCAGGTGTATGCCGACGGCACCGTCCACCATCTGGACGGCTCCTCCCGCCGCCCGGTGCCCAATGGGGACAAGGTCTGCTACGAGCGGAAGGAGAACCACCAGAAGAAGGTCTGCTTCGAGGACCAGGCCCGCCAGGTCCGGGAAAAGCTGAATAACCTCAGCGGCCCGGCCCGCCAGGTGAGCCTGGTGGGGGTGCTGGTGGCGGGGCTGATCATCCTGTCCCTGGTCAGCTCCATCGTCTCCAGCTGCCAGACCCGCCACCCGGATTATCCCGTCGACCCGGTCACCCCCGCCACCCAGGAACCGGCGGTGCCCCAGGACTGGCTGTGGTGGAGTGACTGGCAGGGAGGCCGGGTGGGCCTGTTGGGCGCGTCCTATGAGGACGGCACCCTTCAGGTGGAGCTGGAGATCCAACGGGACCCCGGAGACGTGCTACTGGACGACTTCTGGCTTTACTGCGTGGACGAGGACGGCCGGGAGCTGACCCGGGCGGTCAGCGACGCCAGTTGCCAGGAGCAGTACTGGACCCTGCATTTTGACCTGTCCGCCGACTGGTACGACAACCTTCAGTATGTGGAGCTGCAGCTGCTGGCCCCGGACGGAACCCAGGATGGTTTTCTCCTTCTGTTGTACCAGGGCGATGGCGCTCTGGCAGGCTGAAGGGCCTGACCCGGCCCGCCGGGGACGTCGGCCCCTACTTGGCTCTCCCTCCGGGAGAGCTGTCACCGAAGGTGACTGAGAGAGCCTATCTTAATACTGGGTCATGTCCGCTGCTTTTCCCGCAGGGCCAGGGCGCGTTGGGCCACCACCGGGTCGGAGTCATAGTGGACGTATCCGCCCCGGACCCGCTGGATGGCGTCGTTGCCCTTTCCGGCCAGGACGATCACCGCCCCCTCCGGGGCCTCCAGAATGGCCTGCTCCACCGCCCGGGTGCGGTCTAACTGGATGGTGACCCGGGCGGGGCCGCCCTGGGCGGCGGCGTGGGCCAGACGGCCCGCGATGTCGGCGGGATCGTCGAAATCCGGGTTATCGGTGGTGAAGAAGATCCGGTCGGCGTATTTGCCGCACATCTCGCCCATGCCCTGGATCCGCTGGGGGGAGCGGCCCCCGGCGATGCCGGTGACCACGGTGATGGGCGCACCGGGATAGTCCCGCTTCAGGTCCGTCAGCAGGGCCTGGGAGCTGGCCCGGTTGTGCATGCAGTCCACCAGCACGTGGACGCCGCCGCCCTCGTACCGGTTCATGCGGCCGGGGACCTCCAGAGCGTCCAGGGCCGCGGCCATCTGCTCATGTTCCGCCCCCAGCATACGCCCCACGCCGATGGCGGCCAGGGCGTTTTCGATGTTGAAATCCCCGTCCATGGCCAGGTGATAGGGGTGCAGGGCCTCACTGCCCCGCTCCTGGACGAAAAAGCGGAAGCCGTGGGTCAGCTTCTCCACCTGCCGGACGGTCAGATCGCAGTCGTCCCGGTCCATGCCCACCAGCATGGCCTCCCGGCAGCACCGCCGGGCGGTGTCATATACCCGGTCAAACTGGGCCGTCTCCCGGCAGATCACGGCCCGGCCGCTGTTTTCCAGCAGTTGGAGCTTGCATTGCAGATACTCCTCCATGGAGGCGTGCTCCTTGGGGGAGATGTGGTCCTCGCTGAAGTTCAGGAACACCCCGATGTCGAAGTGCTCGCCATAGACCCGCTCCACCTGATACGCCTGGCTGGATACCTCGGCGGTCATATACGGCAGGCCGTGATCCCGGGCCTGGGCAAACAGCCACTGCAGGTCCAGGGACTCCGGCGTGGTCAGATGGGTGTCCACGTCCGGGCCTCCGCAGTAGCGTCCGGCGGAGGAGCTGAGGCCCATGGTCCGGCCCGCCAGGGCGTTGGTGACGGCCTGGATCATATAGGAGGTGGTGGTTTTCCCCTTGGTGCCGGTGACGCCGATAAGGGTCAGGCCGTCGGAGGGATTGTCGTAAAACCACCGGGCCGCCAGGCTCTGGGCCTTGCGGACGTCGGTGACCCGGATGCAGGGGATGTCCACCCCGGGAAAGTCCGTCTCCGCCAGGGCGCAGACGGCTCCCTGCCGCCGGGCCATGGCCAGATACTCCGGCTTGAAGCCGTAGCCCTTGCAGATAAAGAGGTCGCCGTCCCGGGCCTGACGGGAATCGTTGCAGATACCGGTGACGGCGGCGTCCCGGGCCGCCGGGGCCGCCAGCAGATCGTACTGCCGGAGCAGGTCCTCCAGATTGCGGGTTTGTTTCATAGGTGTTCCTTCTTTCGGGGGCTTATTTCATATTGAGCTTCCAATCGGAAATGCCGTAAAACGGGTTGGAGGCGGTGGGGGTGATGGGGGAGGACGCCGCACCGGCGGGCAGGAGCACGGAATAGCTCTTGAAGCACACCGGCACCATGGGGGCCTGGTCCAGGAGCTTTTCGCACAGGGCCGTCATGGCGGCGGACCGCTCCCCGGCCTCGGCGGCGCACAGGGCCGCCAGCAGGGCGTCCGTCTCGGGGTCTGTGAAGCCGCCGTAGTTCATGGCGGCATAGCTTTGCAGAAGGGGGCGCAGGTCCCAGTCGGCGGTGAGCTTCACCTGGCACAGGCACAGGTCGAAGTCCCCCTGCTCCAGGGCCTGGACATACTCGTCATAGGGCAGTGAGCGCACGGTGACCTGCAGATCGTACCGGGACAGCCCCGCCGCGATGGTCTGGGCGGTGGACACCCGGAAGCTGCTCTCCTGGTTCACCAGCAGGGTCAGGCTCCGGGTCTTGCCGGTGTTCAGCCCCGCCGCCTCCAGGGCGGAGGCATAGCCATCCTGGGAATAGGCGGTCTCCAGGTCCTTGGGATACAGGCCGCTGGCCGGAGACACCGGGAACTGGGCCGCCAGACCGTGGCCCAGCAGATAGGCGCTGACACAGCTGGCCCGGTCCACGCCCAGGGTCACGGCCCGGCGGACGGCGGGGTCGTCAAAGGGGGCCCGGCGGGTGTTCAGGCACAGATACTGCATAATGGTGGTGGCGGCGTCGGTATAGTCGCCGCTTCCGTATACGCTGGAGTCGTCCGCCCCGGTCAGGTCGCAGAACAGAAGCTGGACTTCCCGGGCATAGAAGGCGTAGGACACGGAGTCCGTATCCTTGCAGGCGGTCAGCTCGATGCGCTCCAGGGGCAGGGACTTCCCCTGCCACCAGGAGGCGTTTTTGGCCAGGTGGGCGCCGCCCTCGCCGCTGTAGGCGTAGGGCCCGGTGCCGGTGGGGAAGGTACTGCTCTCGGTGCCGGACTTCACAATGGGGATGTCCAGCCGGGAGACGAAGCTCCGGTTGTCGCCGGTGAGGGTGATGCGCACCGCCCCGCCGCTGGCCCGGATGTCCGACACCTCCGCCAGCCGCCCGCTGTAGCGGGCGGAGGACTGGGCCCGGCGCAGACTGTTCGCCACGTCCTGGGCGGTAACGGCACTGCCGTCGCTGAAGGTGACGCCGCTGCGCAGGGTGATGGTGTAGGTATACCGGGCGGCGTCATAGGTATAGGACTCCGCCAGGGCGGGCTGGGCCTCAAATTGCCCGTCCAGGGCGAACAGCCCCTCATACACCAGGGCCCCCAGGGTCTGCATGGCCCCGTCGGGGCAGGTGATGGGGTCCGCCGTCTCCCCCTTGAGATAGGGCAGGGCGAAGGAGGTGAGCTTCACGTCCTGCTTCTTCTGCTCCACGTTGTAATAGTCCGTCAGGGTGCCGAAAATGTCTTCCGGGTCAGCCGTCGACCAGTCGCACCCGGTCAGCGCCGTCAGGCACAGGGCCAGAAGCGCCGCGAATATGCGCTTTTTCATGGGATACCTCGATTTCACAGGCAGATCATGGCGATCTGAGCGCCCCGGGCCTGGCCCATCCGCCGGTGGGACCAGTACAGCTCCGGATGGCAGGCGGTGCAGTCCGGGGACACGTCGATTTGCCGCACCCCGGCCTTTTCCAGCCACCGGGCGTTGACGCCCTTCAGGTCCACGTGCCACTTAGGCCCCCGGCGGGTGATATACGGCTCCGCCTCCGGCCCCAGGGCGGCCTCCAGAGCCTGGGGCACGTCTGCGTCCGTTTCAAAACAGCAGGGGCCGATGGCCGCCCCGATGGCGGCCCGCAGGTCCCCTGGGTCCGTGCCGAACAGCTCCTGCATCCGGCGGACGGTTTTGTATACGATGCCGCCGGCGGCGCCCCGCCAGCCGGCATGGGCCGCGCCCACGGCCCCGTGCACCGGGTCGTGGAGCAGGATGATGCCGCAGTCGGCGGAGAACACCACCAGGGGGATCCCCGGGGTGTCCGTGACCATGGCGTCCACGCTGGTATAGTCCCGGTCCCGGAACAGGCCCTTGCCGCAGTCCTCCGCCGTCACATGGCGGACGTTGTCCTCATGGACCTGCTTGCTCAGCACCGCCCGGTGCTCATCCACCCCCAGGGCGGCGCAGAACCGGCGGTAATTTTCCCGGACCCGGTCCATGTCGTCCCCCCGGCCCACACCCAGGTTCAGGGAGTCCCAGGGGGCGGGGCTGACGCCGCCGATGCGGGTGGAGAACCCGTGGCGCACGCCGGACAGGACGGTGCTGGTCTTGATAAGCAGGCCGTTTTCCTCATGGGCCAGAAAGGACATGGGCAAACCCTCCGTCACGCGTTTCTGCCGCAGCAGTTCTTATACTTCTTGCCGGAGCCGCAGGGGCAGGGCTCGTTGCGGCCGATCTTCTTGACCTTCCGGGGCTGTTTTTTCACGGTGCCGTCGCCGCCCACGCTTTCGGAGGTGGCGTTGGCCACCCGCTCCCGCTTGACCTCCTCGTTCTTCTTCAGCCGCACGGAATACAGCCGCCGGACCGTCTCGTCCTGGATGGCGGCGATCATCTCCTCGAACATCTCCAGGGATTCCTTCTTATAGGCGATGATGGGGTCGGTCTGGGCATAGGCCCGCAGGCGGATGCCCTGGCGCAGGTCGCTCATGGCGTCGATGTGCTCCATCCAGTATTCATCCACCACCCGCAGAAGGACCACGCGCTCCACCTCCCGCATGACGGGAGCGGTAAATTCGTCCTCCTTCTGCTGATAGTAGCCGGCGGCGGCCTGGGTGAAGGCGTCGGTAACGGCCTGGGCGTCCATGGCGTCCAGCTGCTCCTGGGAGAAGCGCACGGCGTACTTGGGGAAGTACACGCCCTCCACCTGCCGCAGAAGCTCCTGGCAGGAGGTCATATCCAGATGCTGGACGCCGCTGAAGGCATTCTGCACCAGGTGGGTGATGGAGGTGTTCATCATGTTCATGATGACGTCCTTCACGTCCATGCCCTCCAGCACCTGGCGGCGCTGGCCGTAGATGATCTCCCGCTGCTTGTTCATCACGTCGTCGTATTCCAGCACGGACTTTCGGGCCTGGAAGTTCCGGGACTCCACGGTGGTCTGGGCCTGCTGGATGGAGCGGGTGAGCATCTTGCTCTCGATGGGCATATCCTCGTCGATGTTCATGCGCTCCATGGCAGCCTGGACCCGCTCGCCGCCGAACAGGCGCATCAGGTCATCCTCCAGGGAGATGTAGAACCGGGTCTCGCCGGGGTCGCCCTGACGGCCGGCACGGCCGCGGAGCTGATTGTCGATCCGGCGGGAGTCGTGGCGCTCGGTGCCGATGATGAACAGGCCACCGGCCTGGCGCACCCGGTCCGCCTCGCCGGAAATTTCCGCCTTGTGCTGACGGAGCTTGTCGGCAAACAGCTGGCGGGCCTCCAGAATTTCACTGTTGTCGGTTTCGGCATAGCCAGTGGCGTCGGCGATGACCTCGTCGGTGTAACCGGCCTTGCGCAGGTCGTTGGTGGCCATATACTCGGCGTTGCCGCCCAGCATGATATCGGTACCACGGCCTGCCATGTTGGTGGCCACGGTGACGGCCCCGAACTGGCCCGCCTGGGCCACGATCTCGGCCTCCTTCTCGTGGTTCTTGGCGTTGAGGAGGTTGTGGCGGATGCCCTCCTTGGTGAGCATCCGGCTGAGAAGTTCGTTCTTCTCGATGGACACCGTGCCCACCAGCACCGGCTGGCCCTTTTCGTGGCACTCCTTCACCTGGCGGATCACGGCACGGTACTTGCCCTGCTCGGTTTTGTACACGGCGTCCTCGTTGTCGATACGGACCACCGGGCGGTTGGTGGGGATCTCCACGATGTCCAGCTTATAGATGGTGGCAAACTCCTCCTCCTCGGTCATGGCCGTACCGGTCATGCCGGAGAGCTTGCTGTACAGGCGGAAGTAATTCTGGAAGGTGATGGTGGCCAGGGTCTTGCTCTCCCGCTGGACGGAGACGTGCTCCTTGGCCTCGATGGCCTGGTGCAGGCCCTCGGAATACCGGCGGCCGAACATCAGGCGGCCGGTGAACTCATCCACGATGATGATCTCGCCGTCCTTCACCACATAGTCCACGTCCCGCTTCATGGTGCCGTGGGCCTTGATGGCCTGGTTGATGTGGTGGGCGATGGTGCTGTTCTCCGGGTCGGAGAGGTTATCCAGGTGGAAGAACTCCTCGGCCTTGGCGATGCCCCGGGCCGTCAGGGTGGCGGTGCGGGCCTTTTCGTCCACGATGTAGTCCGCGTCCAGGGTCTCGTCCTCGGCCTCCTTGTCGTCGGTCTCCGTCACCACATATTTTTTCAGGCGGCAGGCAAAGGACTCGGCCATGTCATACAGCTGGGTGGATTTCTCTCCCATGCCGGAGATGATCAGGGGGGTCCGGGCCTCATCGATCAGGATGGAGTCCACCTCGTCCACGATGGCGAAGCTGTGGCCCCGCTGGACCTGCTCGTCCTTATAGATGGCCATGTTGTCCCGCAGATAGTCGAAGCCCATCTCGTTGTTGGTGCCGTAGGTGATGTCGGCGGCATAGGCGGCCTGGCGCTGCTCCTTGGTCAGGTCGTGGACGATCAGGCCCACGGTCAGGCCCATGAAGCGGTGGACCTTGCCCATCCACTCGCTGTCGCGCTTGGCCAGATAGTCGTTGACGGTGACGATATGGACGCCGTTTCCGGTCAGGGCGTTGAGATAGGCCGGCAGGGTGGCCACCAGGGTCTTGCCCTCACCGGTTTTCATCTCGGCGATGCGGCCCTGGTGCAGGACGATGCCGCCGATGAGCTGCACCCGATAGGGGCGCAGGCCCAGCACCCGGTCCGCCGCCTCCCGCACGGCGGCAAAGGCCTCCGGCAGGATGTCGTCCAGGGTCTCGCCCTGCTGCAGGCGCTGCTTGAACTCCGGAGTCTTGGCCTGAAGCTGTTCGTCGGTCAGGGCGCGGTATTCCTCCTCCAGGGCCTCGATCTTGTCGGCGATGGGGTAGATGGATTTCAGCTCCCGCTGGCTGTAGGTGCCGAAGATTTTCTGGATCAGTCCCATAGTTTTTGATTCCTTTCTGCTATACGAGGGTGCAGAGCACCAGAATATACAAATACCTATATAGTATACCACACCCGTCCCGGCTATGCAAATGAAAAACCTGTGAACAAACCCGGGACAGGCCCGGGACAAGCCGGGACAAGCGGCGCAAAAAGGACGGGCCCCGGGGTCCGTCCTTTTTGCTTACTATATTACTGCAAAAACAGGGAGGCCGGGCGATTCACCACCAGCATGTTGTAATACCGCAGCAGGTGATAGTCGTCCTTGTCCAGCTTGATGCTGGTGAGCAGGCGGTCGTTTTCCTCCAGCGGCTCCTTGGAGATCAGGGTCTTCAGGGCGATGGGGGCGAAAAACGGCGTGCTGCCGATGCCGGACAGCAGGCCAACGGCGGGGGTGCGGTTGTGCATGGGGTTGAGCATGCAGATATACATCTTCTCCGCCTCGTTGATCTGGTTGGTGAGCACCATGTGGGTGATGGTGTCATAGGGCTTCATCTCGCCGGTGAACAGGTGCTGGCAGCGGTCCGGCTCCCGGAAATTGTCCACCCCCACATACATCATCACGTCGATGCCCTCGCCGGAGGCGGAGGGGGAGAAACACAGCAGCGACCGCACTAGCTGCCGCACCCGGCCGTCGTAATAGTACATATACGCCCGGGGCTGGTTGAAATAGAAGTTCTTGGGCAGAACGGACTGGGCATGGAACACCGGGGGCTGATAGTCGATGAAGCATTTCAGGTCGATGTCCAGGGCCCGGGCCACATCGTACAGGGTCTCCACGTCGATGGTGATGGTGCCGTTTTCATACTTGGACACCGTGGCCTTGCTTTTGTTGATCATGGCCGAAAACTGCTCGATGGTATAGCCCCGGCTTTTGCGGTATTTCTTGATTCGCTGACCAACATGGTAGGAAAAGGAACCCATGCCGTCCACCTCCTTGCGTTTCTGCCTGAATTGTACCAAACATTTGGTAGGAAGTCAACGAAAAGTTTCTGAATGAGAAACATTTTTTCGGTTCCATATCGCAATCATAGGGTGGACAGGTCCAGACAGCGGCCCCCCAGCAGGGCGGCCTCCTCCGGGTCGTGGGTGACGCACAGCAGGGACGCCCCCGGCGTATGGCGGCGGATATAGGCCACGGTGTCCCGGCGGCACTGATCGTCCAGGCCCTTGAAGGCCTCGTCCAGCAGCAGAAGCCGCGGCCCGGCGCACACGGCCCGGGCGATGGCCACCCGGCGGCGCATGCCGCCGGACAGCTGCGACACCGGCCGCCGGGCGCTTCCGGCCAGGCCCAGCTCCTCCAGATGCCGGAGGATCTCCGCCTCCGGCAGGGCCCGGCCTGTTGCCAGGCGGACGTTGGCCACAGCGGAAAAGACGCCGCACAGCCGGTCCTCCTGGAACACATAGCCGAGCCTTTCCGGAACGCCGGTGATGGAGCCGCTTTCCGGCCGCTCCAGCCCGGCCACGCATCGCAGCAGGGTGGTTTTGCCCAGGCCCGAGGGGCCCATCAGGCACACCGTCTCCCCTTGCCGCACCGTCAGGCTCACGTCCCGCAGCACCGGGCCCCGGCCGAAGTCCTTGTAAACATGGGAAATCACCAGGTCCATTTTTACCGTCCCTCCCACGCGGCGAAGCCCCGCCGCAGCAGCCACAGCACCAGCTTCTCAAAGCCCACGCTGCACACCACGATCACCACCGTCCAGGCCAGCAGGTCCGTCATCTGGAAATACACCTTGGCCTCGTACAGCCGCTCGCCGATGGAGCCGCCCACCACGCCGATGACCTCGGCGGCCACGCCGGACTTCCACGACATACCCAATGCCACGCTGCACCCGGACAGCAGGAAGGGCTTCACCTGGGGCGCGTAGATATACCCCAGCCGCCGGGAGAAGGGCACCCGATAGACCCGGGCCATCTCCAGCAGGGCTCCGTCGGCGCTTTTGATGCCCTGGAGGGTGTTGGAATAGATCACCGGGAACACCATGAGAAACGAGATGAACACCGCCAGCTGCCGGGTGCTCATCCAGATCAGGCAGATGATGATGAACGACGCCACCGGCACGGACTTGATGGCCGTGACATAGGGCCACAGCAGCAGCTCCAGCACCCGCAGCCGCCCCGCCGCCACCGCCAGCAGCACCCCCAGCACCAGGCCCAGGGCAAAGCCCCCGCTGATGCGCAGCAGGCTGAAGGCCACGGTGGCGAAGAAGCCCGGCTCCCGCCATACCGACCACAGACGGCAGGCCACCTGCCACGGCGACGGCAGCAGCAGGTCCAGCCCCACCACCATGGCCGCCCCCTGCCACACCAGCAGGGCCAGGGCCACCGCTATGCACTTTTGAAGGGCCGGTCTCTGCATGGCGTCCTCCCAATAGGAATTAAATTCAGTTCCCCATCCAGTAGAAGTCGTCCCCGGGGAGCTTGCCGCCCACGGACTCGGGATTCTGGTCAAACAGCACCTGCAGATAGCCGGAGGCGGCGGTTTTCATCTCGTCTCCCAGCAGGCAGACGATGTTGCAGGCGGGGATGGCCTTTTCGGCCACGGCGGCCTTGACGATGCCGTATTTTTCCACCAGCACGGCGGCCTCGGCAGGCTGGTCATTGACAAAGGCGGCGGAGGCGGCGTACTCCTTCATAAACTGGTCCACCGCCTGGGGGTGCTGGTCCAGGAACTCGCTGCGCACCAGCAGCACGGCGGTGATCAGCTGGCTGTCGCCGCCCAGGGCGTTCCACTGCTCCGTCAGGTCCAGGGCCACCCGCAGGCCCTCCACCTGGCCCATGGCCACCACCACAAAGGGCTGGGGCAGCATGGCCACGGCGCTGTCCTGGGCCGCCATCTGGGCCACGATCTCCGTGGGCTCGCTTTTCCACTCCACGTTCACGTCCTTGCCCAGCTCCAGGCCGTTCCGGGCCAGCAGATAGGTCAGGGCATACTCGGGGGTGGCGCCCTTGCCGGTGGCGTAGATGGTCTTTCCGGCCAGGCTCTTGATATCGGTGACGGTCTCGCCGCCCTTTTCCACCATATACAGCACGCCCAGGGTGCTGACGGCCAGCATCTTCACGCCGCCCTGGGTCTTGTTATACAGCACGGAGCCCAGGTTGGCGGGCACGGCCATGATGTCCAGCTCCCCCTGCAGCAGCAGCGGCGTCAGCTCGTTGGCGCTGGCGGCCATCTGAAAGTCAATGGTGTTGGCGGTTTTCTGGTTTTCGGCGTCGTCCAGCAGCTTCACCAGGCCCATGGACGTGGGGCCCTTCAGGCCGCCTACCCGGATGGTGACGGCCTCCTCCTGGGGAGTCTCGGGGGTCTGGGGCTGCTTGGCGCAGCCGGACAGCACCGCAGCGGCCATCAGCACCGCCAGCAGCAGGGATACAAATCTTTTCATTGGTTTTCTCCTTCCCGTGAAATGACGTTGGAATACTGTGTCTTGGCGCTGACGCCGGGCAGCCGCCCGATTTTGCCGGACAGCGCGGCGATCTTGTCCTGGGGCGCGTCCAGCACCACCGAGATGATGTTCACGCCCCGTTCCCGGTACGGCAGGCCCATGCGCCCGATGATATAGCCGCCGTATTCGTGCAGCAGCGCGTTCAGCGCCGCCGCCGAAGATTCCTGCTCCACGATGATGCCGATCAATGCCACTCTTGTTTCCATATGCCGTCACCTCCTCCGAAACAAAAAGAGCCGCGCCCTGCGGCACGGCCCCAGCACCCGGGAAGCGTTCCCCCCGGGCGGTGTCATCTGTGGCGTAGCTTCCGTCGCAATCGCAATTTTGACGTCAGGAACTCACCTCTATTTTATGATGACCGCCGTCGGTTGTCAAGGCCGGTTTTTCTTGCCAAATGCAAATACATATTGTATAATAATGTCGATAAATTACAGTTTGGAGTGATTTCATGGAGAAAATTCGGAAACCCCGGGTACTTTTGACGGGCTTTACCCCCTTCGGCGGGGAAACCGTGAATCCGGCCCTGGAGGCAGTGAAGCGGGTGCGATGCCCGGAGGCGGAGCTGCGCATTCTGGAGGTGCCCACGGTGTTCGGCGATTCCGCCCGGCTGGTGACGGCGGAAATGGACGCGTTCCGGCCGGATGTGGTGCTGTGCGTGGGCCAGGCGGCGGGCCGCAGTGCCGTGACCCCGGAGCGGGTGGCCATCAATGTGGACGACGCCCGGATCCCGGACAACGCCGGACAGCAGCCGGTAGATGCACCCATCGTCCCTGGCGGACCGGCAGCCTATTTCGCCACGGTGCCGGTGAAGGACATGGTCCGGGCCATCCAGGAGGCCGGGGTGCCGTCGGAGCTGTCCAACAGCGCCGGGACCTATGTGTGCAACCACCTGCTGTACTGCGTACTGCACCATGCAGGTCCGGGAGTCCGGGCGGGGTTCATCCATGTGCCCTGCATTCCGGAGCAGACGGAGGGGACGGACCGGCCGTCCCTGCCCCTGGCGCAGCTGGTGACGGCCCTGGAGGCGGCGGTTTCGGCCTGCTGTAAAGGATAACCGGTTTCCCCCAGTGAAACATGAGACTCCGCCGGGGAAAATGCTGTTCCACGGATAAATAAACAGTTAGGGTGCTCTATTTTCGGAAAATTTAGGCACAACACCGCATTGACAAACAAATTGGGGCCGTTTTATAATGGAATCATCCGAAAGGAGTTGAATCCTATGAACGAGATCTACGTCATCGGCCACCACAACCCCGATACCGATTCCATCGTGTCCGCCATGGCCTACGCGGCCCTGCGCAACGCCCTGGGCGACCGGAACTATGTGGCCGCCCATATGGACCACATCAGCGACCAGACCCAGCGGATGCTGGACCGCTTCGGCTTCCAGCCCCCCCGGACGGTGCAGAACGTCCGCACCCAGGTGGAGGACCTGGACTATGATACGCCCCCGGCCCTGAACGCCACGGTCACCATGGACCGGGCCTGGCACATCATGCGGGAACAGAAGATCTCCGCCATCCCCGTCATCAACGAGGACGGCACCCTGTACGGCACTCTGTCCGCCGGCGACATCGCCACCTACAGCATGACCACCATCGCCAACCCCCGGGTGGAGGCGGTGCCCCTGTTCAACCTGCTCAGCGTCATCGAGGGCCGCCTGCTCAACGACAGCGGCGACCTGATCGACACCGTGTCCGGCAACGTGGTCATCGCCCTGCCTCAGAGCTGCGAGAACCTGCTGTTCGGCGACCCGGACAACATCGTCATCTGCGGCGACCAGCCGGACATGATCCGCCGGGCCCTGGACATCGGCGTCAGCTGCCTGATCCTGTGCCAGACGGAGGTGGACCCGGACCTGCTGGAAAACGCCGGGCGCACCTGCATCATCACCACCCCCTATGAGGCCAGCCGGGTGGCCCGGCTGATCTATCAGGCCAGTCCCATCTCCCGGCCCTGCCACAATGAAAAGATCGTGTGCTTCCATCTGACGGACTATATCGACGACGTCCGCGAGGTGGTGCTGAAAAGCCGCTACCGCTGCTACCCGGTGCTGGACGAGAACGAAAAAGTCGTGGGCACCCTGTCCCGGTATCACCTGCTGCGCCCCCGGCGCAAGCGCGTGGTGCTGGTGGACCACAACGAGCGGGCCCAGGCCGTTCCCGGCCTGGATCAGGCGGAGATTCTGGAGATCATCGACCACCACCGCCTGGCGGATATCCAGACCAGCCAGCCCATCCGGGTGCGCAACGAGCCCGTGGGCAGCACCGCCACCATCATCGCCGGTATGTATCAGGAACACGGCGTCATGCCCTCGGCCAATATGGCGGGGCTGCTGGCAGCGGCCATCCTGGCCGACACCGTTATGTTCAAGTCCCCCACCTGCACCAAGCGGGATATCGCCATGGCCGAGCGCATGGCCCGCATCGGCGGCGTCAACATAAAGGAGCTGGGCCGCCAGCTGTTCTCCACCGCCGGAGGCAAATCCGTGGAGGAGCTGGTGAGCAGCGACTTCAAGGAGTTCCACATCGGCGAGCAGAACCTGGGCGTGGGCCAGGTCACCTGCCTGGACTCCATGGAGATGCTGGAGCGCAAGGAGGAGTTCCTGGCGGTGATGCGCCGCCTCCAGGAAGAGCGCCACTATAATATGGTGATCCTGATGCTCACCGACGTGCTGCTGGAGGGCACGCAGCTGCTGTATGTGGGCAGCGACGAGGCCATCCGCAACGCCTTCTCCGCCGAGCCCAAGGACAACGCCCTGTTCCTGCCCGGGGTCATGAGCCGGAAAAAGCAGGTCATTCCCATGCTGTCCGCCCTGTGGGGCTAAACAACATCCCAAAAGGGCGAAGCCCTTTTGGGATAAAAGGCTTGCAAGTCATTTGCCGCCTGCGGGCGGCAAACGCTGCGAGGCATTTTGATACACTGACGCACCCCCGGCGGATTCCCGCCGGGGGTGCGCTTGCTTATTCAGAACTCAGAAACAGAACTGGAAGGCGCAGAAGCCGGCGTACAGCACCAGCAGCACGATGCCCTGCCAGCGGGACAGCCTGCCCCTGGCCAGGGCGGGCACCGTCAGCAGCAGCATTACCAGCATCATCAGGGGGATATCCACCACCAGGGAGGCGTTGTGCCCGGCGATGGTCTTTTCCTGGGGCACCTGGAAGGGGGACAGGGTGGTGGACAGGCCGCTGACCAGCACCAGGTTAAACAGGTTCGCCCCCACGATGTTGCCCAGGGACAGGGCGCTGTGGCCCTTTACCAGGGAGGTAATGGCGGTGACCAGCTCCGGCAGGGAGGTGCCCAGGGCCACGAAGGTCAGGGCGATGACGGACTCCGGCACGCCCAGCCCCTGGGCGATGAGAGTGCCGTTGTTCACCAGCAGGTTGGCCCCCACGGCGATGAAGGCCGCGCCGATGACCAGCAGCAGGATGTCCTTGCCCATGGAGGGGGTGCCGTCAATGGCCTCGTCCGCGCCGCCGGCCTGCACGGTGTCCCGGAAGCTCTGGCGCACGGTGAGAACCATGTACACCACGAACATCACCAGCAGCACGATGCCCGCCAGCCGGGTGAAGGCCCCGTTGGTATAGGCGATGGCGGCATAGAACACGGCGGCGATGAAGAAGAAGATCACCGGGGTCCGCAGGCTCCTGCGGTCCGCCTCCGAGGGGCGGATGGCGATGGTCAGGGCCGCGATCAGGGCGGTGTTGCAGATCACCGAGCCGATGGCGTTGCCGTAGGCGATCTCGCCGTGGCCGCTGACGGCGGAGGTGGCGGACACCATCACCTCCGGCAGGGTGGTGCCGATGGAGACCACCGTGGCGCCGATGAGGATCTCCGGCACATGGAATCGGTGGGCCAGCCCCGTGGCCCCGTCCACGAACCAGTCGCCGCCCTTGATCAGCAGCACCAGACCCACGATGAACAGAAGAATGGGTACGAGCATTGTGTTGTTCCTCCTTAGTTTTTACAGCATACTGCTGATAAAGATTTCCAGTCCGATGAAGATCAGGATGGCCCCGCCCAGGATCTGGGCCCGACCGGCAAGGCGCATGCCGAATTTCCGCCCCAGCACCAGGCCCCCCAGACAGATGCACAGCGTTACCGCCGCGATAATCAGGGAACAGACCAGGGCCATGAGCCAGTCATACTCGGCAATGGTGAAGCCCACGGACAGGGCGTCGATGGACGTGGCCACCCCCTGCACCAGCAGGGCCCCCAGGCCCAGTCTGGGGGCGGCGTCATCGTCTCCGCCGCCCCGGATGCCCTCGATGAGCATTTTCCCGCCGATGAAGCCCAGCAGGGCCAGGGCGATCCAGGGGATCAGCTTTTCAAAGGCCCGGAAATACTGCACGATGGTGTGGACGCAGATCCACCCCGTCATGGGCATCAGGGCCTGGAAGGCGGCAAACACCCCGGCAATGCCCAGCATCCGCCGCCGGGACATGTGGGGCTCGTTGAGGCCGTTGGCCAGGGACACGGAAAACGCGTCCATAGCCAGCCCCACCCCCAGCAGCACGCTGTTGAAAAAGAACAGGATATTCCACTGCATGTTCGTTTCTCCTTTTTTCGTGAAAATTCCATGAAAAAACCCGGACATGGCCGGGGGCCATGTCTGGGCTCGAAGGCGAACAGACAGACGAGTCCCATGCATCCCGCGGCAGTGATACATGAGTCTCGCAAATTAAAGCAAGCCAGGCCGCCAGGCGGCCAGTATGTTGACGTGCTGCGGACAAAGGATCCGCTTGCTACTCCCTCACAGAGTTTTCAGTTTGTTCATGATACCACAGCCCGCCCCCCTCCGTCAACGTTTTTTTCGGAAGATTCTGTTGCCCCGGCGGACAAAATCGTATATAATGGGGGACAATACAGGAAAAACCACCGGGAGGAAGCATCATGCAGCGCATCAGCAAGGAAAACTATTATCTGAACATCGCCCAGACGGTGCTGGAACGGGCCACCTGTCTGCGCCGGGTGTACGGGGCCATCATCGTGAAAAACGACGAGATCATCTCCACCGGCTACAACGGCGCGCCCCGGGGGCGGCGCAACTGCGTGGACATGGGCTACTGCACCCGGGAGCGGCTGCAGGTTCCCCGGGGGGAGCGGTACGAGCTGTGCCGCAGCGTCCACGCCGAGGCCAACGCCATCATCTCCGCCAGCCGCCGGGACATGGTGGGCGGCACCCTGTACCTGGTGGGCCGCAACGCCCAGACCGGGGAGCTTCTGCCGGACGCCACCTCCTGCCCCATGTGCCGCCGCCACATCATCAACGCGGGCCTGGAGCGGGTGGTGATCCGTCGCACTCCCACGGAGTTTCAGGTGGTGGACGTGCAGGACTGGATCGACAGCGAGGACGACGTGCCCCAGGCGTGAGACAAAACGGGAATTCACCGGCGTATGCCGGGAAAATATATGGGACGAAAGGGAATTGCGATCATGTTGGACGAGAGAAAAGAGGAGGCATTCTGTACCATCCTGCGTGAGGAGCTTCAGCTGGCCACCGGCTGCACGGAGCCCATCGCCGTGGCCTATTGCGCGGCCCGTCTGCGCCAGGTGCTGGGGCAGAGGCCCTGCCGCATTCTGGCGGAGGTCAGCGGCAACATCCTGAAAAATGTCAAATCCGTGGTGGTGCCCAACACCGGGGGCCGCCGGGGCCTTCCGGCGGCCATCGCCGTGGGCATGGTGGCCGGGGATCCGGAGGCCCGGCTCCAGGTCATCGCCCATGTGACGGAGGCAGACGCCCCCGCCATCGGGGACTACCTGGACAGCACGGACATCCGCATCGACTGCCCGCCCACCCCCCGGATGCTGGACATCCGGCTCACCGGCTGGACCGGCGACGGGCACCGGGCCGTGGTCCATGTGGCCAACAACCACACCAATATCATCTATGTGGAGCGGGACGGGGAGGTCCTGCTGGAAAAGCCCCACTCCGACTCCGCCGAGGACAATTTGCAGGACAAGAGCGTGCTGAACGTCCGAGATATCCTGACCTTTGCCGAGACAGTAGACGTCTCCCGCATCGAGGACTCCGTGGGCCGCCAGATCGACTGCAACACCGCCATCGCCCGGGAGGGCCTGCGGGGGGACTGGGGGGCCAACATCGGCTCCACGCTGCTGCTCTCCGGCGGCGACGTGGAGACGGAGGCCCGGGCCTGGGCCGCCGCCGGGTCCGACGCCCGGATGAACGGCTGCGAGATGCCGGTGGTCATCTGCTCCGGCTCCGGCAACCAGGGCATCACCGCCTCCGTTCCCGTGTGGCGCTATGGCGTGCAGACCGGCCGGGACCGGGAGACCATCCTGCGGGCGGTGTGCCTGTCGGACCTGATCACCATCCACCAGAAAACCGGCATCGGCCGCCTGTCCGCCTACTGCGGGGCGGTGTCCGCCGGGGTGGGGGCAGGCTGCGGCATTGCATGGCTTCGGGGCGCGGACTATGAGGGCATCTGCCACACCATCACCAACGCCGCGGCCATGATCTCCGGCTGCATCTGCGACGGGGCCAAGGCCAGCTGCGCCAGCAAGATCGCTATGGGTGTGGAAACCGGCATTCTGGGCTATAACATGTACCTGCGGGGCAACAGCTTCCGGCCCGGCGACGGCATCGTGGGCCGGGACGTGGAGGAGACCATCCGCAACGTGGGCATCCTGGCCTCTCAGGGCATGAAGGAGACGGACCGGGTGATCCTGAAGATCATGACGGAGTGATTCTATATGCTGCGCAACTATAAATTCATCATCGCCTATGACGGCACCCGCTTTTTCGGCTGGGAGCGCCAGCCGGGGCGGGACACCATCCAGGGGAAGCTGGAGAGCGTGCTGACCCGGCTCCAGGGCAGTCCCGTGGAGATCATCGGCGCCGGACGCACCGACGCCGGGGTCCATGCCCGGGCCATGGCGGCCAACGCCCAGCTGGACGTGGACCTGTCCCCGGAGGAGATCCGGGACTATATGAACCGCTATCTCCCCGACGCCATCGCCGTCCGGGAGGTGAAGGAGGCCGCCCCCCGGTTCCACGCCCGGTATAAGGCCCTGGGCAAAACCTATCGCTATGTGTGCTTCGACGGGCCGGTGAAGCCGGTGTTCGACCGGAAGTACGTCACCCTGCTGGACTTTCACCCGGACCTGGAGCGGATGCAGCAGGCGGCGGCCCTGCTGCAGGGACAGCACGACTTCGCCAGCTTCTGCGGCAATCCCCGGATGAAAAAATCCACCGTCCGGCTGGTGGACAGCATCACCGTGGTGCGGCAGAAGGACCGCATCGTGTTCACCTTCCACGGCACCGGCTTTTTGCAGAACATGGTCCGCATCCTGGTGGGCACGCTGCTGGAGGTGGGCCGGGGGACCCGGCAGCCGGAGGATATGCCCGCCCTGCTGGAGGCCCGGGACCGCCGCCTGGCAGGGCCCACCGCCCCGCCGGAGGGCCTGTGCCTGATGAAAGTCGACTACTGATCGTAATATCCGACAGAAAAATTACTTGTTGTATCAAAAAATCCCGCCTTCGCGCGGGTGAAGGAGCCGATATGGAAGAATTGCTGCAACAGATCCTACAGGAGTGCCGCCCGTACACCGGGCAGGGGGCCCTGGCCTCCTATATCCCGGAGTTGGCCCGGCAGGACCCGGACCGCCTGGGCATTGCCGTGTTCCACAAGGACGGCAACATGGTGGAGGCCGGCGACAGCCGCCGCTGCTTCACCATCCAGAGCGTGATGAAGCCCCTTTTGCTTCTGCTGGCCCTGCAGGACAACGGCCGGGAGACCGTCCGGGCCCATGTGGGGGTGGAGGCCACCGGCAAGCCCTTTGACGCCATCAACGTGGCGGACAACGCCCTGCTGGCCAAGCACCTGAACCCCATGGTCAACGCCGGGGCCATCCTCATGTGCCAGCTGGTGGGGGGCGAGAACTATGACCAGCGGTTTGCCCGGCTGTTGGGCTTTATCCGCCGCCTGGCCGCCAACGAGAAGATCGACCTGGACGAGGAGGTCTATCACTCTGAAAAGGCCACCGGCTCCAAAAACCGGGCCCTGGCCTATCTGCTGAAGGCCCACGGCCTGATCCGCGGGGACGTGGAGGAGCTGCTGGACTGCTATTTCCGGGCCTGCTCCATCCGGGTCAGCGCGGCGGACCTGGCCCGCATCGGCTGCGTGCTGGCCTGCCACGGCCAGCTGCCGGACGGCCAGCGGCTGTTCCCGGCGGCCTATGGCCGGTTCGTCAACGCCAACCTGATGACCTGCGGCATGTACGACGGGTCCGGAGACTTCGCCATCCGGGTGGGCGTACCGGCCAAAAGCGGCGTAGGCGGCGGCATTATGGCCGTGGTCCCCGGCCGCATGGGGGTGGGCCTGTTCAGCCCGGCCCTGGACGAAAAGGGCAACAGCCTGGCCGGTATCCGAGCGCTGGAGCTGCTGTCCGCCCGGCTGGACCTGAGCGTATTCTAAAACTGCTTAAAAAGTCTCACAGAGTTTGCCGCCCGCAGGCGGCAAAGCAAATGCAATCCATTTTCGCCCGGGGCGTGTACCTGGGCGAAAATACTTCTCAGTCTGCAAGTGTGGAATTTGTTCGCTTTCGGCGAACAAATTATGCGCGCGGCAGACTGCAAGCCTTTTGTCAAAAAAGGGCCTTGCCCTTTTTTGACAAGCTCAAAGGCCCCCGCCATCCGGCGGGGGCCTTTGCTGTTGTGCTATGGATTGCTATGGGGTGGTCCGCTTAGCTGTTGCGCTTTTTGCGGGACACGATGACCAGCACCACAGCCAGAGCGGCAGCGCACACCAGGACGATGATCCACATGGTGGTGTTGCTCTCGTCGCCGGTCTTGACGCCGGGCTGGGTGGGCTGATCGGGCTTGTAATTGGGATCGGTCTCGCCGCAGACGGTGCACTTGCCGTCCTTATAGTCGTGACCGGCAGCGGGGATGACCCGGGTCTCCACTTCGCCGCAGGCGGAGCAGGTGCGGGTCTCCAGGCCGTCCTGGGTGCAGGTGGGGGCGGTGGTGACCACCCATTCGCCGAAGGTGTGCTCATGGGCGGTGCAGACCACGTCGTTGCGGTCGCGGATGCGGATACGGGGGGCCATCTCGGTGCCGTCGGCCAGGACGAAGGTGTTGTCGTAGGAGGCCAGGCCGGTGGCGGAGATCTCGCAGCCGATGGACAGGTTCTTCACGTCATAGGAGGTGGTGATATAGCCGTCGATGAACACCCGAGCGATCTTACCCTCGCTGTCGCGGACCAGGATGGTCTGCACCAGGCCGTCGGCCATCTCATAGCCCACCACGAAGCCCTTCAGGGTCACCAGCTGGCCCAGGACGGAGCCGTCGTTGATCTGGGTGGAGGTGACGGTCTTGGGGGTGACGGGAGTGGTCTCGCCGATCTTCTCGATGGAGGAAACCTGCAGCTCGTTCTCGCCCTGATAGGTCTCCGTCACGCCGGTGACCCGGACCACGTCGCCGATCTTGAACTCACCGGCCACGGGGAAGCAGTTGATGCCGCCGGTCTCATCCTGGACATAGATGCAGTCGAAGAAAGCGGTGGCCTTGTCATAGCCGGAGGCATTGGAGGTCACGACACCCTCGATGGTGTACTTGTGACCGGCCTCGGTCTGGGCCTGGACAGTGGCGATGTCGGTGACCTTCACGGGATTGATGGCCCGCAGCAGGTTCTCGCAGATCTTATAGTTGGAGTAGTTCTTCTCGGAGCCGTTGTCGCTGATGGTGGCCTGGACCTCAAAGTTGGACATGAAGGCCGCGCCGGACACGATGATCAGGCCCTTGCCCTCCAGCTGCTCGCTGGCCATGGCCAGCAGGCGGCTGTCGTTTTCGGCATAGGCGTACTTGGGCACGTTGGCGCCGCCCAGGCCGTCCTTATCCACGTCCACGGAATAGGTGGTGCTGTGGGCGTATACCACCGGGGAAACGGTGGCGGGCAGGGTGGAGGTGGGGTTGCCGTCTGCATCCACGGCATACACGGAGGCGCCGCCGTAGTGGCTGAATACCTCGGTGTACAGGCGGTCATAGGGATGAGCGGGGTCCACCTCCACGCCATCGGTCAGGAAACTCTGACCGTAGGTGTTGAAGTACAGACGCCACTTGTCCACGCCGTCGGCCGCGCTGCGGACGTCGTCATAGGTGGCGTCGTCGCTGATGCGCAGGCTGGAGCCCAGGGCCTGGAGCACCTCGTTCTGGGTGGCGGCCATGTGCTTGATGGCGGGGTTGCTCTGGATCACGTCATAGTTTTCGTAGTTGTCGCTCCAGCCGGCCAGGATCACGGTGCCGCCGCCGGCGTTGAAGGCCGCAATGGCCGCCAGCTCCTGGGCGCTGTAGGTCCGGGGATCGGTCTGGGCGTCCGCCAGGCGGCGGGAGGGAGCGGTGAGGATCAGGGCCTTGAACTTGGGATTGGAGCAGGCGGCGATGAGCTCGTCGCTGGTCTTCAGCTCCACGGTGCGGACGTTGTACTTGCCCGCCAGGTTGCCGAAGTTGCCCATGGAATCCTTGTAGTTACCGGCCACATACTCGTTGTAGTGGGAGGCGTCGATGCCGATATACACCAGGTCGTCGGCGTTCAGCACGTCCAGGGTAATGTCCTTGGTGAACACATACTCCTTGCCGTCCTGCTCCAGCACCACGGTGGCGGTGACCTTATAGACCCGGGCGGTGTCGAAGGAGACGTCATAGCTCAGGGCCAGGGTGCCGCTGGCGGGAACGGTGCCCACATCGGTGGCGGAGGCCAGGACCTGACTGCCCACGGCGTAGGTGATGGACTTGATATTGGCGTCGGTGCTCTCGCTGTTGAACAGGGTGGTGGTGACGGTCATGGCCTCGCCGGTGACGGGGGTGGAGGTGCCGCAGGTCACATCGGAGATGCCCAGCTTCAAGGTCTCGCCCACCCACACGGGAGCGGTGACCGCCAGGTCGCCGTCACCCTGGGTGACGCGGATGTAGTAGTAGCTGTAGTCGGGGTCCAGGGTCACGGACAGGTCGCCGGTGGCCAGGACAGCGGGATCGTCCCAGGTATAGGCGGTCTTGCCGGAGTTGACAATGACCTCCACCTTGGAGATGGAATCGCTGGCGTCGGGGTCGTTGACGGTAACATGGATGTCCAGCTTCTCGGGGACCTCGGTGAGGCTGCTGCCCAGGAGCATGCCGTTGACGGTGTAGCCGATCTCCAGGTTCTTGTCCTCGGTGGCGTACATACGCATGGCCCGCAGCGCGTCATAGATGCCCTGCTCGCTGAAGTCGTCGGTGAGGATCACGTCGCGGGCGTCGTTGGCGTTGCCCCAGCGGCCCTTGTGGTTATCCTGGTTGTTGGTGGGGGCCAGGTGCCAGCCCTTATCCAGCGCCATGGTGTAATACTCATAGCTGGGATAATAGCCGCCGGCGCCGATCTGGCCCTCGCCGTTGCCGGCCTCCACCATGTACATACGGCTGTCGATGACGGGATCCCAGAAGGCGAAGTCACCGAAGGTGCCGAAGGTGTTGCCGGGGTGGTTGAACTGGCTGAGGCTGTCTGCGCCCTCCTGCTGGCTCAGCAGAGCATAGTAGGCGCGCATACCGGCATAGTCGGTCTTGTTGTTCAGGGTGGAGTTGTTGCGGGAGACGATACCGGGGGTATTGAAGGTGTTGATGTGGCCGGGGCCGCCGGACCAGGTCATCTCGAAGCCCGCCAGAGCCACCAGGGAACCGGCGTTGGCCTCGTTGAAGGCGGCCACGGAGGAACGATAGCTGTTCCAGGTCTCCTGGCTGGAGGCGCTGGCCAGGCTCATGTCGTACAGAGCGCCCTCGGGGTTGGCGGCGCCGGTGGTGTCAAAGTAGTTGGAGTGGTCGGTGAAGGCCACAAACTGCACGTTGGCGCTGTCGGGCAGGTTCTTCACATAGTCCAGGGCGGCGTCCAGGGAGCCTGCGCCGTCGGAATACTGGGTGTGGCTGTGGAGCTGGCCGAAGTACAGCTGATACTGGGCCTGGCCCACGGTGAAGAACCAGTTGAAGGAGGCGGTCTTGCCGTCGGCGCGGGTAACGGTGACGGACACATTGGTGCGGCCGTCGGTCATGTCGGCGGCGGGGGTATAGGTGAGCTTGCCGCCGGCGTACACGGCGTTGACCTTCTGACCGTTGACGGTCATCTCCAGGGTGGGATTCTCACCGGCGTTGATGATCTCGGCGGAAATCACGGGCCGCTTGTCGCTGCCGGTCTGGCTGCCCTTCAGGGGGGTCACAGCCCCGATGGAGGGCTCGTCCACCACGGTGAGCACCAGGCTGCCGGAATAGGACGCGCCGGAGGCGTTGGTGACGCGGACGGTGAGGGTCACCTTGTCGGCACCGGCCAGCATGGCGGCGGGGATATTGGCGGTGTAGTTCTTGCCGTCGGCGGTGTAGTCGGTGATGACACCGGCGGCCTTGCCGTCCACCAGGATCTCCAGCTTGGAAACGGCCTTGACATCATTGACGGTGAAGGTCAGGGTATAGTCCTGACCGGCCTTCACGGTGTCGGCGGAGGTGAACACCACGGCGGGATCGTTGACCACGCCGCCGTCCAGCTTCACGCTGTCGGCCACACCATAGAAGAAGAAGGAGTAGATGGTGTAGTCGGTGACGTTGTACATGCTGTAGGTCTTATAGCTGTCGCTGTAATACTCCAGATACTGGCTGTACCGGCCGTTGAACTTGGCGGTGCGGCTTTCCAGCTGATAGCCGCCCACGCCGCCGCTGCAGGGCTCCACGGTCCAGTCGGCGTCCTCGCTGGCGGTCTGGGAATAGAAGGCGTTGTTGCCGGTGCCGTTGGAGCACAGATAGCCGTAGGTTTCGTTGCGGAAGCGGTAATACTCGCCGCTGCGCTCCACGGTGAACACCACGCCGCCGTTTTCGGGGATGGCCTTGCCGTCCGTGATCTGGGCGGAGACACTATTGATGGCGGGGCTGTCGGTGTTGTCATTCTGCCCGGCCAGGACGCCCTGGGCATTCTGGTTGAACAGCACTACCTGCGCACCCTCCTGGGGCAGGCTGCCGGCGGGCTGGTCCATCTCGTCGCCTACCAGATAGAGCTGCTGGGCAAACAGAGCCTCGTTGCTGCCGATGGTGCCGAAGGCACTCCAGTTGTTCTTCTCGGCATACCACTCCAGATAGCTGCTGCGGCCCACGTTCTTGATATAGTAGCAGCCCTCGGTGGCAGCCTGCTCCAGTGTCCAGGCGGTGTGGGCCTTGTCCAGGGGAGTGCTGGAGTATTTTTCGTCCATGGACAGCTTCTTGCCCTCGGCGGTGGAGAAGGTATAGCTGCCATCGTCGTTGACGCCCACGGTCCAGATGTCGGCCTCGGTGAAGCCCGCCAGCTTGCCGCCGGTGAGGGTCACGTCGGTGCCCTTGTTATAGAAGCCGGTGTACTCGCTGGACAGGGCCTTCAGGTTTGCGGGGTTGTAGATGACCACCTGGTCGCCGTTCTTCAGAGGAGCGGAGGGATCCTCCGGCTGGCCGGGCTGGCCAGGCTCCTGGGTGTCTGCCACCAGATAAAGCTGCTGGGCAAACAGAGCCTCGTTGCTGCCGATGGTTCCGTAGGAGCTCCAGTTGTTCTTCTCGGCATACCACTCCAGATAGCTGCCGCGGCCCACGTTCTTGATGTAGAAGCAGTCCGCCGTGGCGGCAGCGCTGAGCTCCCAATCCACATTGGCCTTGTCCAGGGGGGTGCTGCTGTAGCTGGTGTCCATGGACAGCTTCTTGCCCTCGGCGGTGGAGAAGGTATAGGCGCCGCTCTCGGTGCGGTTCACGGTCCACAGCTCTGCATTCGTGTAGCCGGTGAGCTTGCCTCCGGTCAGCTCCACATCCACGCCTGTGTTATAGAAGCCGTTGTACACGGAGGACAGAGCCTTCTTGTTGGCGGGGTTGAACACCACCACCTTGTCGCCGTTCTGCAGGGTGGTCAGATCGGTGACGATGCCGCTTTCCCGGGCGGGGACGGTGCTGAGCTTCCAGAAGCCCAGGGTCTGCCCGGCGATATTGGCGTGGACAGAAGTGTAGCTGCGCCAATCCTGGTTGTTGTACACGCCCACATAGCGGGACAGTGCCACGTTCTTCAGATAGCCGGACTCCGTGTCCACCACCCAGTCGCGGTTTTCGCCGGTACCCTGGCGGATGCCGTTGTTGCTGCTGGTGGAATACAGGTACTTGCCGGTGGCGGCGGAGACCAGCTGGAAGCTGTCAGCGCCCTTGACGACCTTCCAGCCGAACAGGTCCTTCTCCGATGTGGTCAGCGTATTGCCGCTGACGGTACCGGTGATGGCCTTGGCCGCGGCCTTGGCGTCGCCGTTGTTGGGCAGCACCCAGGTGCTGTCGCCCTTGGTCATGGTAATGGCGACGGTGTCGTCGGCCGTGATATCGGCCAGCTCCACCTTCGTCCATGTCCCTGCCTCAGGCTCTGCCGCGAATACCGACACCGGCAGCAGGGAAACCAGCATGACCAGTGACAGCAGCGCAGACAGAAGTCTGGTGCGAACAGGTGTTTTCATCAAGCTATTACCTCCTTTAATTTCTCCCGGAGCTTCCGCCCCACAGGTGCTTCTATTCTATCATACCCCCGTACCGGTTTCCAGCTTTATTTACAGATTTGACACAAATTTTGCTAATATGTGCACAAAGTATGGACGAATGCACAAAGGAAAATGAAAAGTTTTACCCGGATTCCTCTTGACGTATCCCGGGGGACTGTGCTATAATTTCAAACTGCGCGGATATGGATTCCGCGAATTTTGCCATGCGGCAGACACACTGTGCCGAGGAGGTTCCCACGTGCTGGAAGAGCTGTCATCCAAAGACAAGGTGGTGGGCCTGAAACAGGTGCAGCGGGCAGTAAGCGCCGGCCGGGCAGGCCGGGTGTTTCTGGCCTGCGACGCCGATCCCCGGCTGACCCGGCCGCTGGAGGGCCGCTGCCGGGAACGGGGCGTTCCCGTGTCCGGGGCGCACACCATGGCCCAGCTGGGCCGGGCCTGCGGCATCGACGTGGGCACCGCCGCCGCGGCGCTGCTGGCAAAGGAAAAACCGCTTCCAACGGAATAAAATCCTTTGTTCCGTGGAAAATATAGGGAGTCATCCCACAAATCTTTAGAAAGGAGTTCATTGCATGCCTACTTTCAATCAGCTGGTCAAGCAGGGCCGGAAACAGGCTACCTACAAGTCCAATTCCCCCGCTATGCAGAAGGGCCTGAATACGCTGAAGAACAAGGAGACCGATCTGTCCTCCCCTCAGAAGCGCGGCGTCTGCACCGCAGTGAGAACTGCCACCCCCAAGAAGCCCAACTCCGCTCTGCGTAAGATCGCCCGTGTCCGCCTGACCAACGGCTACGAGGTCACCGCCTACATCCCCGGTGTCGGTCATTCTCTGCAGGAGCACTCTGTGGTCATGATCCGCGGCGGCCGTGTCAAGGACCTGCCCGGTGTTCGTTACCACATCATCCGCGGCACTCTGGATACCCAGGGCGTTCAGGGCCGTATGCAGGCGCGCTCCAAGTACGGCGCCAAGCGTCCCAAGAGCAAGTAATCCCCGCATGAAATGAGCTTTGCCGAAAAGGTTTATATTATATATCGTATGTACCTCTTTGGCAGGCCGTACAACAGCCTCTCCGGCTGTTGAGTACCTATGAAATCATATTTTTATGAAGGAGGGAAGCATAGTGCCCAGAAGAGGTAATGTTCCCAAGAGAGAAATTTTGCCCGATCCTATGTACAACTCCGTGCTGGTGACGAAGCTGGTCAACAGCATCATGTTGGACGGTAAGAAGGGCGTTGCCCAGAAGGTTGTCTACGGCGCCTTTGATCTGATCAAGGAAAAGACCGAGAAGGAGCCTCTGGAAGTGTTCACCCAGGCCATGGAAAACATCATGCCCAGCCTGGAAGTCAAGGCCCGCCGTGTCGGCGGCGCCACCTATCAGGTCCCCATGGAGGTTCGTCCTGCCCGCCGTCAGACCCTGGGTCTGCGCTGGCTGACCAACTATTCCCGCGCCCGCAGTGAGCGCACCATGGCCGAGCGCCTGGCAGGCGAGATCATGGACGCCGCCAACAACACCGGCAGCGCCGTGAAGAAGCGCGAGGATACCCACAAGATGGCCGAATCCAACAAGGCATTCGCCCACTTCCGCTGGTAACGGAGGAACGAGAGAATTATGGCAAGAAAAGTCTCTCTGGAAAACACCAGAAATATCGGCATCATGGCCCATATCGACGCTGGCAAGACCACGACTACCGAGCGTATTCTGTACTACACCGGCGTCAACTACAAGATCGGCGAGACCCACGACGGTACCGCCACGATGGACTGGATGGCTCAGGAACAGGAGCGTGGTATCACCATCACCTCCGCTGCCACCACCTGCTACTGGAAGGGCAGCAAGAATCAGTTCCCGCAGACCCGCTTGAACATCATCGACACCCCGGGCCACGTCGACTTCACCGTTGAGGTCGAGCGCTCCCTGCGCGTTCTGGACGGCTCTGTGACCGTTCTCTGCGCCAAGGGCGGCGTTGAGCCCCAGTCTGAGACTGTGTGGCGTCAGGCCGATAACTACAAGGTCCCCCGCATGATCTACGTCAACAAGATGGATATCATGGGCGCGGACTTCTACAACGTTCTGCACATGATCCACGACCGTCTCAAGTGCAACGCCGTGCCCATCCAGCTGCCCATCGGGAAAGAGGAGTCCTTCAAGGGCATCATCGACCTGGTGGAGATGGACGCTGATATCTATTACGATCAGCTGGGCAAGGATATGCGCGTGGAGCCCATCCCCGCCGATATGATGGACCTGGCCAACGAGTACCGGGAAAAGCTGCTGGATGCCGTTTCCATGTTCGACGACGAGATCATGGAGATGTATCTGGAGGGTCAGGAGATCCCCACCGACAAGATCCGCGCCGCCATCCGCAAGGCCACCGTGGCCGTGGAGATGGTGCCGGTCACCTGCGGCTCCTCCTACCGGAACAAGGGTGTTCAGAAGCTGCTGGACGCCATTGTGGACTATATGCCCGCCCCCACCGATATTCCCGCCATCGTTGGCACCAACCCCAAGACCGATGAGGAGGAGGACCGTCACGCTTCCGATGACGAGCCGTTCTCCGCTCTGGCCTTCAAGATCATGACTGACCCCTATGTGGGCCGTCTGAGCTTCTTCCGCGTGTATTCCGGAACGCTGAACACCGGCTCCTCCGTGCTCAATGCCACCAAGGGCAAGCGCGAGCGCGTGGGCCGTCTGCTCCAGATGCACGCCAACCACCGGGAGGACCTGGAAACGGTCTATTCCGGCGATATCGCCGCCGTGGTGGGCCTGAAGAACACCACCACCGGCGACACCCTCTGTGATGAGAAGCACCCCATCGTGCTGGAGTCCATGGAGTTCCCCGAGCCCGTGATCCGCGTGGCCATCGAGCCCAAGACCAAGGCCGGCCAGGAAAAGATGGCCATCGCCCTGGCGAAGCTTGCCGAGGAGGACCCCACCTTCCGCACCTACACCGACGAGGAGACGGGTCAGACCATCATCGCCGGTATGGGCGAGCTGCATCTGGAGATCATCGTGGACCGCCTGCTGCGGGAGTTCAAGGTGGAGGCCAACGTGGGCGCGCCCCAGGTGGCCTACAAGGAGACCATCCGCAAGGCAGTGGACCAGGATACCAAGTATGCCCGTCAGTCCGGCGGTAAGGGCCAGTATGGTCACGTGAAGATCCATGTGGAGCCCAACGAGTCCGGCAAGGGCTACGAGTTCATCAACAAAGTGGTGGGCGGCGCTGTCCCCAAGGAGTATATCCCCGCCATCGACGCCGGTATCCAGGGCGCAATGCTCTCCGGCACCGTGGCCGGTTACCCCGTGGTGGACGTGAAGGTCACCCTGTACGACGGCTCCTATCACGAGGTGGACTCCTCCGAGATGGCGTTCAAGATCGCCGGCTCCATGGCCTTCAAGGAGGCCATGCGCAAGGCCGATCCCACGCTGCTGGAGCCCATCATGAAGGTCTCCGTCATCGTCCCCGAGGAATATATGGGCGACGTCATCGGCGATATCAGCGCCCGCCGCGGCCAGATCCAGGGCTACGAGATGCGTGCCGGCGCCCAGCAGATCGACGCCTTTGTTCCTCTGGCGGAAATGTTCGGCTACGCCACCGATCTGCGCTCCCGCACCCAGGGCCGTGGTCAGTACACCATGGAGCCCAGTCACTATATCGAGCTGCCCAAGGGCCTGCAGGAGAAGCTCATCAACAAGCGTACCGGACGGGAAAATTTCTAAATCGTCAAAAAACGATTGCTTTTCCCTATCGAATACTGTAAAATAGCAGTGTTAGTACAAGACATTGCAAGAAAACCATGATGCAAATTTGTTAAGGAGGATTTTTTCAAATGGCTAAGCAGAAATTTGAGAGAACGAAGCCCCATGTTAACATCGGCACCATCGGTCACATCGACCATGGTAAGACCACTCTGACCGCTGCCATCACCAAGTACCTGGCGATGCAGGGCGGCGCTGAGTACACCGACTACTCTTCCATCGACAAGGCTCCCGAGGAGCGCGAGCGTGGTATCACCATCAACACCGCTCACGTTGAGTATGAGACCGCCAAGCGTCACTATGCTCACGTGGACTGCCCGGGCCACGCCGACTATATCAAGAACATGATCACCGGTGCTGCCCAGATGGACGGCGCTATCCTGGTCATCGCCGCCTCCGACGGCCCCATGGCCCAGACCCGCGAGCACCTGCTGCTGGCCCGTCAGGTGAACGTGCCCTCCGTGCTGGTGTTCCTGAACAAGTGCGACCAGGTGGACGACGAGGAGCTGCTGGAGCTGGTGGAGATGGAAGTCCGCGAGCTGCTGGACTTCTATGGCTTCCCTGGCGACGACACCCCCATCATCCGCGGTTCCGCTCTGAACGCCCTGGTTTCCGAGTCCACCGATCCCAACGCTCCCGAGTATGCCTGCATCAAGGAGCTGATGGACGCCGTTGACGAGTGGATCCCCACCCCCGACCGCAAGGAGGATATGCCCTTCCTGATGCCCGTCGAGGACGTGTTCACCATCTCCGGCCGTGGTACCGTTGCTACCGGCCGTGTGGAGCGTGGTCAGCTGAAGCTCAACGAGAAGGTTGAGATCGTTGGTCTGTCCGACGAGAAGCGCGAGACCGTCGTCACCGGTATCGAGATGTTCCACAAGCTGCTGGACTACGCTGAGGCCGGCGACAACATCGGCGCTCTGCTCCGCGGCATCGACAAGAAGTCCATCGAGGCGCTGCAGAGCGCAGCCGGTGCCACCATCAGCGCCACCAAGACCGCTTGCACCGCTTCCACCGCCTACAAGGAAGCTCTGGCTGCAAAGCGTACCCTGAGCCGCAACGGCGTGCCCCAGAATGGCCGCTTTATGATCGTCAGCCCCGAATATCTGGAGATTCTCATGCAGGATGACAAGTTCATCAAGCAGGGTGACCTGTCCCAGCAGCTGGTGCAGACCGGTGCGGTGGGCCAGATCGCGGGCTTTGCGGTGTACGAATCCAACAACATGGACTTCGAGAACACCACCCGTGTCAGCACCAAGAAAACTACCACCGAGTTCATCTGCGGCCACCCCAACTGGTGCCACCGTGTGATGGAGTGGCAGACCCCCGTGCACCTGCAGGATCTGGGCGGCTCCGGCAAGTACATTGGCGCGTCCGCTGTGCAGGGCCGCAAGGTGTACGGCATCAAGGTGTCCAAGCCCAAGACCCTGTACATCAAGCGCATCGAGGCGTAAGGAGGGCCCCGCCCATGAACTACTGCACCTACCCGGAGTACCAGGCGGCGGGCGGCACGGTGAGTGAGCTGGCGTTCGGTGTGCTGTGCAGCCGGGCGTCCCGCCTCATCGACAG
>OHCB01000088.1_pt1 | contig 35915 bp, 28 predicted proteins | sample 1577501 | NCBI WGS metagenome assembly OHCB01 (sample SAMEA3879582, study PRJEB24766) | human gut metagenome | biome: human-associated habitat; feature: feces | place: USA | collected 1985/1987
GAGAACTTTATGACGATACGACACATGGTAATTTTCCGTTCTGTATGCGAAAATGGATATAATTTAACAAAAGCAGCTGAAGTTTTGCATATGACACAGCCGGCAGTCAGCCTTGCTATTAAAGAACTGGAGCAATATTACGGTGTGCATCTTTTTGACAGAATTGGTCGAAGGTTGCAAATCACCGATGTAGGGCGACACTTTCTTCAATATGCGATACATATATCCGACTTGTTTTCGGATATGGAAACAGGACTGCGTGATTGGGATTCTAAAGGAATTATTCGCATCGGTGCAAGCATCACCATTGGCTCACAGTTCTTACCGTGCTATGTAAAGGCATTTACCGAAGTATGCCCGGGAATTGATGTCAGAGTAACTGTCGAGCAATCGGAAAGCTTGGAGCGAAAAATACTGGCAAACAAATTGGATTGTGCGTTAATCGAAGGCATTGCACATAATCCCAACATTATTTCAGAAGCCTACATGGAAGATTATCTTAGCGTTATATGCGCTCCAAATAAAGGATGGTCGCAAGGTCAAGTTATTTCCATAGATGATTTTCAAAGGCAGAGATTTCTTTTACGAGAGAGAGGAAGCGGAACGCGTGAGGTTTTTGAACGTGTTATCACACAAGCCGGCATTCATGTTATACCGGTATGGGAATCTTTGAGCACGACCGCACTTGTTAACGCGGTAATCAACGGACTGGGAATTGCCGTTTTACCCCATCGAATGATCCTTCCGGCTCTGCGACAAGGCTTGATTCATACTGTCAAAGTTGAAGGATTGAGCTTCACCCGAAATTTTCATATCATTTATCATAAAGATAAGTTTTTGACAACATCAACAAAGAGATTTATCGCACTATGCAAAGATTGTCAAAACGATTACCCCCTACCTTGTTACACCGGATTATACGAATAAACAAATGTCCACAGTTCACATTGACTGCGACTCTTTAGGTCCTCTGACGATATGTACTCTGTTACAATTTTCAAATTTCAATAAGTGTAAAAATGTGGCGAACCGCAAAACGATTGCAATATACAATCGAACATAAGGTCATCGGAAAGACAACCGAATCAAGAGCTTTAGTTTGTTTTTTGATCTCGTTAGCACAGAACAAGCTTTTTAATTTTCATTATCTTTGAGCAAAAAATAAAAAAACCGAAAGCCCTTGAAAACAAAGGCTTTCGGCATTGCTTGTGGCTGTGGGGTACAGAAAAGATGTTTTTATGTTTTTTGTGGATAGAGTTGAACTCTCGGAATTTTTAATGAAATCGTTCGCGTTGCTCACGATGAAATCAAAACCTACGGTTTTGATGAAATTTTCGGCTACGCAGAAAATGAAATTAAATCCACCCATCGCCGCAGCGATTTCATACGCTGAAAGCGTATTTCATATTGCGAAGCAATGTTTCACCCACCGCAAGGGTGGATTTAGTTGAAAAGGACAGATTTCGTTAGAAATCTGTCCTTTTCTGGCGCGCCAAAAGGGATTTGAACCCCCGACCTTCCGCTTAGGAGGCGGACGCTCTATCCAGCTGAGCTATTGGCGCAAATATTAACGCATAAAATTGTAACAGAATAACCGCGTTTTGTCAATGAAAGGGACTGTAAAAAAGTGAATTTCACAGTCCCTGATTATATATTGTATATTATACGTTCCAGCTGTTTATGTATTTCTCCTGTTCCGGGGTGAGCGCATCAATTGTTATACCCCATGACGCGAGTTTCATTTCCGCAACGCGGCAGTCTATTTCCTCCGGAACAACGTTTACACCGTCTTTCAGCTTGTCGCGATTTTCAACGGCGTAGCGCGCGGAGAGTGCCTGCAGAGCAAAGCTCATATCCATAATTTCGGCAGGATGGCCGTCGCCTGCGGCAAGATTTACGAGTCTGCCCTCGGCGAGGAGGTTTACCCATGCGCCCGTCGGCATTTTATAACCCATTATGTTGTCGCGCTTTAATTCCTTTTCCGTCGCGAGCCTCTCAAGGTCGTCGATGTTGATTTCCACGTTGAAGTGACCTGCGTTGCAAACTATTGCGCCGTCCTTCATATTGAGGAACGCTTTTTCGGTGATGACGTTGTCGCAGCCGGTCACGGTTATAAAGAAATCGCCGTACTTTGCCGCCTCAACCATAGGCATTACCGAGAAGCCGTCCATAACCGCCTCCATCGCCTTGATTTTGTCAATTTCCGTGACAATCACCTTTGCGCCGAGAGCTTTGGCACGCATTGCAACGCCCTTGCCGCACCAGCCGTAGCCCGCCACTACTGCGGTTTTGCCTGCAACTATCAGATTTGTTGTCCTGTTTATGCCGTTCCATACGGACTGACCCGTGCCGTATCGGTTGTCAAACAGATATTTGCACTTGGCGTTGTTCACGGCAACCATCGGGAAACGAAGCTTGCCGTCGTTTTCCATGGCTTTGAGGCGGATAATTCCCGTAGTTGTCTCCTCACAGCCGCCTATAACGCCGCTTGTGAGGTCGGGGTATTCGTTGTGAATGGTGTTTACGAGATCGCCGCCGTCATCGATTATCACGTTGGGGCCGCATTCGAGGACTTTTTCGATGTGCGCGTGGTATTCTTCCGCCGACGCGCCGTGCTTTGCAAATACATTGAGTCCGCCCTTTACGAGTGCCGCGGCAACGTCGTCCTGAGTTGAGAGCGGATTACTGCCCGTAATATACATATTTGCGCCGCCTGCGGCGAGAACGCGGCAGAGATATGCGGTTTTGGCTTCAAGGTGAACCGACAGCGCAACTTTAAGTCCCTTAAAGGGCTTGTCTGCCGAAAATTCCTCCTCGAGTGCGCGCAAAAGCGGCATATTCGCCTTTACCCACTGTATTTTTCTTTCACCGGATTCGTAAAGCCCGATGTCTTTTATTTCGCTCATATTTTGTACCACCTAAAATTTTATTGTTCAATTATACTATAAAAGACAGAGATAGGCAAATTAAAATTGCTTTATCTGTTGACTTTACAAATCAAGTGTGCAATAATACTCTTGATTTATAATCTAACGGATGGTGATAAAATGAAAAGTATGTCTGTAAGGATAACATCCGCAGTTATTGCGCTTATTATGATAGCTTGTGTTTTTTCGTCATGCAAGTCAAAAAAAGGCGGCGACGAGGAAATAACGAGAAGTAATCAGGTTATAGCGGGTCCCGTGACCACAGCCGAAAACGGCGAGGCCACAACCGGCGAAGAGACCACCGGCGGTGAAACCACCGCGGCGGCAACCACAGCAGCGAAAGCTTCGTCCTCGCTGAATGTTCCGTCGGTCACAACGCCTGATTTTAACAACACAACATCTGCAAGCGGAAACAGCGCCGCAAGTTCTATGGGCTCTTTGGGCTCTGCGGTGCTCGGTGCTCTTGCGAACGCCGATCCCGAGACTTTGGCTGCTTTTGTAAACAATATGGGCTTCGGTTACGATGCAGAGCAGGGCATTTTTTATTCGCTTATGGATTCCTGGCAGAGAGACGCCAACTTTATCAGTCAGTACGACAAGTACGCAGCAATTTTCGGCAATATGAGATATCTCACAACGACCGTTGATTTCTACTATGACGGTCTTGATTGGAGAATTCAGCTTTGGAAGGGTCAGTACGGCCCCTTCGGCGGCGGTGAGGTCGGCGTTTACACAAAGGACCCCGAGACCAACGATAAGCTTTACAATTGTGCCGACAACGACCATTTGCTCAATATGTATTACGATTTGTATTTGACTCCCAATACATATGCCGTGAAGAACAGATTTTTCTATCGCGATGCGTGGACGGGCGGCGGCCATTGGTGGCTCACCGGCTTTAAGATGGGCTCCGTAAATCCCAATGAAATGGTTATGAGCCTTAAAATCAGAATGCGTTCAAGAAAAATGGCGAACGCTTTTGAGAACGGCCTTCAGACTGCGGGCTTCTATAAGGGCGACGCTACCTCGAATTACGATTCTTATTACCGCAACGATACGGAGTTTTACATACTCTGGTATCATACCGGCAATCGTAATTATTGATAATCGGCTTAACACAGGCTATCTCAGTTTTGGGGTAGCCTGATTTTTCTTTAAAGGAGATATTTATGAAAGGTAAGTTTTTTGCGTTTACTTCAAGGCTCAAATATATAAACCGCTGGGCACTTATGCGCAACACAACATATGAAAATTTGAGTCAGCACTCGGGCGAGGTTGCCACAATAGCGCACGCCCTCGCCGTTATAGGAAATAAGCGACTCGGCAAAGAATACAATGCCGAGCGCGCCGCTCTTTTGGGGCTTTATCATGACACCCCAGAAATCATAACGGGAGATATGCCCACCCCCGTAAAATATTACAGCAGCGAGATGCGCTCCGTTTTCGGTATGGTCGAAAAGGAGGCCTGCCAAAGGCTTTTGAATATGCTGCCGGACGATTTGAGCGAGGAGTTTTCACCGCTGTTTTTCAAGGAGGAACGCGACGCGGAGCTGTGGCGGCTGATAAAGGCGGCGGATAAGCTGAGTGCCTACATCAAGTGCATAGAAGAACGCAAGGCAGGCAACTGTGAATTTGAGGATGCCGAAAGGACAATAAGAAAAGCGCTCGACGAGAGCGAATGCAGGGAAGCGCATATATTTTTGGAGGAATTTATTCCAGCATACGAGCTGCCGCTCGATAAGCTTAAATGATTGCTTTAAAGGACTTTTCGGAAAACGGTGTCCGCTGTTTTTGCAAAAACATCATTCCCGTGCGGTCAAATTAAAATTTTTTCTCGACTTATCCGAGAAAGTGTGCTAAAATAATAGACAAATGTAAATTAAGTGAATTGGGAATAACTTTAGGGAGCTGATTAAATGAAAGCAAGCGAAAGCAATCCGAATTATCCCTCAAAAGTCAGGGAAATGACGAATTACACAATTCGCGAAATCAAAAAGGTCTGCAAGGATATAGGTCCTCGCCCGTCCGGAGAAGAAAATGAGCGCAAGGCTCAGGACTATGTTGCGGACTCTATGTCAAAGGTAGCCGACTCTGTTGTCAAGGAAAAATTTGAGCTTCACCCGAAGGCGTTTATGGGCTGGGTGCCGCTCGATGTAATTCTTATGACGATCTCGATAGTTTTAACTCTTTTGAGCTACTTTGACGTATTGCCGAGCGCGTCAACGGCGTTTTCCGTTGTTTCCGTAGTGCTCACATCTCTCGCAATCGTATTCACGTTTTTTGAGTTTCTGCTTTATAAAAAGTTTCTCGATCCGTTTTTTCCGAAAAGAGAGACTTACAATGTAGTCTGCACAAGAAAAGCGGCAGGCGAGACAAAGCGCCGCATTGTATTCAGCGGACATATCGACTCCGCTTACGAATGGTATTTTACTCATCTCGGCGGCGGCAAGCTGCTCACTACTATGATAGCCCTCGCATTCGGCGCAATTGCCATTACTCTTGCGGCATCAATAGTATCGTTCTTTGATGTTCCGAACGGCGTAAGGGTTACGGCAATAGTTGTTTTGTTCGTCTGCCTTATTCCCATACTTATGTGCAGCAAGTTCGTAAACTGGAAGCTCTGTGTTCCCGGTGCTAACGACAATCTCACCGGTGTGTTCGCGTCTATGTCGGTTTTGCGCTATATGGCGGCAAATGACATCAGATTTGAAAATACCGAGGTTGTATGTGTTTCCATGGCGTGTGAGGAGGCAGGTCTCCGCGGGGCTAAGGAGTACGTTAAAAAGCACTGCGGCGAGGACGATGTCGAGACTGTGTTCGTAGGAACCGACACCCTTCGCGATTTTGACGATATGGGCGTTTACAACAAGGATATGACAGGCACCGTAAAGCTTGACAAGCAGGCTGCGGCCATGGTTAAGCACGCGAGCGATATCGCAGGCTACAATCTTCCGTACAGCAGCGTATTCTTCGGCTCATCCGATGCTGCGGCAATTCAGCAGGGCGGTATGAAGGCGGTTGCTTTGGCTGCCATGGACCCCACTCCGGCGAGATATTACCACACAAGAGGCGATACAGCCGACAATCTTGACCCCAAAACCATCGAGGCCGGCATCAACATTCTTCTTGAAACCGCGTTCCTCTATGACAGCGAGGGCTTAAAGGACGAATATTGATTTAAAATAATCGAATGAAATGCGGAACGCGAAAAAGAGCGTTTCGCATTTTTTTGTTTTTTCTGTTGTTAAATCCGGAAAAATCTGTTACAATGAAAAAGTATACTTATATATTATTGTAAGGGGCGTTATTATGGGAAAAACCGTAAAATTATTATCCGTCGTTACGGCACTTGTGCTTATTGCGGCAATGTTTTCGTCGTGCAGCATCGGCGCAGGAGGCGATGAGCCTGAAAAAGCATATGTGAAAACAGATCTTCACGACGCAGAATTTACGTTTACATACGCACAGCTGAAGCCGGTTTTTTCACCTGATAAAATAAGCGATCTGACGGCTTTGTTTGAGAATACCGACGATATAAACGACGACAGCACGGTACAGCTCAATTACAATGACATTCGCTCTCGTTATTATGATAATAACCGCGATATATTCGACGGCATAATGAATCTTCTTTCCGACAGCGAAAAAGCTCTGCTCTATGATAATTCGGAGGCGGTACTCAATTATTTCAACGAAAATTTTAACCGAGTCAAGACCGAGAGACCGCAAACCGAACCGAAAGAGGACTTTTGGATAGACAACGACACCGTAAAAATATCAGGTGAGGAGTCAAAGACTCTCAAAAACGCCTTCAAGCTCTATAAGGATTTTGTTCAGAAGGGGCTTAAGGATGATTATTTCCCCGAGGCCGTGGGCGAAAAATATAAACAGGGTACGGACCTTACCGATAAGGTCTATCTGCTTGGCGACAGCTGTGCCTCGCGCCTCACCATGGACGATGTCCAGTCGGTAATTACTTCGCTCACACCCACATATGAAAAGGACACCGATGAAAACAACGTGCCCGTTTCTTATAGCCGCACAATTATAATAACGCTCAAAAATGACCCGTCTGCCGTAGCGCACGCATTTTCTCCGCATGACAAAAGTGCGATTTTGTCAGAGCTTAAAAAGGGTGAGAACTATTTTTCGGTGTCGGATTATGAGATAACATACAATTCACCGGTAATAATTGCTACGTTTGACGCCGTTACCGACGAGGTGGCAAAGGTTGAATTCTACAAGAACATGACGATAACGTCTTATGCAAAGGGCGAGGGGAGTCTCTCGTATATAGGTGACAGAACCGTGACCTTTAACTGCACAGACAATATGAATTATACCTTTAACTGGCACCCGTCCGAGGAAGATAAATAAACGGCCGTAAAAGCATTAAAAGGATGTAAAAACCGAGTTTTTACATCCTTTTTTTCAGACTTAAAATATCCGTGAGCAAAAGCTTTTTCTCGCTTTATCGATTCTTATTCGACGAATTTCGACATTTATGTACCCATTTTTCGACATTTTTGCACTTTTGCTGATTTTTAAAAACCAAAATGATATAATTTGAGAACAAAGACGGGGGAGATAAAGTGAGCCTCCCCTTGCGGACGTCTTTGATGTTTTTTAAGTTTCTCCTCTAAAAAGAGACCGTACAGAATCTCTCCGATTAACGGGCAGCTTTATGCTGCCCGTTAATTTTTTATATAATCACCGCGCCGAAAAAACCTGCCGTGCAGAAGAAGTGCTTATAAGCCCTTCCAGAAATCCTCGTCCTCATTTGGGCTATCGCCGTATACATCCTCGGTTATATCGTATTCGTCGTCACGCTCTGTCGGGTAAAAGTCCCATAACTCACGCTCCTGGTCGTCGGAAAGTGCCACGGCCGGGCATTCCGAAAAGGTTTCGAGCTTCTGACCGCGGCTCCACACGGACGGGTCTATCCTGAGGGTATATCCCGTGCCGTTCGGTGCCATCCACTCGTGCATGGGCAGCGACGGTATGGCAAATGCAGTCATAAGCGACATAATAACTCCGCCGTGGGTTATTACCGCGGTCGATTCTACGCCGGCTTTTATAATTCCGTCGATAAGCCCGGCAAAGCATGAGCAGACTCTCTCGTTGAAGGCCGCCTGACTTTCGCCGAAGGGTACGGGCGTTTCCGGGTGCTCGCCCGACAGCCAAGTTTTAAAGGCGTCGTCATCCTTCATTTCGTCGGCGGTTCTGCCCTCAAATTCGCCGAAGTCGTACTCTATAAGCCCGTTTAAAATCATGGGCTCTTTGTCGGGATATATGAGCTTTGCGGTTTCCGTGCAACGCTTTAAGGGGCTTGAAACCACCGCGTCAACCTCGGGATAGCCGCCGTATTCATCTATGATGTCTTTGATTTGCCGGAGCCCATATTCGGATGCCGGCACATCGGTTTGACCGATATATTTGCCGTCAAGATTTTCCTCTGTCATGGCATGGCGGATCAGGTGAATTTTATAAGCTTTCATTTTGCTTTGCTCCTTCCGGGGGATAATACTGTACAAACAGTCTAATTTGATATATAATTATAATACAATTTGTAATATTTGGGGGACGTTTTATGAATTCCGTATTTGCCGCAAGGCTGACTAAGCTTCGCAGGGAGCGCGGTATGAGCCAGAAGGACGCCGCAAAAATGCTCGGTGTGTCGCAGTCGCTCCTGTCGCACTATGAAAAGGGTATAAGGGAGTGCAGCCTTGACTTTGTGTGCCGCGCGTCGAATTTTTTTGACGTGAGCTGTGATTACCTCTTAGGTCAGGTCGATACAAGACGCTCTCTGAGCGAGGAATTTGATATGACCGATACCGTGCAGGACGGAGAATACCGCACGAGTACGCTTTTTCGCGCGTCCGTTATGCTCAATGACAGTATGATAAACTGCGGTTCGCCGGAAAAGCTGAAGGATTATTTTGCGCTTTCGATATACCGTATGGCTGTTTGCGCCGCAAACGGCGGTTATATTCCGAAAAAGTGGATATCGCTCGATTGCGAGACAAGTCCGGTCTTCGGCAGCGTGCTGATGACGGATATAATAAGGGAGCTGATGGCCGAGGCAAATCAGGAATCGCAAAAGAATATCGCCGAACCGAAATGCGTAAAAACCGTTGTGGAGCATTCGGAAAAGCTGATACGCAAAAGAGCTGCCGAGTTAGCGGCGGAAAAGAGCCGCGGATGAGCTTCTCTCCCTCTTTTAAGACAGCATATCGATATTTTTTATAATATATGTTTTTATGCTGTTTAAAACTTGCTGCTTTTGAAGCTTCGCCTTGAATTCGCCGTCAAGATTTTCAATTTCGTCCTTGTCCACGGAGACTTCCTCATTGTTTTCATCGTACATCGAAAATTCCTTTTCGGCAATCAAAGAAAGCTCGTTTTCGCCGACGGCACAGAGCGCCTTTGAAGCGAGAAATGTCAGCGGCTCACCGTTGTTTCTGAAAAAGAACGAGAGGGAACCGCTCTCGGTATCCTCTAAAAAATAGTATAGAGTGTAAATGTATTTTTGCGCCTCTGTAAATTTGCCGAATACCTTTTCAGGGTCTTCGGCCTTTTCCGTTTTTGCCTGCAAGACCGCCGAAACGCCCTCTAATAGGGTTTCCGGGTCGGAACTCTCCGCTTTTTCACGCGTTAAGAATGAAAACTCATCCTTGAGAGCTTTCTTTCTGTCATATTCTCTCAAAAGAGCGTCACGCTCGTTGTTGTGCTTTTTAGCCGCCGCCGAGGCTTTGCTAAGTACAAATACCGTAATGACGCACAGGACGATAAGAAGCAGCCACAAGTACCAATATTCCATTATTATTCCTCCGTCAGGATTTTATATATGTCGCTCTTTTTGATTCCGGTGAGCTTTGCCGCGTTTTTTGCCGCCTCGTTTTTCGACATTCCGCCATCTGTGAATTCTCTTGCCTTCGCGACGGCGGACTCCACCGTGTAAATCTCCGGAGCGGCCTGCGGCGCTCCCTCTATAACTAATACGAATTCACCCTTGATAGGTATGTTTTCATATTCTTCGCACGCCTTTTTGAGCGTGGTGCGTTCAACATTTTCGTGGATTTTCGTAAGCTCTTTAATAATCGCTGTACGGCGGTCGCCGAGGCAGGCATAAAGGTCCTTAAGCGTGCGTAAAAGCTTGTGCGGAGCCTCGTAAAACACCATTGTGCGTTTTTCATCCTTAATGCTGTCAAGATGCTCGGCGCGGCTCTGCTTATTTACGCTCAAAAAGCCTTCAAACGTAAATCTGCCGGACGGCAGCCCCGACAGCGCCACGGCTGTGGCAAATGCGGTGGGGCCGGGGACGGATACAACATTTACTCCCGATGCAATGCAGATGTCAACAAGGTCCTGACCGGGGTCGGAAATTGCCGGCATACCTGCGTCCGTGACAAGAGCACAGCTTTCTCCGCCGAGAATACGCGCAAGAATTATTTCGCCGCGCTCACGGCGGTTGTGCTCAAAATAGCTGATGAGCGGCTTTTTTATGTCAAATCTGTTTAAAAGCTTCAGGGTGACTCTTGTGTCCTCTGCCGCTATAAAATCGCAGTTTCTGAGGCACTCTGCGGCACGGGGAGAAAAATCTGAGAGGTTGCCTATCGGAGTGCCGACAACGTAAAGCTTTCCCGTCATTACATATCCTCCCTGTATTTACCTAAAATTCTTGTCATTTCGTCGGACAAAACGTCCTTGCTCTTGTATATAAAGAGATTGTTTTTGACCGTTATGCCCGTTTTTCCGCCGAGTCTGCCCTCTACAAGGCACAGCCACGGAGCCTTTTCGGGTGAAGCTGCAACAAGGCGCAGCGCTTTCGGCTCGATTTTATATTCCTTCATTGCCTCCATCGTCTCAAAAAGGCGCTCGGGTCGTATACAAATGCATAGCTTGCCGCCGAATTTCAGAAGTTTCGACGCGGCTTTTGTTATGTCGCGCAGATTACACAGCGTTTCGTGACGGGCTATTTTTTCGTTTTCCTTTTGGCTTTTTATTCCGGCGTTTTCCGCCTTATACGGTGGGTTCATGGTTATAACGTCAAATTTTCCGCACGGAATTATCCGCGGAGCTTCTTTCAAATCAGCATTGTACACAAAGAGCTTGTCCTGCAAATCGTTTGCCTTGACGGAGCGCGTAAGCTGACTGCACGCCTTTTCCTGGATTTCGACTGCCGATATTTCTTTTCCGCAGCCGTCCCTGCACCAGAGCATGGGAATTATGCCGCAGCCCGTACCGAAGTCGCAGCATATGTCATATCGTTTCGGCGACGCAAAGTCGGCAAGCAACAGCGCGTCCGTGCCGAAGGTGTGCTCCTTTGAGACGATAAGCCCCAAGTCCCTGCTGAGATATTCGATATGTTCATCTTTGTTAAGTGTAATTTCGGTCATTTATCTGTCCCATTTTTCGCAAAGCGCAATTATCTGATCCGCAAATTTTGCAAGATCCTTGTTTGCACCGCCCTCATTATGTGCCACAACCGTTTGGAGACGCTTTTGTGCCGAGAGCAGTCTCTCATAAACCGTGCTTACGCGGCGAGAGGCGTTTTGCGAGGCTGTATTTTTAACTATCTTTTCGCGGTTTCCCTCAACGAGAACATTGTTTTCGTTGAGGCTGTATTCCTCGCCGTTGTACGGGGCGCTCGCGGAAAGCCCCAGTTCGTCGCGAAGACGTGCGGCGTATATTTCGCACACCGTGTCCTCGCCGTGATTTACAAATACGTGCTTTGGCGGAGCTTTAAAGCTTTTCATCCACTTTAACAAGCCCTCGTTGTCGGCGTGACCGCTTATGCCGTGAAGCTGCTCTATTTCCGCACTTATATGGATTTTTTCGTCAAAGAGCTTTACGTCCGTCGCACCGTCGGTTATGGCTCTGCCGAGTGTTCCTACGGCTTGGTAGCCTACGAATAAAATCGTACATTCGGGTCGCCACAAATTGTGCTTTAGGTGATGACGTATTCTGCCGGCCTCGCACATTCCGCTCGCCGAAATTATGACCTTCGGAGCGGGGTCTGAGTTTATTGCTTTTGATTCCTCACTTGTCACGGAGACATAAAGGTTAGGAAAGGCTATCGGATTTATACCGTTTTCGATAAGCGACGCCGCTTCGTCGTCAAAGTCGGAATAGCTGTCGCAAAAAACGTTGGTGGCCTCAACTGCAAGGGGACTGTCCACATATACGGGGAAGTCGTTGTAGTTTTTGAGGATACGCTCTTCCTTTATCTGCCTTATAAAGTATAAAAGCTCCTGAGTTCTGCCGACGGCAAACGACGGTATAACTACATTGCCGCCGCGCGCAAAGGTGCGGTCAAGTATGGGTACGAGCTGTGATATGTAATCGAGTCTTTCGCCGTGACTGCGGTCGCCGTAGGTGCTTTCGGTTATGACGTAGGTGGCGTCGGTAATATACTGCGGGTCACGTATAATCGGCTGGTCGGTATTGCCTATGTCGCCGGAAAAAACTATTTTTTCGGTTTCTCCGTTTTCGGTGACGTTTATTGTAATGCTCGATGAGCCCAAAAGATGACCCGCATCGGTAAAGCTTATGGATATGCCGTCAAAAACGTGATAATCCACACCGTATTCGCACCTCAAAAACTGAGAACAGCATTTTTGAGCGTCCTCTACGGTGTAGAGCGGAACATATCCCGATTCGCCCGAGCGTTTTGCCCTTCGGTTGCGCCATTGTGCTTCAAACTGCTGTATGTGCGCAGAATCTTCAAGCATAATTCTGCAGAGCTTCGCTGTGGACGCGGTTGCGTAAATCGGCCCTTTGTATCCGTTTGCCGTAAGGTACGGCAGCTTGCCGGAATGGTCTATGTGAGCATGGGTCAGAAAAATGCAGTCTATATCGGCGGGAGATACGGGAATGTCCCGGTTTTTATATGTGTCGGGTCCTTGCTCCATACCGCAGTCAATCAAAATGTTCTTGCCGCAGGCGGTGAGAAGCGTGCAGCTTCCCGTGACTTCGTGTGCGGCTCCTAAGAATATAAGATTCATATTTTCCGCTCCTTTTTAAATGGTGGCGCCCATCGCCGATGCCTTTTTTATTATGGTAACATAAATCACCGCAAAAATCCAGTATTAAGCCGCTGCGGGATAAATAAAAAGGCACGGCAGTAGTTCTTACTGCCGTGCCTTGAAAAACATATATTTGTTTTGTCGCCAAAGCTTATTTTACGGTCTGCTTTTTGGCTTTGTTCTTTATAACGGCGCGCTCTATTGCCTTGACAATTTCAACGAGAGGAATTATCAGGAACGCAAGACCGAGAGCCGTGAAGAATTCGCGAGCGTCAATAGTGGTGAAATCAAAAGCGTCTGCAAGGAACGGTACTTCTATAACGAGCGCAGTTGTTATGAGGGAAAGTACGGTTGACCCGAAAATGTATTTGTTGAAGCTGCCGTGAAGGAGCATTGATACGGTTGAGCCATGCTGCGAACGCATATTAAACGAGTGGAATATTTCGCACATTGACATTGTAAGGAATGCCATGGTCATACCGTCGGCACTCTCGGTAAGCTCCCATCTGCCTGCCTCCATAAAGTGGCCTATGAAGTAAGCGGCAAGTGTCAGAAGCGTTACGAAAAGCCCCTGGTATACTACGTCAAAGCCGACGCCGCCTGCAAAAATGCCGTCCGATGATTTACGCGGCGGACGTTTCATAAGGTTCTTTTCGCCCTTCTCCATACTGAGGGCGAGAGCCGGGAAGCAGTCGGTAACAAGGTTTATCCAGAGAAGATGTACGGGCTTTAATATTGTGAAGCCGAGCAGGTTGGCTGTGAAAATAGCCATTACCTCGCTGAGATTTGACGAGAGCAGGAATTGAATTGACTTCCTTATGTTGTCGTAAATTCGTCTGCCCTCTTCCACAGCAGATACTATGGTGGCGAAGTTATCGTCGGCAAGGACCATATCCGCAACGTTCTTTGTTACATCAGTACCTGTAATGCCCATGCCTACGCCTATGTCCGCGCTCTTAATGGAGGGGGCGTCGTTTACGCCGTCACCCGTCATTGCCGTTATCATACCGCGGCTCTTCCAGGCATTTACTATTCTCACCTTATGCTCGGGCTGAACTCTGGCATATACCGAGTACTGTGTGACCTTTTCTTTGAAGTCCTCATCGGAAATATCATCAAGCTCCGCGCCGGTTATGGCCTCGCTCTTGTCCTTTATAATGCCGAGCTCCAAGGCTATTGCAACAGCGGTGTCCTTGTGGTCGCCGGTTATCATTATGGGTCTTATGCCGGCACCGCGACATTCTTCGATTGCCGCCTTAACTTCGGGCCTTACGGGGTCTATCATACCTACAAGGCCACAGAAGACGAGCTCATTTTCGATATTATCGGGCGACTGATCCTCGGGAACACATGACAGCTGCTTGTAGCCGCAGGCGAGAACTCGAAGTGCTCTGTCGGCAAATTCTTTATTCTTTTTGAGCACGGCATCTCTGTCTGCGTCCGTAAGAGGGCTGACTTCGCCGTTTTTGAATATCTTTGTGCAGTGCTTTAGTATCTCGTCGGGAGCACCCTTGGTGAACTGTAATATTCCGTCCGCAGTCTTGTGAATTGTGGACATCATTTTACGATTTGAGTCAAATGGAGCCTCGCCGACTCTCGGCGCGCTCTTCAGAAGCTCGTTTTTATTCATACCGAGCGACATAGAGTATGCCACAAGAGCCATTTCCGTGGGCTCGCCTACAAGATTGCCGTCATCGTCAAGATTTACGTCCGTGCAGAGAGCCATGCCCTCGGCAAGCATTTTTTCGTTGTCACAGTAATGCTCGACTACGGTCATCTTGTTCTGAGTGAGCGTACCGGTTTTATCGGAGCAGATTATCTGTGCGCAACCGAGAGTTTCAACTGCGGTGAGTTTGCGGATGATGGCATTTTTCTTTGACATATTGGTAACGCCTATCGAAAGCACAACCGTTACTACCGCCGCAAGACCCTCGGGGATAGCGGCAACCGCGAGCGATACGGCGAGCATAAACGAGCCGAGCAGGAAGTCAAGATTCATTTCCGTGCCTGTTACAAGAGCTCTGACTATATCGAAGGCGAACATAAATACGCATATTCCGAGGACTATGAAACTGAGGATTTTTGAGAGCTGACCGAGCTTTTTCTGAAGCGGCGTCTGCTCATCCTTTGCGCTTGAGAGCGCACCTGCTATTTTGCCCATTTCGGTGTCCATACCGATGCTTGTTATAACGGCCTTACCTCGGCCGTAAACAACGGTTGAACCCATATACATCATATTTTTTCGGTCGCCGAGGGGGACGTCTTTTTGCCCCTCAAGGCCTATGGCTTTTATGAATTTGTTGACGGGTACGGATTCACCCGTAAGTGCCGATTCCTCGATTTTAAGGCTTGCACTTTCAAAAATTCTGCCATCCGCCGGAACAGCGTCGCCCGCTTCAAGCAGTACAACGTCGCCTACGGTAAGGTCCTCACTCGGTATTTCGCATACCTTGCCGTCGCGCAAAACCTTTGTTGTTGCGGCGGCCATTTTTTGAAGAGCCTCTATGGCCTTTTCGGCCTTGCTCTCCTGATATACGCCGAGTATGGCATTAACTATTACGACGAACATTATAATGATAACGTCCGATGGGAATTCTTTTTGCAATACGGAGGTTATTGCCGATATTACCGCCGCGGCAATGAGGATGATTATCATCGGGTCGGCAAACTGCGAGAGAAAACGCAAAATCAGCGGCGTTTTCTTGCCCTCGGCAAGCTTGTTTTTGCCGGTTTCGGCAGAACGCCGGCGTGCCTGCTCGGAAGTGAGACCGTTTTCGGTGCTTTTTACTTCGCCGAAAACCTCGGAAGAGCTTTCAAGATAGTGTTTCATTTTTTTCCTCCCTGTTTTTTAAAAAAGAGCAGCCGCTTTTTTAAGAAAAAAGACCTTCGACAGAATTTAGCTCTGCCGAAGGTCTTGCTACCTTAATAAGGCTCGGTGACCAGAAGCCGAAAGGCAACATGATGTTGACCACCGGGTAAAAGCTACTCCCCTTCATAAGGAATATCTTAAGTGCGATAATAACAGAAAAATGAACTTTTGTCAAGTATTTTTAAAATAATAGCTTATCCCTCGCCGAATAAAACATAATTGTTGACATTTCGGCTGTCAAGCTCGGAAATAATCGAGCTGTCGTCAATGACCGGTATAAATCCGCCGGTCTGATAGTTTTCGTCAAGCTTTGAGCTTAAGAGCGGTATACAGTCCGTAACCAGAGCTTTTTCATCGGTGGTTTCGGCGGAATATGTTTTTTCTCCGTAAGCAAAGCCGTCTCTCTGCGCCGATTTTCTGAAGTCCACAGCCACAAAATCGGCGGCGCTGTCAAAGAGAGAGCCGTCATAGCGGGCGGTGTTTCCGCCGAGCGCGTCCGCGGCGCTGAGCATAACGCAGAGCGGCTTGTCGCCGAGCACGTTTTTAACCTTTTCTATAAATGAATGTAAAACCGCGTTGCGGCTCTCTATGCTCTTTTCTTCGCCCGAAAATACCGCCTTGTCGAGGTAAATACTCTCGGGAAATTCCACGGAATCGAGTATAACGGCGTCAACTCCGAGAGAGGAAATCTCGCTCACAATGCTCAAAAGGTATTTCTCCGCGACGGGGGAATACGGGTTCAGCCACGGCTCGCCGTCGTGCTGAGCGCTGTTGTCGAGCCATAGTGTGCCGTCCGAATTTGTCACGGCGGCAGCGGCGCCGAGATGCGATGCGGCAACGCTGTCCTCATAGCAATAAATTCTTGCGATTATTTTATAGCCGGCACTTTTAAGCCTGTCGATTGTCGCAAACGCGTTCTGATAAGCCTTGGACGACGCGCCTATGTCGTTCGCCGTACCGACGGAGGATACGTAATTGAGATAGCCGTCCTTTGTTTTAAAATCTATCACAACGGCGTTCGCCTTTGTTTCTGTGAGCTCCGTTTTAAAAAGGTCAAAGGCTATGCCGCCGTCAAGAACATCGTCGGGCATATAAAGAGCGCGCAGCTTGCCGTCATATTCGGCGGGAACGCCCGTAAGCTCATGCTCATACGGCTTTTTCGACAGGTTAATGGAAACCGCGGCAATAACAAACACGAGCACGAAGAAGAACACAAGAAAAACCGAAAAGACGATTTTTTTGCGTTTTTCCTTTTTCTTTCGTGTGCGGCTTTCGCCTATCGCATATGATGTACCCGAGCGTCTGCCCGGATAATTTTTTGAAAACGGATAATAGCTCTTTTTACGGGGCTTAATATCTCTGTTGTCAAACGCCATTTTCTACGGTCCTTTACAATGATAATCCTTTGCCTGAGACGCCCGAAAAAGCGAGCGCCAAAATCGAAACATATATAAATACTGCCGGCGTGCCCTTAAAGCATTCCGGAATATTTTTGTTTTCTACCAAGCGGCGCAGTCCGAAATTTATCATAAGCACCGCAACTATAAAGGCAAGTCCGGAGCCTATACCTACGCCTATCGCCTCGGCTATGCCGAAGGTCGCGCGGTAATTTATAAACGGTACGGCAAGCACAAGGGTATTGAATGCCGCCACGCCGAGACGCCTTACGGTTCGCTTTTTGGCCTTGAAAACAGCCTTCAGCAAAATGAGCATAAGAACATACAAAATGCATATTACAAGCAGGAAAATAAGCGAATGCTGTATTTCGCTGAGCGCACTTATAAACGGTATCTGCTCAAGCAGTACACAAAAAATACTGCCGAATGTCGAAAAGAATGTGATAAACGCCGTGAGCGGGAAAAGCTGCTTCGGCTTCGCCGCCATTCTGACAGCCTCCGAGGCACCGTAGCCGCCGGTAAAAATCAGGTTTTGAAGCACAAATGCGTACATCGCCGCCGAAAAAAGATTTGCTATGACACTCATTTGTCTTCACCGCCCTTTTGTTGTTGTGTTTCCGCGCCGCCGTCCTTTTCCGGGCTTTTGTCCGTGTCGCTATGTGACGCTGAGCTGTCGTCAAAAGCAGTGTACTGCTTGTATTTCTCAAGCTCCGAGAGTATCTCTTCGAATTCGGACGAGGAGCCGAAGTTTTTGTCTTTTTGCCGCTCGGTGTCGGCGGCACCGCTTCTGCTCGCGCCGTTTTTGCCTGTACCTTTTTTGCTCTTTGCCGGAGCGGACGCGGTCTTTTTGACGGATAATGACGGAGCCTTTCGCTTAGCCGCGGAGCTTTTCCTTTTGTCGGTGTGAGGCTTTTCCTTTTCGTTTTGCGGTTCTTCCTCTCCTAACTCAAAAAAGTCAAGGTCGGTGTCGAGAAATTCGCGCAGCTTTATAACGTGCGACTGCTTGACTTCGGATAGGTCAAACGAGGCGTCGGGATGCTTTTCGGGGTATTTTTTGTTTATTATCGCCTTTAACGCCGCAGCCATAAAGCCGAGCAGTAAAAATCCGCCGAACGGCATTAAAAGACCCGGCAGCTTTACCGGAATGTTCAGTTTTACGCTGTAAACCGTGCCGCTGCCGAGTATTTCACGGACAACGCCGACTATAAGTATTACCGCGGCATAGCTGAAGCCTGCCGAAACGGCATCGAGAGCCGTGGCCTTAAAATTGTGCTTAACCGCGAACCGTTCGCAGTGCAGCGCGATAAGCGAATTTACCGCAAGCAGCGGCAAAAATATACCTGCGCTCGCCGTTTCGTTGGGGGCAAGGTATCGGAAGAGCATAAACAGAGGTATGTTTATAAGCAATCCCAATATCGCATATATCATTTTTCGCACGCTGCCCTTCAGCTTTTTCATAAGCAGGCAGGCGAGACATTCTATAAGTAAAAGCTCAACTAAGGACACAAACGAGAGAATTATGGCGGATTTGAGCGATACCGCCATGGCAACGACGGGTGCAATGCCTATGGCTTCAAACAGTACGGGATTTTTGATTATCGCGCTGCTTCTGATAACGGAAACGCTTTTTTTCTTTTTATCAGGCATTTTCGGCACCGCCTTTCCCGTTTTCGAGCGCCTTTTCTTCGAGCTTGTCCGCGAGAGCTGCGCGCACCTTGGCGTTTTCCGCCGCAACAAGATGTCTTTCGCGCTTTGTAAGCGGCAGCTTGTCAAATGCGGTGACAAGTCCGTTTGCAAGCAGTACGGCAAAGACCGTACTGTCTTCGAATTTGCCGACGGAGCGCATTATCATACACATAAGCCCTGCCGCCGCACCGTAGCATATCCTTGCGTAAAAGCTCTTCGGAAGAAGCTTGTCGTCGGTCAAAAAGAATACCGATGAAAACAGAAGCGTTCCTCCGCATATTTCCATAAATGCCGAGACGAAACGGCCCGTCAGCACGCGCGGAAACAGGAGCGCGTAAATAAAACAGACCGCGAGGAAGGATACGGAAACGGCGAAATTTTTCGGGCGTCTCACAGCGAGAAACAGGAGCGCTCCGAAAAGTGCTATCGAGCAGGTTGCGCCCATAGGGCCGGAAACCGAGCCTACAAGCACGTCAACATAGTTTAAAAGGCCGGTGCCGACCGAGTTTTTTTGCGAGAGCATATATGCGATAGACGTGCCGGGGAAAAATCCCTGCCCTCCCGAAACGGCGGTAGTGCCGGACGAGAGTATTGCCGGATAAGAAAAGACCTTATCCGGCATACATATTGTGACAAAGGCTATGCCTGCCGCTGCTGGCGTAAACATATGAGAACGCGCATTGCCGAACGGCAGCTTTGCGACGATAACGGCAAAAGCCGAGGCTATGCACGGCAGATAGTACGGAGCGGACGCGGGCATACAAAGTGCTGTCATAAGGCCCGTGGCGACCGCCGAGAGGTCGGAAACAGAGGCTTGAGCTTTGAAAATAAACGAGCCTGCGGCTTCGCAGAGCACGGCCGTAAGCACGGAAAGCACCATAAGGCGCACGGCTCTGCCGCCGTAGTAATACCAAGCCATCACGGCCGGAACGACCATAAGGATAAGCATATCGGCAAAGTATCTGCGTGTTATTGAAATTTCACTGCGCGCTTTTGCGGCGCTCTCGGCCGAAATGCCGGCAGATGTTTTGCTTTGTTCCAAAAAATTCACCTGTTTTCCATATTTTATTCATTGCGAAACAAGCGTTCCGACAATATGATGTAAAGAGATAATTTTTATTTTGGGGAGGCTTTCCTATGAATATACATAAAAGCCGTGGGGACAGAGTGATAGTCGAGCTCTCGTCAAACGAGCTGTCGCGCTATGAGCTTTGTCCTGAGGAGATGGACTGTAAAAATCCGAAAACCAGACGCCTTATAAATGACGTAATGAAAAGAGCACAAAGACATATTCGCCGTGACATAACCTCCTTTGACAAAATGAACGTGGACGTTATGGAGACGGACGAAGGGTGTATTATGATTCTCTGCTTTAAGGGCATAAAAACCAAAAGGCCGTTTTCGGGCTACGTCTGTGTTTTGCCGCAGACGGACGACATTTTCAGACTTGCAAGGGGGCTTTTGCCTCACCGCGAAAAAATAAGACAGGCGAGTCTTTTTTTTGACGGCAACAGCTATGCTGCCTGCGTTCTGCCGTATGCGGTCTTTTCAAGAGAAATATTTTTTGTACTCAGCGAATTCGGGAACCCGGTGAGGGCGTCTGTCGGCACAAGAGAGTACCTTTTCGAGCACAAAAAGCTTATAAGCCGCGATTTTATATCGTCGCTGACTTCTTGAAGTCGGCTATGGTCTTTTTTATGTCGTCGCTGCCGAAGAGCGCGCTTCCGGAAACAAATGCGTTGGCACCTGCCTTTGCGGCAACCGAAATTGTGTCTTTATTTATTCCGCCGTCAACCTCAATGTCGATGTCCTTGAGCCCGCGGCGTTCTATTTCGTTTTTAACAGCGGTGACCTTGGGCATCATATCCTCCATAAAGCTTTGGCCGCCGAAGCCGGGCTCAACCGTCATTATAAGCACGAGCGAGAGCTTGTCAAGATACGGATATATCTCCTCTATCGGAGTTCCTGGCTTTACCGAAAGTCCCGCCTTTTTGCCGAGTGACAGGATTTCGTCTATCGTCTTTTCCGTATCGGAGTCCGACTCCGTGTGGAATGTGATTATGTCGGAGCCTGCCTTTGCGAAGTCCGGCACGTATTTATAAGGGTCGCTTATCATAAGGTGCACGTCAAAGGTAAGCTTTGTCACCTTTCTTATGCACTTTACTATCGGCGCGCCGAGCGTGATGTTCGGAACAAAATGCCCGTCCATAACGTCTACGTGAATCATATCCGCGCCGCATTCTTCCATTTTTTTAAGCTCGCTCTCAAGATTGCCGTAATCGCTTGAGAGAATTGACGGTGATATTTTTACCATAATTTCTCCTTTTTATAACGCTGTCGGTTTTCCTTAGAAAGCCGAATAATCTTAACACAAAGTCTTTAGTTAAAAATTAACTGTCACGCCGCCGCGTCTGCCGAAGCCGTATCGCTCTCGGCTGCGGTGTCAGACGCGTCGGTGCCGTCTGAGACGGGCTGAGTTTCACTCGCAGCCTCTGCGGAAGAGATGGTTTCGGGTGCTTCTGTCGGAGCCTCGGTGACGGGCTGAACGGCGGTGGTTGCCGTCTCGGGCGAAGATGTAGCCTGAATTGAATTTATATAATAGCTGCCGTCTTTTTCCCTTAAAGTGATTTTCATATATTTGTCGGGCTCAGGAGCTACCATGTCGCCTTCGCTGTTTTGCGCCCATTGGTCTCCTGCAAGGTATCCGACGGTCAAAACCACGGCGCCGCTTTTTTTCTGAACCTTTATAACGTCGGGCGTATAGGTCGGGACAATACCGGTAAGCGGGATAGAGTATGTGTGTTTGGCCGAATCGTATGTGAACGTGTAGCCGTAGCCGTTTACCGTGGCGTGCTCGGGTTCGGTGTCCGTGCCGAAAAGCTTGTGAAATTCGGCGGTTACGTCCTCCTCGGGAATTATCATACCGTCTTCGCCGTACTCGTATTTGTCCGGCGAGAGGTTGCTCTTTAAAATAGACCAAACGGAAATGTCAATAAGCTGATTTTTATTTGCCTTTGTGATGTCGTCAAACGGGTCGGGGTCGTTCATCACGACAGGCGTCAGCATGGTATTGTATTCGTCTATGTTTTTGCTTTTGATTACCGCTTTTTTTGTGGCGTTTACTCCGGCGAGAATTACGCAGACAAGACCTATTACGGCAAATACCGTTATTACAAGGCCCAGGGGGAACGCCCATCGGTTTTTACGCTTTTTATTTACATTAGCCTCAGACATTCTGACTCTCCTAACTTATCTTATCTGACCGTTTCCGAAAATTTCGTATTTAAACGACATGAGCTGCGGCAGGCCGAGAGGGCCTCTCGCGTGGAGCTTTTGCGTGGATATGCCTATTTCCGCTCCGAAGCCGAATTCGCCGCCGTCGGTAAAGCGCGTGCTGGCATTGCGATATACCGCCGCCGCGTCCACTCTCGACATAAATTCGTTTGCCGCCTCGTCATTTTCGGTGACGATGCACTCGCTGTGACCCGTTCCGTATTTATAGATATGCTCTATGGCCTCGTCGATATTATCTACTATCTTTACCGACATTATGTAGTCGAGGTACTCGCGACCCCAGTCGTCCTCGGAGGCTTCCTTTATATCGGGGAGTATCTCTTTAGATGTCTTGTCGCCGCGCAGCTCGACATTTTTTTCGTCAAGTCGCTTTTTGATGAGCTTCAGCGCCTTTTCGGCAACGTCCTTGTGAATTAAAAGGCTCTCGGCTGCGTTGCATACGGACGGGCGCGATGTCTTGGCGTTAAATATGATGTCGGCCGCCATATCGAGGTCGGCGTCCTTATCGACGTAAATATGGCAGTTGCCGACGCCCGTCTCTATAACGGGGACGGTGGAGTTTTTGACCACCGTGCCTATAAGCCTTGCGCTGCCGCGCGGAATCAGCACGTCTACATATTTGTTCATGGTCATAAGCTCGTTGGCACTCTCGTGAGAAATGTCGGTTATAAACTGTATGCAGTCCTCCGGTAATGGCGATTTTTTGAGGGCGGCGCGCATTACATTAAATATTGCGGTGTTCGAGTGTATCGCCTCCTTGCCGCCGCGAAGCACGGAGCAGTTGCCCGATTTCAGGCAAAGCGAAGCCGCATCGGACGTGACGTTGGGGCGAGCCTCAAATATAACGGCGATGACTCCGAGAGGCACCGAAACCTTTTTGACCCGAAGGCCGTTCGGCCTTGTTATATCGGAGAGTGTTTTACCGACGGGGTCGGGCAGGTCGGCAACCTCAATAACGCCCTTTGCCATACCGTCTATCCTGTCGGGAGAGAGAAGAAGTCTGTCCAAAAGAACCTTGGGTAAGCCGTTCTCCTCGGCAGCCTTCATATCCTTATCGTTTTCGCGGAGAATATAATCCTTATTGCTTTTAAGCTCTTCGGCTATAAGTAAAAGAGCCTTGTTTTTATCGTTTGCCGAGGCTGTTGAGAGCTTTTTCGCAGCCTCCTTTGCGTTTCGGCATTTAAGCTCGGTATCAGTCATTTTGTCTCAATCCTTTTTACCTACAAAAAATGTTCCTATTTGCTTGCCGTCGAGAGCCTTGTATATGTCCTCGGGAGCGGAGCCGTTCATAACTATCATATCTATTCCCGCGCTCATGGCTATTTGAGCCGCGTGCAGCTTTGTTACCATTCCGCCGGTGCCGAATTTTGAGCCGTGACCGCCCGCAAAGCCTATAAGCTCGTCTGTAATCTCGGTTACGGTGGGTATTATTTCGGCGTCCTCGTCGACTGTGGGGTTACCGTTATAAAGCCCGTCTATGTCGGTGAGGATTATCAGCGCGTCGGCTCCTATGAGCTTTGCGACTATCGCCGAGAGACAGTCATTGTCGCCGTAGACAATTTCCTCAACGCCTATTGCGTCGTTTTCGTTTACTACGGGAATTGCACCGTATGAAAAGAGCTTATCAAAGGTATTTATAAGATTTTTTCGCCTTTCGGGGGACTCCACGTCGCTTTTTGTGAACAGGAGTTGGCCTATTTTATGACCGTATTCGCTGAACATCTTGTCATACATATACATAAGCTCACATTGACCTACGGTGGACGCCGCCTGCCTGCCGGGGGTGTCCTTCGGACGCTCCGGGAGCCCGAGCTTTCCCGTGCCGACACCTATCGCGCCGGAGGAGACGAGAGTTACCTTGATGCCCGAATTTTCGATATCCGAGAGTACCGAGATAAGCTTATGCATTCTTCTTATATTTGTTTTTCCGTTGTCGTAGACAAGCGTGGAGGTTCCCACTTTGACAACGAGCCTTTTTACATCCTTTAATACCGCCAAGACATATCCTCCCACAAGCCCCGCCTTACAGGGCGCGAAATAATAATATTTATACACTGTAAATTATATCATACGAAAAGGGATTTAACAATATAAAATATTTTCGCGGCACCTTTTTAAATTTAACCGAATTGTAATTTTTTGTATATGCTTTTGTAATTTCGATGTTGTATAAACTTACTGTGTAGGGAGTCGTCTCGAAAAACGGAGATACAAAATATTTGTATTCCGTTTTGTGTGATAATCTGTTAAAATAAAATCAGCCGAGCAGGCGAAAAATACGGAAGAGGGGCAAAGTTATGTATAACGTTCTTGTGTGTGACGACGACAAAGCGATACTCGACTCACTCGAAATATATTTAAATCTTGAGGGGTATAAGGTTTTTAAGGCGGAAAACGGAAGGCAGGCACTAAAAACAGCGGAGGAAAACGATCTGCAATGTATAATTCTCGATATTATGATGCCTGACCTCGACGGACTCAACGCAACGCTGAAGCTCCGTGAGAGCAAAAACATACCGATAATCCTGCTCTCTGCCAAGAGTGAGGATACGGACAAGATAACGGGTCTTTCGTTCGGAGCGGATGACTATGTGACAAAGCCGTTTAATCCGCTTGAGCTTATGGCACGGGTGAAATCGCAGATAAGGCGTTATGTTTCGCTCGGCAGTATGGAGAAAAAGGACAGCCTTATAGTTACGGGAGGGCTCGCTCTTGACCTCGATTCCAAAGAGATTACGCTCGACGGCGAAAAAGTCAAGCTTACCGCTACGGAATACGGCATACTCGAATATCTTATGAAAAATATAGGCAGAGTTCTCTCTACGAATCAGATATACGAAGCGGTGTGGAAGGAGCCGTCGTTCCAGACGGAAAAAACCGTGACCGTGCACATACGCAGAATAAGAGAAAAAATAGAGATAAATCCCAAAGAGCCGAAATATTTAAAGGTGGTGTGGGGCATTGGCTATAAAATCGAAAAGCTTTAAAACTTCATTCGGATTAAAACTAGTTGCATTTTTTATTGCGGCGTTGCTTGCGTTTTCCTCGGCAATTTGTGCGGTTGAGGCTATAAACGACCTGTTCAGATACGGCTCGGAAATCCTTACTAAGCCGGCAAAAAGTCTTGATATGACCGAAACGTCGCTGTTTGCATCGAAGCTGAACTCCGATGTGCAGTCGATATATGCCGGCAGCGGCCTTATGACGTGGGACGCATATAAAAGCACGTATTACAGCACTTTCGACGAGGAACTAAACGCGGCTCGCACGGAGTTGGAGCGCTTCAAAAAGGAATGTATGTCAGAGGCTGTGGCGGCATATCGTGATAAACATGCCGCTTCCGAGTATTCCTCTTCTCAAAAGAGTGACGATGTTACGGGGGCCGGTGCTTCCGCCTATACGACAAATGTCTACGGAAACGTCTCCGCCTATTCACGCTCCGACAACGTAGTTTCACCGAATTACGACAAGGACTACTATGACGGCTGCCGGGAGAGCTATTCGCTTAAGAGCGGAGATTCGGGGAATGTCACCTTTACAACCTCCACCACGGACGAGGAGCTGGTATCGCTCGTGAGCAACGCATATTCTCAGGTTATGTCTGCGGCGCGCCGTGAGTATGAAACAACGGTCGCTATGGAGAGCCGCAGCATCAAAAATATAAAGAACCTTAAATACTATATATATAATCCGTCTACCGGCGAAATAATCACAAATCTTGAGACGGAAACGAGCGAGGAGAAAGCGAACGAAATTAAAAAATCGGGAGATTATTCGGCGTTTACAAGCGGAAGCAGATGGTATATGGTCTATACTGCCGACGGAGGACTTGTCGCGGCAAGTCCGCAAATAACCCGCGATACGCTCTATACCGTACAGAGCGGCGATAAATACTATTTTAGCCTTAAGTCGGATTACTACTATAAACGCACGCTGTCAAACGTCCTCGGCTCATGCTTTTCAAACAACGGCTATGATATAATTCTGATGCTTCCCGAAACGCTGTCGGAAGGCGACGATTATTACAATATGCAGTCGGAGATGGTAAAAAGCAGTGCCGATACATACAACTATATATTTTTAAGCCTTGCATCTATGCTTGTTCTTGCCATGGTGTCGGTTTACCTTATATATGCGGCAGGCGAGACGGCAGGCCCCGAAAAAATCAAATTTTCGTTTCTCGACAAGCTTCCGACGGACTTGCATTTCGTTTTGGCTGCCGCTGTTGCGGGGGCGGGAGTTTACGGAATTTTAAACTTGGCAGCCGATTACAAACATGATTTCGATTACTATGCCGACGGCAAAGCGCTTATGATATTTGTGGTTATGTCGCTTATTGCCGTTGCGGTGTGGGCTGTACTGCTTGAGTGGCTCTGTTCTGTCTCTAAATATTACAAGGCGAAAAAGAACTGGCTTCGATCAACGCTTGTTTGGTATATTATAAGGCTTATCGGGAAATTATTTTCGCCGCTTAAAAGGCTTCGTGAAAAGCCGGTGTGCTTAAGGCGCCGTGTACTGCTTGTGCTTATAGGCTATATAATCGGCAACACCGTGCTGACCGGCGTTGCGGCTATGTGCAGAGGATTTTGGTTCGTTCTTCTTACAGCGGTGCTGCTGCTGTATAATATTCTGACTGTTTCGCTTATGTGGAAATATGTGCTGTCGCTTGACCGCATAATAGCGGCGTCGGAGAACGCAAAAAACGGAGAGCCTCCCGAAAACATCTATTCGGAAAATATGCCTGAGCCCTTAAAAACGCTGGCGCTCAATCTCAGCCTTACGCAGGAGGAGAGGCAAAAGGCGATAAACGAGGCGGTAAAGGGCGAAAGAATGAAAACCGAGCTTATAACAAATGTGTCGCACGACCTTAAAACGCCGCTCACTTCGATAATCTCATATGTCGATTTGCTCAAAAAGTGCGACATAGACGATATTTCGGCGCAAAAATATATAAACGTGCTCGATGAAAAATCCATAAGACTCAAAAGACTTATCGAGGATCTTGTCGAGGCGTCAAAGGCGTCATCGGGAGCCGTGACGTTTAACAAGATGAATGTTAATCTCCATGAGCTTGCGGTTCAGGCGGTCGGTGAAATGTCCGACGCTTTTGAGGAGAGAAATCTCGACGCGGTGCTCAACGAGCCGACGGAGCCGATCGTTATATACGCCGACAGCCAAAAGACGTGGCGAATCATAGACAATCTTTTGAGCAACGTCAAAAAGTATGCTCTCCCCGGTACGAGAGTATATATAGACGTCGGCAGGGACAGCTCATACGGTACAATAACGATAAAAAACACTTCGCGCGAAAAGTTGAATATAGACCCCGATGAGCTGACTCAGCGCTTTGTACGCGGAGATGAGTCACGTACCATGGAGGGCAGCGGCCTCGGGCTTTCGATAGCAAAGGATTTGTGCACGCTTCAGGGCGGAAAGCTTGAGCTCTCAATAGACGGCGACCTGTTTAAGGCGACGGTGAAAATGCCGCTTGTGTATTCTTGCGACGGTGATCTGGGAAGCGCGCAATAAGAAAATAAATAAGCCGAGCCTGCGTAAAACGTAAGCTCGGCTCTTGTTTTATATTCACGGTAAAATCGGACTATACAAAAAAGCAAAAAAATGTTACAATCAACGGGAAGACTGAAGATGGGAAGGTGCGCTTTGGAAAAATTCGAAATAGCCGGTCTGACGGTTGAATTTGAGACGGGAGACGGACTGCTCTTTGAGCGCAGCAGACCGTATCTTACAAGTGACGATAAAAAAACCGACATAAAAATAGAACTCGACGATGACTTCTTTATGCGTAGGCGGCAAAGCTATCCTATGCTGACGCTCGATGAGTGCCGATATGTGTGGACGGGAGAGGCGTTTTATTTAAAGCTGCTTGAATTTAACGGCTTTATGCTTCACTCGTCGTGCGTGTGCCGCGGCGGCAATGCCTATCTTTTTTCCGCGCGCAGCGGAACCGGCAAATCCACGCACACGCATCTTTGGCTCTCGGAATTTCCCGACGCATATATATTAAACGACGATAAGCCGGCGATTATCATAAACGAAAGCGGCGCAGTTGCCTACGGTACACCGTTCAGCGGCAAAAATGACGAGAGCAGAAACGCCGCGGCCCCGATAAGGGCTATTGTGTTTATAGAGAGAAGCCAAAAGAACAGTATTGAAAAAATAAGTCCGGCGAGTGCCGTGCCGCTGTTTATGTCACAGACCGTGCGCCCGAAAACACCGCAGTATATGGGTGTGCTGTTATCGCTGCTCGACGCTCTTTTAAAAGAGGTGCCGGTCTTTTTGCTCAAATGCAATATGGACCCGTCGGCGGCGCACGTGTCGTATGACGGAATAGAGGAATATTACAGACAAAATCCGAGAGCTTAAGAAAAAGAAAGGCAGTGCTGGTATATGAAAATTAAAGACGGCTTTATGCTAAGTAGGGTTGCCGGAAGCTATGTAGTTGTGCCGGTCGGAGCCGTTCAGGCGGACTTCACGGGCATGATAACCCTGAATCCCGTCGGCGCATTTTTGTGGGGCAAGCTCGAAAAGGAAACTACGCGCGACGAGCTTTTGAAAAGCGTGCTCTCACAGTACGATACAGACGAAAAGACCGCGGCGCAGGATATTGACCGCTATCTTGAAAAGCTCCGCAAAAACGGACTTTTAGAGGAATGATATTTTGGACGGCAAAAAAAGAGTTAAATTAGAGGAGCTGCTCCCGATAATCGAGGAGAAGCTCTCAGCCGGCGGAACGGTCGTTTTACCGATTACGGGAACGAGCATGCTGCCGCTGCTTGTGGCGGGCAGAGACAAGGTTACGCTTAAAAGTGCCGTTTTGCCGCTTGAAAAAGATGCTATTCCGTTTTACCGCCGAAACGACGGCACATTTGTGCTGCACAGAAAAGTCGGCGAGGACGAAAACGGATACGTTATGTGCGGCGACAATCAATGGGTCAGGGAGCACGGCATAACCGATAAGAACATAATAGGCGAGGTTGCGTTTATAACGCGCAAGGGAAAAACCTTTTCCGTGGGCAGCCGCAGATACCGCCTCTATGTTAAGCTTTGGAAGCTTCTGTTTCCCGTGAGGAAATATATAGTAAAAATAAGGGGGAAGCTCGGTAAGTGAAAAAAAGCTCTGCCGAAAAATGGATAGCCTCTCACTCAAAAAAAGAGAGCCCTCGCATGGTGCTGCTGATAATCGGCAACGCCCTGTTTTCCGTATGCGGAGTTATGACGGCACTGTATGCGAAGTATATAATAGACGCGGCGCAAAATGCCGATAAAAACGCTCTGATTAAAAACGGCGTCGCTTTGGGCGCACTCATACTTTTGCAGACATTTCTCAAGGTTGTTTGCAAAGCTCTTGAGGCGAGAGTACAGGGCAAAATCGAGATAAGCATTAAAACAGAGCTGTTTTCATCAATACTCAAAAAGGACTACGAAAAAATCACCTCGATTCACACGGGCGAGCTTATGACAAGGCTCACAAGCGACGTCTCGGTGGTTTCCGACGGCGTTGTAACGATATTGCCGTCCGCCGTTGCTATGGTGACGAGGCTCGTTTGCGCCTTTGCGGCTCTTTTTTCGCTTGACAGGATGTTTTCACTCATATTGCTGTCAGGCGGAGCTTTGCTGTTTGTATTCACCCGATTCTTTCGCGGCAAAATGAAGTCTCTTCACAAGGCGGTGCAAAAAACCGACGGCGGAGTCCGCTCCTTTATGCAGGAGGTAATAGAAAATCTGCTCGTCGTTAAGATATTTGACGTTGCCGATATGATGAAAGACCGCTCGAAGGTGTATCAGGACGAAAATTACTATGCTAAAATAAAACGCAACAGGTGGTCGATTTTCGCAAATATAGGCTTTTCGGCGGCATTTTCGGTGGGCTGGCTTTTTGCGATGCTTTGGAGTGCCGCAAGGCTGAGCCGCGGAGCGATAACCTTCGGAACTCTCACGGCGATAGTTCAGCTTGTGAGTCAGGTGCAAACGCCCGTTACGAGTCTGTCGGGTTACCTGCCGAAATACTATACCATGCTCGCCTCCGCCGACAGGATACTTGAAACCGAGTCGCTCCCCGAGAGTGTCACATATAATTTGCCGGGGCTTGACGTCGGCAAAATATATGATGAGATGTCATATATGGAAATGGAGAGCGTGACCTTCGGCTACGGCAGAGAAAATGTAATAGAGAACGGCTCTGTGCGGATAAACAAGGGCGATTTCACAGTGATTTCGGGAATATCGGGCATCGGGAAAAGCACATTCTTCAAGCTGCTTACAGGGGTGCTTACACCGCAAAAGGGAAGCATAAGCGTTGTGTCCGGCGGCAAAAAATATCATATTGACAAATATATGCGTCCGCTGTTTGCATATGTTCCGCAGGGGAATATGCTGATGAGCGGCACCATACGCGATAACATAAAGCTCACAAACAGCACCGCGACGGACGAGGAGGTGCTCGAGGCGGCAAAAATAAGCTGCGCCTATGATTTTATAAACGAGCTGCCGAGCGGCCTTGATACCGTTCTTATGGAAAACGGCAGGGGACTGTCGGAGGGGCAGATTCAGCGCCTCGCGGTTGCAAGGGCTGTGCTGTCGGGCGCACCTGTTATGCTGCTTGACGAAGCGACGTCCGCGCTTGACGCCGAAACGGAGAAGAAGCTCCTTTTGGGTTTGAGGTCGTTAAAAGGCAGAACGTGCGTTATTATCTCTCACAAAACCGCGGCTTTTGAAGTTGCCGACAGCGTTATAGAGATAAAAGACGGACATTTGCATTCAAAAAAAATATAAATTTATTTTTTCTATTGTAGTATCGGGACGAATTTGGTATAATACAAATAGTTGTTTTGCGTTAATTAAGTTTAAAAGGAGTTAAAAAGATGGCATATTCATCTTCGGGGAAAACTCATGTTGAGGAGAGCGACAATCTCGACAGCGTCGTTATATACCTCAAAAAAATATTGCAGCATTGGAAAATAGTTGTTATCTCGGCAGTAGTGCTGGCTGTACTCGGCTTTGCCGTTGCAAAGCTCACCTACACGCCGTCGTATTCGTCTAAGATAACGTTTATAGCAAACAATAAATCTTCGGCACTTGCCGTTTCGGGTCAGACTCAGTCGGACCTTAACGCGTCCGCAACGCTTGCCGAGAGCTTCAAATATGTTTTTACAACGACAGAGCTTTCAAAGAGGGTTGCCGACAACAGCGGTTTTAAAGATATTTCCGTGGCAGACATAAAGAGCTGGGTTTCGGTTGAGGCCGTTGAAGACACGGCTATAATAAATCTTACCGTGACTACGCCGAATGCCGACGTTTCATACGGAATAGCGAATGCATATGTAAATAACTATGAGAGCGCCATAAACGCGGCTTTCCCGAGTACCACCTTGACGGTTATCGACCCGCCGCTTCTTGCGAGTGCACCGAACCGCGATGCGAGCGCAAGGAACTATACCATAGTAGGCTTTGCCGCAGGTCTCGTCATATCGATATTTGCGATTGTTCTCGCGGTAATTGCCAAGGATACGGTTAAAACCGCCGATGATGTTAAGGACAAGCTCGGCGTGGACGTTATCGGTATGGTCACTCACGTTAACCGTAAAAAGAAGAAAAAGGGTGAGGAGTATAAGCCCCTGCTTATTTCCGACAGACGCAGCGGCTTCCCGTTCATCGAAACCTTTAAGATTATAAGAACAAAGATCGAGCACACCGCTCAGCGTGAGAAGTACAAAACTTTTGTGGTAACGAGTACAGCCGAAAACGAGGGCAAGACGACAAGCGCGGTAAACATCGCACTTGCACTCGCACAAAACGGCAAGTCGGTGCTTTTGGTGGATGGCGACTTGCGTAAACCCGCAGTTGCAAAGCTTCTCGGAATCAATGCCTCCGAGGACGGCGGCGTATACGGTGTCATAAACGGCGAAAAGACTCTCGCCGAGGCGATAAAGTATTCGGAAAAATACAATCTCTTCCTGCTTGTCAGCGGAAAGCCCGTATTTGACCCGTCGGAGCTTCTCTCTACGGACGCTATGTCCGATATAATCAAATCCGCGGAAAAGGAGTTTGATTATATTATAATTGATACGGCTCCCTGCGGAGTTGTGGCGGATGCGTCGATACTTTCAAGCTATGCCGACGGAATACTTCTTGTTGTCAGAAACGATATGGTTGCTTCAAGACGTATTAAGCGCGCCGTTGAAAACCTCGAAAATTCCGGCACTAAGCTCGTCGGATGTATCTACAATGATACAGAGAGCGGTATGCCGAAACGCTTTATGTCGTCCTACAACAAAAAGTACGGCTACGGTTACGGATATGGTTACGGCTACGGCAGCAATCAAAAATAAATAAGTTCGTTTTACGGAGGTTCGCTGCGGCGAATCTCCGCTTTTTTTAGTTTTGCCGAAAGCTCGGCTAAGACTCACCGTCAGTCATTTTCGGCATAAAGCGATGCAGAACTGCGTATACGCTCAAAAAAACGCTGTTTTAGCAATGTTTTTACTAAAAAAGCTATTGCCCATTAAGATTTTCTATGTTAAAATTATATAATAATTATGCGGTTACAGCTTGTAACGGCTTTTCGGAGGTGAGAAAATGCTTTATCACAACGTAATGTGGAAATTCTGTGATGCAGAGGGCAAAACGCTTGACGAAAACATCGAAATCGTGAGAGCCGGTCTTACTGCGTTACCGGAAAAAATTTCCCAAATCAAAAGTCTCACCTTCATTAAAAACGAAGTGGTGTGCGACCGTAATTTTGACGCAATGCTTACAGTTGTCACCGAAAACGAGGACGACCTCAACGCCTATAAAGTTCATCCGGAGCATCAAAAGGTGGCTTCGTATGTTAAAAAAGTCACTTCGGGCAGAGCGGCTGTCGATTATTATAAATAATCCGTAAATTATTATAAAAACAACGGAATATTTATATTATTATACCCCTTGCGGGTGTAAAATGATTTTGGTTTAAAAAATGCAAGTGCCGCGGATTTTCAAGCGCAGTGCTGTATAAAAACGGAGGAAAAATATGAAGCATAAGGAAATTGTGGAAAAAATGAGCCTCGAGCAAAAGGCAGCTTTTGTTTCGGGCTATGACTATTGGCATCTTGAGGAAGCTCCGGAGCTCGGCCTTCCGAAGATAATGATTACCGACGGCCCTCACGGCCTTCGCAAGGCTAATCCGGACAAAAAGAGCTCAACGGGCGGCATAGGCCTCGGAAACTCTGTTCCGGCAACCTGCTTCCCCCCTGCGGCTACGTCGTCCTGCTCCTGGGACCCGGAGCTTTTGGAGCAAGAGGGCGAGGCAATGGGCGAAGAGTGCCTTAAGGAAAAGGTATCTACCATTTTAGGCCCCGGCACAAACATCAAGCGCGCTCCCGTAGGCGGCAGAAACTTTGAGTATTTTTCGGAGGATCCGCTTCTTGCCGGCGAATGTGCGGCAGCCGTTATAAACGGCGTTCAGTCAAAGGGCGTAGGTACTTCTCTCAAGCACTTCGCGGCTAACTCTCAGGAGGCTTTCCGTATGGTAGTCAACGAGGTAGTTGATGAGAGAACTCTTCGCGAGACTTATCTCACCGCATTTGAAATAGCCGTTAAAAAGGCTCAGCCCTGGACGGTTATGAATTCTTATAACAGAATCAACGGCGTTTATGCTTCGGAAAATGAATGGCTTCAGCAAAAGGTGCTTAGAAAAGAGTGGGGCTTTGAGGGCATTATCGTAACCGACTGGGGTGCTTCCGTTGACAGAATCCCAGGACTTAAGGCAGGCACCGACCTTGAAATGCCTTGCTCGGGCGACCTTAACACAAACAGAATCATCGCTGCCGTAAAAGACGGTACGCTTGATAAAAAAATACTCGATGAGAGAGTTGATACGGTAGTTGACCTTATAGTCAAATCAAAGCCGGCTCTTGAAAAGACACATACATATGATGTTGACGCTCATCACGCAATAGCTCAGAAAATAGCCGAGGGCTCAATGCAGCTTCTCAAAAACGACGACGGCATACTTCCTCTCAAGGACGGCCAAAAGGTTGCCGTTATAGGCGAAATGGCAAAGGCACCGCGCTTCCAGGGCGCAGGCTCTTCCGTAATCAACCCCACCAAGCTTTCAAATGCTTTTGACGAGCTTCAGAAGCTCGGCGTAGACATTTCTTACGCTCAGGGCTATTATAAGAGTGCTCCCTCCAAGAAGGACAAGACACCCAGAAAGACAAGTGCAGAGCTTATAGCAGAGGCTAAAGATGCCGCTTCTAAGGCTGATGTAGCCGTTGTATTTGTAGGTCTTACCGAAGAATTCGAGGGCGAGGGCTACGACAGAGAGGGAATTGAAATTCCGGCAGAGCACAATGAGCTTGTTGCTGCGGTTGCCGAGGCAAACCCCAACACCGTTGTTGTAATCGCAGGCGGCTCGGTAATTCTTATGCCGTGGCTTAAAAATGTTAAGGGACTTCTCAATTCCGGTCTCGGCGGTCAGGCAGGCGGCATCGCCGTTGCAAATATCCTTACCGGTAAAGTCAATCCCTCCGGTAAGACGAGCGAGACTTATCCGCGCGCATTTGAGGATAACCCGACCTACGGCAACTTCCCCGGCGGACCCGTTACCTCGGAGCACAGAGAATCGGTTTACATCGGTTACAGATATTATGACGCAGCCGATATTGATGTTGAATTCCCGTTTGGTTTTGGCCTTTCATACACCACCTTTGAGTACAGCGATATTAAGCTCTCAAAGGACAAAATGAAGGATACCGATACGGTTACGGTTTCGTTTAAGATAAAGAATACAGGCAGTGTAGACGGTGCGGAAATCGCCGAGGTTTACGTTGCCGATAAGGAATCCACCATTTTCCGTCCGAAGAAAGAGCTTCGCGGATTTAAGAAGGTATTCCTTAAAGCAGGCGAAGAGAAAGAGGTATCCGTCGAGCTTTCCAAGAGAGCATTCGCGTTCTACAACGTAGAGCTCGGCGACTGGATGGTTGAAACCGGTGAATTTGACATACTCGTAGGTTCTTCGAGCCGCGATATCAAGCTTACGGCTTCAATGACCGTTGAATCCACCGTTACCGCAAGCATTCCGGATTACAGAAAGACAGCTCCGAATTACTACAACAATGTTGCAAATATCACTCGTGATGATTTCGCTGCTGTTTACGGTGAGCTTCCGAATCCCGAAATAGATAAGAACAAGAAGATTGACCTTTACTGCTGCCTTAACGACGCACGCCACACCAAGTGGGGCGGCAAGCTTTGCAGACTTATCGAAAAGATAATGTCCGGTATGGGCTCCGATGCTAACGGCGACGGCAAAATGCTCGCGGCTATGGCAACGCAGATACCCGTTCGTAACTTCATTTCGATGAGTATGGGCGCGTTCTCGCCGAAGCAGGCAGAGGGACTCCTCAAAATGCTCAATGACGACGAGTCGAGCTTTGTAGGCTTCAATACGATTTTCTGGAGACTCGGCGGAACTCTCGCGAGACTTCCGAAGCTTCTCAAATCCATCTGATGCGATAATCAAACAAAATAAAAACGGAGCTGCAACTCTTAGGATTGCGGCTCCTTTTTTGTTGCCCCGAGAAATATTTTACGGCTTTAGCTCTCTGCAAAGAAAAAAGCGAGCCTTTATTTTGCGTTACGGCTACATTAGATTTGATTATGTATTCCAATAACCCACAAAAAATTTATTTATAGAATTTTTCTATAGATTTGA
>OHCB01000096.1_pt1 | contig 34033 bp, 23 predicted proteins | sample 1577501 | NCBI WGS metagenome assembly OHCB01 (sample SAMEA3879582, study PRJEB24766) | human gut metagenome | biome: human-associated habitat; feature: feces | place: USA | collected 1985/1987
CGATATTCAATCTATGTCGATATTTTCTAGCTGCGAACTATAATTATTAGCCTGTAGTGCATACCTCTTACGACATCTTTATAAGCTACCGGCGTACAACTGGTGCACAATACGCCCGCATCATACAGTTGATGCTGACGCAGCGTGGATATAAAGTTTTCTTGGATTACGACGAGTTGAAAGACGGAGTTTTCGGAAAGCGCATAAAAGCGGCTATCAATGAAGCGCCAGTGTTTATACTCATGTTGTCGAAGGGGGCTTTGGATCGATGCAGCCAAGAGGGCGACTGGGTGAGAGAGGAGATTCTCTTGGCTATGCAGGAAGGCAAGAAGATAATTCCTATTAATCCCGATAAAACGTTTGACGGTATTCATACCGATGTTCCGCAGGAGATAAAGGGTATCGCTTGCGATATACAACACTCTGAAATAGACTTTGGACAAGCTCTTGGCGTTACGGTAGATCTGATGATACGGGATCGTTTGGCGTCGTGCATCGGCAAACGCGAGGTAAGTAAGTACAAAGATGAAGATTATGATACTGCACAAGCAACACTACGCAAAATAGACAAACGGAATAGATTCGTAAGAAGATTGGCAGTCGCTGTATCTACCATGATAGTGGCAATGGCACTGGTTACTTGCTTTATGTTTTGGCAGCATCACAAGGATAAAGAGGCTGTTGAGGCTGAGGCTGCATCGCTGAACGAGTTGCGAAGTGAATTGGAAAAGAAACACGCTGTCTATTGTCTGCAGCTCAGTCCGCATCTTTCGCGCGAGCAAATGAACACTATTGATACTCTGCTGATGCAGATGCGTGAAGTGAAAAAAGATACGTTGTGGATGAGCCAATTTGAGTTTACCATAGGTCAATGGCATGGACTGTTGGGAGGAAAATACAATTCTACCGACTCCCAAATGCCTATTACAAATGTGGCTTACGATGAAATCAACTACGTGCTCTTGGACAGTTTGCGTAACATGACGGGTATAGAGTTCACCTTGCCCTCTGTTGACGAATGGCAATATGCAGCGCATGGAGGTGTTAACAATGAAACGACAATGTATGTGGGAAGTAATGACGTGAATCGTGTAGCTTGGTATAAAAACAATTCCAACAATCGAAAACATGCAATAAATGATATTGTGGAGAAAGAACCCAACACGCTCGACCTTTTTGCAATGAGTGGAAATGTGAGTGAGTTGTGCAATACACCCTATCCACATCAAAATGCCGATAACATACAATGGACTATATGCGGTGGAAACTATAGGTCAGCAGCCTCTGAAGTGACCGTGTTCTCAACTGCTCCTATAGGAGTGGACGAGAAAAATGACGCGGTAGGATTCAGGTTGGTTATTCGTAAAGAATAGACGGTATGAAGAGTTTTTTATTCCTTCTGGCTTTGATGACTTCCTTGTCTGTAACCGCACAGGATGTGGGAGACGATGGTTTTGATAAAGTTGTTGCGGCCTATATCAACTTGCGCGATGCAGCAGCTATCAGTGATACTATTGTTCTCAAGCAAGTTGCCGAACAATTGCGACGATACAATCCGAGTGATTTCAAAACATTTCATCTGGCAGAAGACGAAACAGTGTCTTTGAATGGACATATAGTGTTTGATGAGGCCTTTGCAGATAGTCTGTCCAAGGGCGTTGATATCTATCAGCAATCAGATTCTCTCAACAGAGCAATGGGCGAAAGGAGCGTGGGAATGCAAACCCCACGAGGGCGACTTCAATCCAAAACAATTATTATTAAAGCCAACCAAACGGCTTCGTGTACGTTTGTTGCAAAAGGCGTAAAGAAGATAGCAGTAGTGGCAGAGGGTGGCGGCAGGGTGTCGATGACAATGCAGGGATTGTATAAAAACAAACCCTATACTCAGTATGTCGATACAGAAAAGGTAAAGAAAGGAATGCCGCACCGGACGGGTACTTTGGCATTGAGAGAAGACTGTCTGAGTACAGTTTTGATGAAGATCAAGAACTGTGTGCAGAAAGATATCAGTATTGTAATAACAATGAATTGATTCGTATGAAAAAGGGTATTCTGTTTGTTTTGTTGTTTGTGCTTTCGATTAACGTCAATGCACAAACCTTGCAAGATGCACAAGCCTTGCACGAAGAGGGACGGAAATGTCTAAGCGAAGGAAAGATAGTGCAAGGCCGCGAGCTTACCAAACGGGCGATGGACATTCGCAAGAAGTTGAGTGGCGAAGAAAACGAGGATTATATCACTTCGCTCAACAATTATGCCTATACTTTTGCTTTGGAGAAGGATTTTGTAAAAGCTACAGAACTCCAGGAGCAGGTGATGGCTTTGTGTGAAAAACTTCCCAGGCCGCACAAAAATTTGGGTATGTATGCCTTCAACATGGGACGTTTCTACTTTATCGCCGACAACTACGACGGAGCGCAAAAATACTTAGAGATGGCTTTGCCGTTGATAGAGAAATATAGCGAACCCTATGGAAATACTTTGCAATGGTTGGGCTTGATTTATATGGAGAAGCAGGATACAAAGAACCAACAACGTATTCTTCAACTCATAGAAGAGCATAAACTTCATGAACTAAGCAAGGACTGCCATGAACCTAAATGCATGTTGGAACGTGCACAATACTATGCGAGCAAAGGCAATACTGTAAAGGCGAAGGAGTGTTATCTTGAAGTGTTGGGCATGAAAATGGATGATGATATGAGACTAAAGGTGTACGATGGTTACGCTTCTTTGTTATCGCAGGTTAATGATTGGGCTTCGGCTGCTAATTACAAGCTGATGTCAGCCAGTATTATCAAAAAGAACAAAGGAATGAACGCTGAGTGTGCTGCCCATTATAATTATGCAGGTTTATGCTTTTCTTTGTCGGAGCAACAATCGGAAGCTATTAGATGTTTTAATGAAGCAGTGGGTTTTTATCAAACAAAATCAGATGCCAGTTCTTCTTTAAAAATGGCTGCTTGTTACAAAAGTATTGGTAATGCTTATTCTGCGCAAGGGGATTTTGCTCACGCCATAGTGGCTTATCAAAAATGCGTGGACTACTATGAGCACATGGATACGCAAAATACGGAATACCCTAAAGTTCTTCTTCGATTGGCCAAGGCCGAGGAACGCAATAAGAACTACGAAGAGTCTGTGACGCATCACAAACAGGCTATGAAACTCTTTGAAGAACATGGTATGTATCAGGATTATTCTGAGGCAGCCTCGTCATTGAAGATATGCTATATGGACATGGGGATAGATGAGAATGTTGACTTTAAAGGTGATGTGAGTGCTTTGGAAAAGAAAGCGATATTGGACAAGGTTATAGCTGAGGAAACTGAAAATCTTGAAATGACGCAAGAATACCTTGGTAAATTAGCCTATGCCACTTCTCTTGGCATAATAGCTGGCTGCTACGAGTTGAAACAAGATTATGTTCAAGCTGTTTCATATTACAAACAATACATTCCTGCTTTGCGTGAAGCCATCAGTGAGGAATTCCGTATGCAAAGTGAAGCAGAACGCATGCTTACATGGCATGAAGAGGAGAATCGAATACGGGATTTTTTTGACATGATGGCAACAATACCTGTTGGTTATGAGTCGTTGAACGGTGACATTGCCGCATTGGCCTATGACGTAGAGTTGCTTTCCAAGGGTATTTTGCTCAATTCTTCCATAGAGTTTGGAAAATTGTTGGCTCAAAAGGAAAACAAGAAGCTAAAGATGGTGTATGACGACATCAAGTCTGCTGACGAGCAGATACGCGTGCTTCGAAGTAACATGCAGACGGAAGAAGATGCCAACAATGTATTGACACTGGAGCGGGAGAATAAAAAACGCCTGCTTCAGCTATTACGCGATTGCTCCGAAATGGCAGACTTTACTAATTACGTAATGTATGATTGGCGTGATGTACAAAAAAAACTGTCCCCAACAGATGTTGCCATAGAATTTGTAGCTATAAAATCGGAAGCCTTGGACCAAGACAATTATATGGTGGCGTTAGTTCTCGATTCTGACATGAAGACTCCTGTCTCAATTCCTGTATGTACTTTGGCTGATGCCAAAGTGATGCAGGCAGATCCGTCACTTTTCGACAAGTCTCTCAATTTGATTTGGGGAGGTATAGCCAATCATCTAGAAGGTAAAAAACGAATCTTTTTCTCTGCTGATGGCACATTCAATCACTTAGCCATTGAGTATCTTCTGTATAATGGAAAACCTATGGCTGAGCAAATGGAAGTGTACCGTCTTTCCACAACCAAGGAGCTTTGTTACAACCATCCGCATGCAGTGCCATCACGTGCCATGCTCTATGGCGGCATTGACTACAACATGAGCAATGCATCTGAAAAAGTGGTGAAACAGTCCTTAGCCGCCATGCGTAGTGGTGGCGAGGGAGGAGTGGTATATGAAACTTTAGGGAATACTCTGCGTGAGGTCAATGAAATAAGTATGGTACTTAAGCAAGGAAAGGTAAAAAATGTGGTCATTCTGAAAAATGACAATGCTAGTAAAAGCTCCTTCCTTCAACTGTCAGATACCAAAACAAATATTCTTCATTTGGCAACGCATGGTGCGTACAGAAGCCATAAGGGTATCACCGATGTTGAATCTATGAACAACAGTATTCTTGCTTTTGCAGGAGCTAATACAGAAGAGGATAGCGAGGTGAGTGCTTCTGAGATTGCTCAAATGAATCTTCGTACTTGTGATTTGGTGGTCCTTTCTGCTTGCGAGAGCGGCCTGGGAAAACTTGGTCAAGATGGCGTTTATGGTTTGCAACGTGGTTTTAAGAACGCGGGAGTAAATACATTGTTGATGTCATTACGTACAGTAAATGATGCCGCCACTGCTGAACTGATGGTGCAGTTTTACCGCAATCTGATGAGCGGGATGAGCAAACGCAAAGCCTTGGTAGAGGCACAAAAGGCCCTTCGGGCAAAAGGCTATACAGATGCAAAGTATTGGGCCTCATTCATCTTACTTGACGCTTTAGATTAAAACATATATTTTGTCGTGCAATGATAGAAATACTGCCTCTCTGCCCTCTATACAGGTATGCAACAACATAAAGACGTGAGCGATGAGTAAGAACATTTATATGCCCCATCCTATAGATACGAAGGAGGTAGTGCTGCCTAAGGAATTGGAGGCTTTGGCTGAAAACATTGCAAAGAATGTGCATGAGGTGTGGTCGGCTGGACGTATGAAGGATGGCTGGACCTATGGCGAGGAGCGGAATGATGCAAAGAGGCAGCATCCGTGCCTTGTGCCTTATGAAGAATTATCGGAAGAAGAAAAGGAGTACGACCGCAACACATCAATAGAAACGATAAAGCTCATATTGAAATTGGGTTTTAAGATTACGAAGGACTGAAACTGATGAAAACGGAGGATTGTTCCCGATTCTGGCTGGATGGAGTTGCGAACAACCTTTTTCATTTTTTGTACAGGAGTGATTAGGCTGGCTTTGAGCGATTGCTAAAAAATGTGAATTTTTATAGTTGGCAAGTTTTTCCAGTGATAGATGGGTTACTTTCATCCCCTCTTTGTCATAAAGGAGTGTGATAGCTTCGAGTGATGTTGAAATAACTATATGGATATAAAGAAAGGACAAGCAATGAAGATCAGGTATGCGACAATCAGTAAGGAGGGAAGGCGCTCTAACAATGAGGACTTCTTCGTGGTCATGGACCAGCAGGAGAGGGGGCGCTTTTGGGGTATCGTGTGTGATGGGATGGGTGGTCACGCTTGCGGGGAGGTGGCGAGCGAGACGGTGGCCCATGCTATGTCGGCATACTGGGAGCAGCATGCGGAGGAAAGGGATAGCGAGGCTAAGGTCGTGGAGGCTTGCCAGGAGGCGACGCGTGCTATCGAGCAGAAGGCGAGAGAGGTAGGACTGGCGGAGATGGGAACGACGATGGTGATGGCAAGTATCGAGGGGGACATTGTGACCATAGCTCATGTGGGAGACAGCAGGTGCTATCTGCAGCGGCAAGGCCAGGGAGTGGTGTATCAGACGCAGGACCATGTGAGGTTGAGCTTTGGGTATGAGATCGTGGCGCGTAGCTTCTTTAGTGGTCATCCGGAGGAGGCGATTGCCGACGTGGTGCAGTTTCCTGTTTGTTCGGGCGACCGGATTTTGCTTTGTTCTGATGGCATCCACAAGAGTATGGAGCCCGAGGACCTGGAGGCAAGGATGATGGAGGAGAAGTCGCTGGAGGAGATACTGCATGGTTTCGACCTTAGCTGCTGGAAGTATGGCGACGATAATTATACGGCTATTCTGATAGAAGTGGAGTAGCGAGGGAATAGAGCTTAATCGATGACAAAGTGAATCAATAAGATGACAAATAAAATCTATAAATCAAAACAAAGGAAATCATTATGATGAAAAAAGAAATTAACAGTAGTATGAAGAAGGCGTTTTATGGTTTGGATTGGACTATCTGCTTCTTGTGGGCAATAGGCGTGGTGGTGGTCGGCTATGGCTGGTTCCCGTACTTCCCTGTCAATCTAGTGGCATTGATGGTACTGTTTCGCATCGTGTGCTCGTTCGCCCTTTACAAGGGTGAGAAAAAGGCTTGGGCCTCGGGGCTGGTTGCTCTTGCACTGATGGCACTCAAATGGTTGATGGATGCTGATGTGCATATGTGGATTCTTACCTCGAAGGCGTATGCTATGATGGGCATGGAGACGGACAAGCCAAGGGAGGAAGTGTTCCCGTGGGTGCTGAAAGTATGGCTGGGACTGTTTCCTGTCGTTGCCTATGCCGTCAATGCGATGCGCAAGGGCGGTATGGTGGACAACTTGACGTGGAAGGAAGCGATGGGACTGTTGCTTTGGACGGACCGACGAGCCAAGACCTACTGCGCCCTGCTGTTGGTGGCGCTCTTTGCCTTGTATTTCGGGCTGGCCCTCTACGACCGTGCTTGCGCCTTGGCTTGTGTTGTGGCGCCCATGGTCAGTCTTTATCTGCTGCAAAGGCTCCGTGGTGTGGCGATGCGGAGACTGTGGGTGGTGGCCGTTGCCATGGTCACGTTGTTCTTGTCGCAGTTTGAGGCGGGGTGGAGCGTGTGGCGATGCTCGGTCTCAGTCTTTGTGCGATGGCCTATGCTTGTGGCGGACTCCTCAGGAGCGTGAAGGACCTGCCTTTCTATGTAGTCGCTGTGGACTATCTGGGCGTATTGCTGCCCAGCATGGCTATTGGCAGCAATCCCTACTGTTGCCTGGATGTTGCCAGGGTGTACCGTCAGCGCCTTGATGCTTACCCGGGCATTCTCGTCGTCGAGGACCAGGAGACGGGGAAGGTGGGCTTGCGCGATCGTTACGGAATGCTGGTAAAACCGGAGTTTGACTCCTTCGCCTTTCACACGGCCAACAATCGGATTGGTGTGCTGGAGATGAGGCGCAATGGTTATTATACGCTCTACGACCTTTGGTCAAAGAAGCGCTGGGTGGCGGACAGTATTAACCATTCGCTGCAGGATCGGATCTGCAAGGTGGTGGAAGGCCATGCCAAGGTGTATGACTATGATAATTACGACTGCATGGAGATCAGAGTGACGGAGCTGGCTTCCAACAAACTCGATACTTGCACGGGACAGGTTTCCAACAACCAGCTCGATGCTTGCACGGAACAGGCTTCCAACAAACTCGTCGCTTGTGTCAGGGCCAAGAAGATGGAACCCGTCTATTACTACTGCGATCCTGTCCCGTTTATCCCCACCGACTCGATAGCGAGGACTGCGGGGGAGGTGGTCCGCGACACGGTGGTGACGCCGAATGAGTTTACTCTCCATTCGATCAGTTATGCTCAGGTCGTGACGGTCGGCAAGGTGCAGACCTACTTGGTGCAGGTGCTGCTGGCGCGGAAACAAAAGCCTACGCAGCAGGAGGCCGTGAACCTGGTGCAGAATGTTGTGGGCTTATTGAGAAAATAAAAGCATGGCGTGACTTTTATGCCTTTGTTCATAAAAGTCACGTCATGAGACGTATTCCATAAAAGTTGCGCCATGAGGCGTATTCCATAAAACTTACGCCATAAGACGTATTCCAAAACGCCATAAGACGCAGTTCATAAAGGTTACGCCATGAGGCGCAATACCTCCGCCACTTGTTCTGCCATGGGGCGCTGCGTGTCGATCCAGTGGATGGTGAGGCCGCGGCGCTCCATGCCCCGAAACCAGGTCATTTGTCGTTTGGCAAACTGGTGGATGGCGATTTCCAGGCGGCTGAACATCTCGTCGTAGGAGGTGCGGCCGAGGGCATATTCGGTGACAAACTTATATTCCAGGCCGTAGTAGATCAGGTCCTCGGCGGGGACCGTCTTGAGCAGACTTTTTATCTCCTCTACCATTCCTTCCTCCAGTCGTTGGTGCAGGCGGCGGGTGATGCGTGCGCGGCGTGTCTCCCTATCAACCCATGTGCCGATGATGGTGGAGGGGATGGGTGGCACCTGGCGGTTCTCTGTGGGCGTATGGAGGTTGTACTCCTCTATCTCTATCGCGCGGATGGCCCGCTGACAGGAGTCCACATCCGTGCGGTTGTGCATCGTGGAGTGGTTGCGCGCCTTCAGGTCCTGGAGGATGACGGTCAGCTCGTCGAGCGTCTTCCCCTCCAGTTCTGCCCGCAGCGTGGAATTCTGGGGCACGGGCGAGAGCTGGTAGCCTCGCAGTACGGCCTCGATATAAAGTCCTGTGCCGCCACAGAGCACGGGCTGGCGTCCACGACGGCGGATGTCTTCGTAGGCTTGGAGGAAGTCGCGCTGGTATTCGAAGAGGTTGTATTTCGTCCCTGGGTCACAGATGTCTATCAGGTGGTAGGGGATCGGCTTCTCCTCCACTACATAGTCGGCGAGGTCTTTGCCCGTGCCGATCGTCATGCCTCTATAGACCTGACGACTGTCGGCGGAGATGACTTCGCCGTCCAGCTCATAGGCAAGGCGGGTGGCAAGGGTGGTCTTGCCGCTTGCCGTGGGCCCAAGGATGGTCAATAATTGCTTCATGGATGCAAACTTACATAAAATTTCTGGAAAAAGCGAGTAGCAGGGAGAAAAAGTTCAGACCCTCTGTCCTCGCTCACAGTTTCAGACCCTTTGTCAGGTTCGTCCGGGACATGGAGTGATTCGACGTGGACATATAGAAAACAACTTGAACAACTTTTACAACAAGTTACAACGCTTCGCGGGGACATTGCCTCTTCGAGGCCCATGCAGACCCAAGGTTGCTTGTAGCGAAACAACTATATACAACGCTTCGCCAGGACAATCAGCAGGAAATTGCCAAGGCGAAAACGTGTCATTTATGGTATCCTTTCTCGTCATGATCACAGTTTCAGACCTTCTATCGGTTCGGTGCGCACGAAGGCAGCAGCGAGATAGGAGGTGAGGGAGAGGAGCATCAGTAGGGCGAAGTAGATGCGGTAGCCGAGATAGTCGGCGAGGATGCCGGAGAGTGCGCCCGAGGCCGTGATGCCGATGGCAGCGAGGGCAAAGCAGTAGGAGTAGAACATGACGGGATGGTAGCCCCGTGAGAGGTGGGCGAGGTAGGCGACGAAGGCCATGATGCCGAAACCGAAACCAAACTGCTCCAGGAAGACGCTGAGGGTGATCAGGGAGAAGCTGGTCGTCAGCGTGTAGGCCATCAGGACGTAGAACACTTTTGGCAGCGTGATGGCGAGCGTCATCGGCCACAGCCAATAGCGGAAGCCGTGGAGGTGGATGCAGCGTCCGCCGAGCAGGCAACCGAGCAGCATGCCGAAGGCACCCACCGTGCCCTGCGTGAAGGCCAGTTCTTGTGGCGAGAGGCTCAGTCCGCCATTGCTCCCGGGGTCGACAAGAAACAGGATGCCTACGCGGTAGAAGAAGCCTTCGGGGAGGAGGAAGAGCAGCAGGAAGAGCATCTCGAAGCGGAAATAGCGACGGTCCGTCAGTTTGCGGAGGTCTTCGATCAGCAGCGCCTTGTAGTCGTTGCGCTTGCGCACCAGTTGCTCACCGAGCGGCACGAGGACCACGGCATGATAGACCGCCAGCAGGAGGATAAAGCCCCCCAGCAGTTCGCAGACCGTGCTCCACGCCATCGGTATGCGGCGATGGATCACCTCCAGGTTGCCTCCCACCATCGCGGGAATGCCCAGCGCCAGGGCAAAGGCGGCGCAGGTGGCGGCAGCCCGTGTGGCGGGCACCTGCTGGTAGAAGCGACGCTCGGAGCAGATCATGAAGTAGCGGCCGATTCCTACGTCGTGGAAGGCCGCCGCCAAGGCCTCGGCGTAGAAGAGGAGGAGGAAGGCGGGAAGCCATACTTTCAGCCGCAGCACGATCCCCATGGCCAGGAAGATCAGTCCCATCAGCACTTCGGCGTAGAGGATGAGATGGTGGCAGTCGGTCAGTTGGCGGGAGAAGCGGCCCAACAGTGGGCGGAGGATGAAGGGGATGAGGGCCAAGGAGCAGCAGAAGAGGTTGACCGCATTGCTCACCTCCATGCGGTTGAGCACGATGGGCACGAGAGCGAGGATGGCGACATAGGGTATGCCGCGCAGCAGATAGAGCGTGGGAACCCACGAGAGGTGGCGTTCCCAGGCCCTTGCAGCCCTTTCTCTTACCAGATTGCTTCCCTTTTCCATCATTGTACTATTTTCCCTTAGCCCTGCTGTTTCTTCTTGCCAAACTCAGGGTCGATCTTGATGAAGAGGCAGACGACAAACGTTGCCGCGCAGCAGAGAATCGTCCAGAGGAAGAAGTGGCGGTAGCCGATGAGCTCCTGCAGCCATCCGGCCATCATGCCCGGCAGCATCATTCCCAGGGCCATGAAGCCCGTGCTGATGGCGTAGTGGGACGTGCTGTGCTCGCCCTCCGAGAAATAGATGAGGTAGAGCATGTAGGCCGTGAAGCCAAATCCGTAGCCAAACTGCTCGATGAAGACGCAGGTGTTGACGATCCATAGCGCGCTGTCCTGGGCGTAGGCGAGATAGACATAGACGAGGTCGGGGAGGGTGATGGCGCAGACCATCGGCCAGAGCCAGCGTTTCAGTCCCCCTTGCGAGGCAGCGATGCCACCGAGGATGCCACCCAAGGTCAGTCCGATGATGCCCACCGTGCCATAGACGATGCCCACCGTGCTGGTCGAGAGGCCGAGTCCTCCCTTCGCTATCGGGTCGAGGAGGAAGGGGTTGATGATCTTGACGAGCTGCGCCTCGGGCAGTCGGAAGAGCAACATGAAGAGCAGGGCGGGGACGATGTTCTTCTTCATGAAGAAAGAACGGAACGTCAGCAGCGACTCGCGCAGGATGCCACCCACCGTGCGGTCGGGGGCGTGGCGGTCGGAGGCAGGCCTGGGGAGCGCCCAGGCGTGGTAGAGGCTCGCGAGGAAGAAGAGGATGGAGAGGATGGCGAAGACCACCGTCCAGGAGAGCGGTATCTTGCCCGTATGGTCTTCTATCAGTCCAGCGATGATGACGAGCAGTCCTTGTCCCGCTATGGTGGAGATGCGATAGAACGTGCTGCGTATGCCGACGAAGAACGACTGCTCGTGGCTGTCGAGGCCGTGCATGTAGAAGCCGTCGGCCGCGATGTCGTGGGTGGCCGACGTGAAGGCCACCAGCCAGAAGAACGCCAGCGTGAGCCGGAAGAAAAACTGTGCGGGGATGAAGAAGGCGATGCCCGCGAAGGCGATGGCGAGGACCGCCTGCATGGTGACGATCCACCACCGCTTGGTGCGGACGAGATCGACCATCGGGCTCCAGAAGGGCTTGATGACCCACGGCAGGTAGAGCCAGCCTGTATAGAGGGCGATGTCCGTATTGGAGATGCCCATCTTCTTGTAGAGGATGACGGCTATCGTCATCACGGCGACGTAGGGCAGTCCCTCGGCAAAATAGAGGGAGGGCACCCACGCCCACGGGTTGATATGTCGCTTGCTATTCTCGGTCATAATCATTGTTCTATGGAAGGTTTGTAAAGCGTTTTCAGCGTGGCGCCAGGGTAGTAGTGGCGGAGGATGGCCTCGTGGTCGTAGCCCTTCTCGCCCATCATGGCCGCCCCGATCTGACACAGTCCCACGCCGTGGCCCCAACCTGCGCCCGAGAGGTGGAACGACTGCGGGATGCCGTCGGCGCCCTGCTGCGTCGTGACGACGAAGGCGCTACTCTTCAGGTGGCTCTCGCTCAGCGTGCGGCGTATCTCCAGTTCCTTGCCGATGACGCGCTCCCTTTCCGTGCCCACGATCTTCAGGCGCACGATGCGTCCGCTCTTGCCGCGCTCCAGGGGGACGAGGTCGAGGATCTTGCCAAAGCGCAGTCCCGTCTTGCGGGCGATGAGGCTGGCGAGCTCCTCCTGGGTGTAGTCGATGTGCCAGCGATAGAAGTCGGCGGTCTCCTGGTCGTAGCCGTTGAGCACCTGGCGCAACACCTGCTTGTCCTGCGTGTTGCAGAAAGCGGGCGGTGCGGAGAGAATCCACTTGCGGGCCGTCTCCTCGTCGGTCAGGTCGGGCAGCGCGTCTGCCGCCTGGCCTGCTTGCGCGGGGCGGTCGAGGAAGGCGGCGAGATAAGGTTTGTCCTCATCCTGCCAACAGGCGGAGAAGACCTCCGTGGCACCGCCGCAACACTTGCTGAAGCGCGCGTCGCAAATGCCCTTGCCGTCCCACAATACTTGTCCATAGGTGCTGCGTATCGCCTCCTCCACATGATCCGACACCATGCGGGTGATGCCCTGGTAGCGCTGGCAATGATCGTCGGCGCATACGTCGAAGCGCTGGTGGTCGTCGCGGTCGTACCAGCGCACCAGTTCCTCCTCCGTCTCCCATCCTCCACAGGTCGCCTCCGAGGGATGGTCCGCATTGATGTGATGCGCCATCTGCGTCAGGAGCCAACTGCGGGAGATGATGGCATGGGCCCGCAGGAGCGATGGCGACGAGGTGGCCCGCATCTCGCTGGAGATGACACTGGCGAGATAGCGCTCCACGGGCAGTTCGTTGATGACCCACACCCGATCGCCGTCGGCCTCCAGCCGCAGCATCCCCTCGAAGGTCTGTGCCTCCTGGCGCTCCCAGTGGAATCCGATGCCAATCGTGACCTCGGGCAGCGTGAACGAAGACTGAGGGGAATGGGGAGCGAACGTGAGCGTGTCGTATGAGTTTTCCTGCCAAAGGAGTCTTCCGTCCTTCGCCCTCACGGTCTGCGGTCCCGTCTGTAGCGTGCCATCGACCATGAAGGAGCCCTCCAGGACAAAGGCCACCTCTGGCCCGCTCGTGATGCCTACGGCGACCCTCGGTTCCTGCAGACGGCGCAACACCTTGGCGAAGGCCTCCTGCCCAAGCGCCACCTCGCCGACGGTCTTCACCAGCAGCGAGGGCGTCAGTCGGTCGAAGTCCTCCTTGCGCGGCGTGATGACCAGTCCTGCCATGTCGAGCGCACCCGGCGAGATGAGCATGCGGTCTGCTTCGCACGAGGCCGTGTAGCAGGCGGGGCGGTGCTTCTCCCGAGGCTGCAGGATGGTGACGACGCTGTCCTCCTGTCGCCATGCCAGCACGTTGAGCATCGGCTCGGTGTCGTCGGGATGGCAGGGCAGGGCGGCATAGGTCCTGCGGAAAAGCGTCTGCGCCAGGGATTTGTCGTTGCTGATCAGCACCAGGGTGGGGAAGGGGTAGTCCTCGATGGTGCAGAGGCGGTTGTCGGCGTCCAGCCGCGCCACCTCCCGTAGCCGCTCCCTCCATCCGCGCCAGTCGCGGCAGAGCGGCACTACGCTGCCGTCTCCCCCCTGGAAGTGGAGATGGTCGGGCGCACTGGCCCCACATTTCGGCCCGTTGTAGAAGAACAGCGTGCCCTCGAAGCGGTCAGCCAGTTCGTAGAGCGTGGCATAGGTGTCGAGGATCGTCTGGGGGCGGTGGCGCCTGGCGGCGATCGTGAAATGGGTCGGGAGGATGGGGAAGGGATTGACGAGCACGTCGAAGTCCTCGCCAAAGGCCCATTCCTGTTGAATCTCAGGACGATGGTCCTTGCAGAGGAAGCAGGGACGCTGGGCCAGCGTCTTCTTATCGACCTTGGCCCCCGTACTGACCATGCGAGCGGGGTTGTACTGGGCACTGACCGCACCGAAGTCTCTCACCTCCACGCGTGCCAAGTCGGCGTAGCGTGCGGCCGTCTCCGGCCATGTGGCCATCTGATTGTGGAAAAACTCGGAGAGCGTCATGCTTTGAGGTCGTTGTTGAGGCTGATGCGCGCCCGCAGTTCGATGGTGCGCAGTCGGTCTTTGTACAAGTTGTTGGCGTTGGTCTTCTCGATGCTCAGTCCGTGGTCGCTATTGCCCGTCCAGCGTCGGCAGAGGTAGATCGGATCGTAGATGCGGCCGATGCGATACTGTCGGCTCACGGCCAGTCCCATGGCATAGTCCTCGCCATAACTGGTGTTGGGAAATCCGATGCCCCTTGCTATCGCGGTGAGGAAGGCCCGTGGCGCTCCCAGTCCGTTGATGCGCAGGGCGTTGTTGGCCCCGTTGTCGTCCGTCCACTCCTTGTGGTCGATCACGCCCGGTGGAAGCGTCTGCAACTGGAAGTCGCACATGCGGTAGGAGCCAACCACCATGGCGCAGTCCTGCTTCTGGAAAGCATCGACTACCCGCTGCAGCGTGTGGCTGTCGAGATAGAGGTCGTCGCTGTCGAGCTGCACGGCGTAGCGTCCGCAGTGCGGGTCGTTGATGGCCCAGTTCCAGCAGCCACCGATACCGAGGTCCTCACGCTCGGGGATGATGTGGACGACGCGCGGGTCGCGGGCCGCCAGTTGCTCTATCAGGTCCGAGGTGCCGTCGGTGCTATGGTTGTCCACCACGAGGACGTTGAAGTCGAAGCCAGTCTCCTGTCCCAAGGCCGACTCCACCGCGTCGCCGATGGTCTTTGCGCGGTTGAGCACGGGGATGATGATGGAGGCCGTGACGGGGAAGTCGCCCTCCACGTCGGGCTTCTGGTAGCGGTCGGTATGGACGAGGCCACCGACTGCTCGCAGGTGCTCCGACACGATCTGCTCCATCTCCACCTGCACGTCGCGGTTGCGCGGATCGACATAGTCAAACTGTCGTTCGCCTTCTGCGCTCACGGGTTGCTTCTCCTCCGTGTAGAGGTATTCGTTGAGGTGGAAGATCGCGCCCTGTCGGCTCAGTTGCAGACGCAGGTCGTACCAGCCACCATACAGCCAGTTGGCGCCGAGGTCGCAACGCTGGATCGCATCCGTCCTGACGAGCACCAGCGGCCCGAAGTCGAAGTCGTCTCGCAGCGCACCCTCCTGGTAGTCTATCACGGGGTGTTTCGCCCGCTGGCCCTCCTCCGTCTCGTAGAAGTCGGCATAGACCATGACGGCCCCCGTGCTGTCGGCCACCTGGAGCAGCCTTTGCTCCGCGCCGTAGCCCAAGGAGATGGTGTTGTCGGTCAACTGTATCAATACGTATTGTGTGCGCGCTGCTTCCGCCATCTTTCTCACTGCCGCCGACGAGGGGCGGGGCGAGTGGAGGTCCACACGCGCTATTCTTTCTCTTTCCATAACGCTTCTTGATGTCTTGTTCTGCAAAGTTACGGAAAAAACGCTGATGCCCAAAATTTTTTCAGGTTAAACGCCCTTGCGAGGCGGATGTCCCGCCAAAACGCAACACCCGCCTCGCTCCACGGCTCCCTCCCCCGTGTGGGCAGATCCTCCCCCTGCTGCCGTCCGGTGTCCTCTCGACACGAGTTTGGCGCGGTTTCTGTAAGAGGTCTGCCCGCTGCTTGCCCTTCTTTTTTTGTTGGTATATATATAGTGTCTTAGTCAAAGTTGTTTTTACTCTCTGTTTGCTTGTGATAAGCGCAGCAGCTATTGGGTCGGGTCGTCCGTGAAGCGGGCGAGTTTGCCTTCGGTTCTTTCGCGCGTTCAGTTCGTTTCTTCCCGCGTGTTCAGTTCATATCTTTTCGAGACTTCGGTTCGTTTCTTTCCGCATGTCCGGTTCATTCCTTTCCGAATCTTCGGTTCCTTTCCGAGCGTTCGGTTCAGTTTTCCTCCTTGATAGCGGAGGCCGGTCTCACTGGTTGGCCACAGTCTCGATGATGGATCTTGCCACCATGACCATCTGATACATGTCCTCGGCGCAAGTCCACTCGTAGACGCTGTGCTCAGCCTGTTGTCCACTGTAGAGGCAGGGACCGCCCTTCTGGCCCTTTGCCGCCAGCATGGCCGCTGTCGTGCCGCCACGCTCGCTGCGGGGAGTCAGTTTCACGCCCTCTTTCTCTGCCGCCTCGACGATCAGGTCGTCCAGACCGGGATACATCGTGTAGGCCACGTTCTCATACTGCATCACCTCGGGTTCAGCCTCGGTCACGACATAGGGGAAAGCCTCGGCTGTGAGCTCAGCGGCGCGGTCCAGAAGCTGGCGGAACGCCTTGCCCTCCAGGGGGTCGAAATAGCGCAGGCGCACCTTCACGAGATACTCCTGTTGTGTATCATCGGCATCTACGTCGACGAGGGGGGAGACCGAGTAGCAGTGGATATAGCCCTCCTTGCCCTTGCTGGCCGAGGGATGAGTCTCGGGCGGCAGTTGTCCTATGAAGTAGGAAGCAGCGGTCAGCGCGTCGCCATACTGGTTGTAGAAGCCGTTGCCGGGGTGAGCGTTCTTGCCATGGAAGATGTAGTTGCGTCCAACCGCGGTGAAGTTCTCTACCGAGAAGGCCGTGGGGGCGTCGCCGTCCACGTCGATGACGATATCAGGCTGTCCGTCCACATATTCCTCCTCGAAGCGTTCGGCGGCACGGCCAATGTCCTCGTTTTGCGAGAAGACGAAGTGGAGGTCGCCATGCTTCAGCTTCTTGTCGTTGAGGATGGTCTCGATGAGCGTGACGAGGATCGTGCAGCCCGTTTTGTCGTCGGCGCCCAGCAGCGTGTATCCGTCGCTCGTGATGATGGTCTTGCCCACACAGTTGGCCAGGTGCTTGCCCTGGGGTGTCTCGGGACTGAGGGTGATGCCAGCAGGCAGTTGGATGTCGCCGCCATCGTAGTTGCGGTGTACGATAGGAGTGATTTCGCCGCCGGCACACTCGGGCGTGCAGTCCATGTGGGCCATGAACATGATGCTCGGCACGCCTTCGCAGTTGGCCGGAATCGTGGCATAGACGTACTGATAGTCGCTACGGCTGACGATCAAGTCCTTGTCTGATCCGATAGTGCGCAGTTCTTGCTCTATCAGCTCTGCGATCTCTTCCTGTCCATCGCTGATAGGAAACTCTGTGGGGTCATAGGCGTCCCACGACTGGCTGTTGATGGTGGCGTAGGTCGTGAAGCGCCTGATGATGGTCTCAATCGTCTTTTTGCGTTTCTTCTCCTTGGCAGCTTTGGCTGCTTTGGGGTCGGGAGCCGGCGCGACCTTGAGGAGTGGGGAGGCTTTGACGGGCTTTGCAGTCTTGGCGGGCTTCGGACAGGGAGCTTCCGGCAGCTGCAGGATGTGTGTTCTTGAAGCCACGGAATTCATCTTGGGTTGGGGAACCGCAAAGTTGGGGATCTTGATCAGCTTTTCCACTCGCTTTACTGTTTGCGGGATTTTGACGATAGGGGGAATAAACATATCAGGCGACTTGAATTTTCCCACCTTATTTTTGCTAATTTGAGGTCTTGCCGAGGTAGGGAATCCCACCATCAGGACCAGTGCGAGCACGAGTGTGCTGGCGATGTAAATGTTTCTTCGTTTCATGACTTTGATAGTTTTGAGTTGATCATTTTGTTTATTGGTTCTCTCTTGATAGACCTCGTGCCGCTGGGCGGCCTTCGCTCTATGCTCATCCTTTATGACAGTCCGTCGCGCCTTTCTTGCGCTGCTGATGTCGCCAGAATTCGTTTGCAAAGGTACGGGTTTCGCAAGCCGTGGTGCGCACATTTTCATTTAGATCGCGGCCCATGCGATTTTTCTCGATTTTTCTCGTTTTTGCTCGCTATGCAGGCACGGCGTACATGACTACTGGCGTGGCGAGCACGGCGATCAGTTTGGCCCAATCCCTCACGTGCGTGTCCATGCGCGCATAGGTCAGTGAGGCTAGACACACCATGAAAAAGATGGATAGGAAGAAGCCCAAGAGGATCAAAACCTCCCATAGGTTCTGGCAGTTGGCCATACGGCGGAGTGCGAAAAAAAACAGGACGAGCGTGGCGGACCACTCTGTCGGAAACAGGAAAAGTCTGATGGTGTTCATACGTAGGTTTGTTTTGATGATTTGTGTACAAAAGTACCCATTTCCCTATCAAATGCGCGCACATTTTCATTTGGTTCGTCTATTGTGTGCGAAATGTTCGCCAAAAACGTGTCTTTCGGGCGGGCGCAGAGGGGCGCAAGACGCCAGTACGGGCTGCAATCGATACGCCGATCACAGCCCGTACTGTACTGACAGCGACTATCCAGTCGGTCCAACCAAGAAGTGGTGCTACAAATTGCTCATGGCATAAAGTGGCACAACGTCTATGTGGCGGAGTGCATTTTGTGCTTCTTTGTCAATATACTCAAACGTCCCAAAATTCTCCAAGGAAGTACGAACAGCATGGTGAAGGGCTTTCTTCCTCATAAATAGCCATAAGCTTTGCATACTGCCTTTGGTGGAAGCCTTCACTTCTATTGGTACAACCACCCCCTCTTTGGCCTCCAGGTAATCAATCTCCGCTTTGGAACCCCTTGACATGCTCTGCCAATAATACATTTCTGCCTTTTGGAAACAGTCATGGTTCTTAACGAGTTCCAAGCCTGCGAACATTTCCGAAGCAGCCCCTTTGTTGACAAAATCAACTTCCGAAGCCAAAAGGACATTGGCGGCAGGAGTGCCCAGCATGGTCTGCATCAGTCCCAAGTCTAAAAAAAGATATTTCTTGTAGCTATCATTCTCTTCTGCTCCCAGTGGAACACCATTTCCATCGCTATGCGTCACCGGCTTTATCAGTCCCGCCAATGTCAATAGATGAAGCGCGTCTTTGATGACCGAAGAGCGAACATCGTCGGCCACCTGTCTATAGACAAACTTTCTGCCTGCCTGCAAAGCTACGGAGCGCAAGACCTTTCTCAGCAAAGCTGGAGACACGCGCGACCTATACTTGGCAAAGTCATCTTGGTAGGTGTCCAGAATGTCATTGTGAACATGGGCGCACTCGATGTAGCTTTGGGACGCTATCCATTCTGTGACCGCGGCTGGCATACCGCCCACGAGATAGAACGTCTTCAATTGTTCCACCAGTTTGTTGTGGACGGCATCGGGAAGCGGAGAAGAAGGCGAAGCCTGGTGCTTGTAGCTGACCGTCGTTTCCAGTCCTTGCGCCATAAGAAATTCGTCAAAGGAGAATGGGTACATGTATAGTGAGCGTATTCTCCCCACTCCAAAAGAAGGCAGCTCCTCCAGGGTGAACTCCAGCAGAGATCCCGCGGCTATGACATGTAGCTCTGGATAATCCTCTTTGAAATAACGAAGCGACATGATAGCTTCCTGACTCACTTGTATCTCGTCTATGAAAAGCAGCGTCTCCCCAGGTATGATAGGAATGCCTGTGGTGGCACTGATTCCCTCACAAGTCCTATGCACGTCAATATCCTTTGGAAAAAGTCCTCGGATAGATGGTTGACTTTCCAAATTGATCTCCACAAAGTACTTAAACTCTTTGCCCAACTGGCGTACCGCAGACGATTTCCCCACCTGTCTTGCCCCGCGTATCAGCAAAGGCTTCCTTCTTTGAGATGTCTTCCATTCCAAGAGTTTTTTGTCTATGTCTCGCTTGTAATACGTCATTTTCGTGTAATTTGCTGATTCACAGTGCAAAGATACGACTTTTTGCTAAAAGTCAGGGCAATTGGAGACTGTTTTTTGCTAAAAGTCAAGGCAATAAGTGGCTGGTTTTTGCTAAAAGTCAGGGCAATCGGAGGCCATCTCTGCTAAAAAGTCGGGTCCGTGTCCACGAAAATCTGTCGCAATCTCGTGTTTTTGTAACTTTGCGACAGGTTTTGCAAAAGAGATTTTTGTGTAGATAGCGTATTTACGGAGGCGCGATGCGAAATCCTAAACGTAACAATGTAACAATGTAACAATGTAACAACGCAACTTTGAGCTGAGGCAAGCGTAAGTTACGACCAAACACAGTCGTAACCTACGACCAAACGTAGTCGCAAGCTATCTACAGAGACGGACGTAAGCAACCCTCGGCAAGGTCCCTGGCCAAGACCACCAAAAACGGAAGCAAAAAGAAGAAAAAAAAGAAGGATTGTTTAGGCAAACGCCACCACTTCAACACATTAGGCCCGACGACTCAAAAAATGATTTCGCTACAAGGCTCGCGTCTCCCTCCAAAAGGGGTTGAACTATCCCGTCATGCCAAGCAAAAGCCCTTCAAAAGGGGATGAAAACCAAGAAAAAACGCCCTATTAAGTTTATTTAACGGAAGCCCCCCCCATTTTTGCAATTCTTAGTAAATTTGCACCCGAGAAGCAGTCATTCTCCACGCTTTGCGTACCTTTTGCCCCACCTGAAGGCAACCACAAGGGACACGCATCTGAGCAAGAAAACACTAAGAAAAAATAGTGATCAATAAACATAGTAAATAACACCAAAGAGAGAACATTAAAACGATGAGAACAACTACATCACAACAAGGCAAGCGCTGCACTTGGTGGCGCTGCCTGAGTAGTAGTTTCGCCACGGCGCTCCTTGCAGCAGCTCCCCTAGTAGCATCTGCTCAGACGGGCGACGCGACGCGAAACGACGGAATGGTCGGAGCAGCCACCCTCAAGGGTCAGACTAAAGACCAGATTCTTGCGGCCAAAGTTGCTGACAAGGAGGTCGGATCGTTCAGCGATCCGAGCAAGGTCTTTTTCTTTTACAACGTAAAAACGGGCAAGTTCCTCAGCATGGGAGGCTATTGGGGTGTGCACGCCTCGCTAAAGGACACCCCCGTCGCCTTTTGGGCTCAGAATGGAAACAGCAGCGCCATCAACTTTGCCCAAGACCTAAAAACCAAGCAGGGCAGTCAGATGAGATGGGTGCCCTCCATCTCTAATTCTGAGACCGACGAAGGCGTATTCCTTGACCGAGGCGACAAAAATCAGGCCGGATACAACGGCTGGTTCCTCGAAGAGATAAATGACGGAACGGGGCTCAACACCTATAGGCTCTACACCCGTACTTTTAATACAGATATTTCGAGCAAAGTCTATCTCTCGGCGCTTGGTGACGTTGCAGCACAAAAGAACTGTGATGCGGACTCAAAAAGCGACCTTACCAAGAGCGGACTGTGGGACGAGCACACCCTGTGGCGTATCATTTCCTTGAAGGAGATTCAAGATTTGATGGCTGAAGCGTCCGAGAATCTGACCGACCCGCTTGACCTTACCTTCAATTTGGCTTGCCCCGGATTCGATCGTGGCCGTATGGACATCGATGCTTGGAAATCGGTCGGCACAAATGTCGCCGCAGGTGGCTACGCAAGAATCGGACTGGAGCAATGCTACGACAAGTTCGTACCCACCAATAGTGTAATGGACTTGACTCGCAGTGGCGACGACCAGTACGAAGGCGCGTTGGGCAAAGAAAGCTCGAAATCCAACTATGCCTTCCCGTACAAAGGAGACCAGCCCCAAAAGTTCACTAACGGCAAGGACTACAAGCGCCACATGGCCCAATACTTCTGTATGGACGTACGCGGCGTGCACGGCTACATCTACCAAAAGCAGAATGTAACGAAGCCTGGTACCTACGTCATCGAGTGCAAGGGCTACTCCAACACGCCGAAAGCCCTTCTCTTTGCCGGTATTGGAAAAAATGATGGCTCCGGCTTGGTCGAGGGCACCAAGCGCACGACCATGATGAACCAGGTCAGCAACATGCCGGCGGACGAGCAGGCACGCCTCCACGTGGACGAGCTGAACATGGACTATGCGGGCAAGGAGTTCTACGAGTCAAGCAAATATACCAATAGCGTGATCGTACAGGTGACGCAGGATATGATTGACCAAGCTGGTGCAGAGGGTGTCAGCATCGCCTTCGGTCTCAACCTTGGCGATGGCAGCCAAACTCCCGACCTCAACGACTGGACTGTATTCGACGACTTCCGTCTGATCTACGTAAGCAACACGAAGAATGAGGACCTCGTTCTCGACGAACTTCGTGGCGACTTGGAGTATCTGAAGAATGGCATTACCTACAAGAACCGTGTGCTCCGCCTTGCCAAGACGTTCACTCCGAACAAATGGAACTCCTTCGTGCTGCCCGTAGATCTTACGGTTAAGCAGCTTCGCGATGCCTTTGGTGCCACCGTGCGCCTTGCCAGACTCAATAACCTCACGGACACCGAGCTGCAGTTCGAGACCGTAACCCTCGACGGAAAAGCCGACAAGGATATCGCTCTCGATGCTTACCAGCCGTACATCATCTTCCCGTCCAAGACGATGGAGGACAACAATAATAGCCCCTACACGGCCACCATCGCTAAGAATGGAAGCACGGAGAATCCCTATAAAGTAACGATCCAGGCTCAGCGTTTCGAGATTCCCGGCGTCACGTTCAAGACGAACGCAAGCAATGCGAACGACCTCAGCAACATGGACGAGTACTGGACGACGAGGCTGACCGACGACAAGGGAACCATCACGGCCTACGGCACCTTCGTCCGCACCTTCGACGAGAATGCAGAACAGAACGGGACGACGGGCAAATGGAGCTTCCCCAGCAAGGGCACAATCCGTCCAGGATACGACAACCTGGTGGGAAGCTACTTCTTCGACAATGGCGACGTATATTATACCGAGAACCCAGAAAAGGTGCGCGGCCTCCGCGGCTTCTCTTGCTGGTTCAAGCCCAACACGAACAACGGCACGAAGCCCGCAGTCTATCTCGACGGCGTGAAGCAGGAGACAGAGTTGACGGCCATCGGCGAGCTAATCGTAGGCCCCGAGGCTGCCAACCGCTACGGCAAGAACGATGGCGTGTACAACCTCCAGGGACAGCGTGTCGGCAATACGACCGAGGGTCTGCCCAGCGGCATCTACATCGTCAACGGACGCAAGCATGTGGTAAGATAATCCTATCAGACAAACTTCAAAAAAGGACTTAAGAAAAATGAAACGTAAATATATCAAGCCCACAACCACCGTGGTGAGGGTGGAGACGCAGAACAACTACTGTGCTGCTACGTCTTGGAGCGTACGCGACGCCAGCGGAGCAATACAGTCAGACGCCGACAGGGGTTATGTCCTCACGGACGAGGACGAAAGTGTAAACACTTACGATCCTTGGAACAGCAAAAACTGGTAGTCTGTGCGGCATAAGGCCGTCGGAAACGACTACCTACGAGACTTGAGGAACCATGGACGGAAGCCAGCAATGGCATACGTCCATGGTTTTTGGGCTTCTATCCAGACTTAGTTGCCGTTTCGTATCGGGAGGCTTTTCCGCATCGTCCTTTTGTCCAAGAAGGCTACTTCTTCATCCAAGAAGGCTGTTTTTTCAATCATTTGCATCATCACAGTTATCACCTTATATGAGAAAAAAATATACCCCACCCCAGTCTCAGACGATCCCACTCGACGTGTCAGGAAACATGATGGACTTCATTGCCTTCAGCAAGCCTGGGGGCAAAGGCAATCCGGGCACGATACGCATCCAAAAGCGTCCCGACACCTTCTCACCCTTCACGCAGGAGGAGGAAGAAGACGACGATAGGAACGACGCAACCCTTTGGGAGCTTTAGCATGAGACAAAGCCAGTCTATGGTCGCCCCCAAATAATCAATAACCGAAAACAAACTAACATGAACATCCTACTATCTCTGTTGGTGTCGTCAGTCTATATTTTCAACGCGCAGGGGCAATACCTCTGCATCGGCGACGACGGCACTCCCACGCTCTCCGACACACCCGTGAGCCTTGAGGTCACACGGGTGGACGAAGTCGCCAACGCCGGGCGCATCCATCTCGACGACACGGGCATGAAATGGATTCTCAAGCCCTCCGCGAAGCACACCTACACCCTCGGCTACCAGGTGGGCGAAGCCAATGCCACCACCTTTGTCTATGTGCGCTCGGGCGCCATGACCACCACGTTTGAAGAGCCCGACGCCACCTTCCTCGATGGCCAGTGGGCAGTATCTACGGGCGAGGAGAGCCAGCCCGTCTTCCTCGACGAGACGGCTGACTATGTCTGTCCCCAGTTTTACAAGCAGCATGTCGATGTCACGCTCCAGCGCAGCCTGGTCGCGCAGGAGTGGAACACGCTCTGCCTGCCGTTCCCGCTGCACGCAGATCAGGTCAGCGCACTTTGGGGTGAGGGCACGCGCGTGGCTGAATACACGGGCGACACAGGTGCCAAACTCATTTTCACCACCTGCGAGCACATCGAGGCGGGCGTGCCCTACGTCCTGAATCCCGAGCGGGTCAGCGAAGACAACGTCTATCGGGTCGAGGGTATTGACATCACCTCTTGGGACCGCGGCGACCGGTCTCGCGAGACCGTTGCCGACGGCACCCGCTTCATCGGCTTCTATGGCCCCACGATCGTTCCGGCCAACGCCTACGTCTTCGGCGACGGCGACCGGATGTACTGTCTCGAAACCGACATGGGAGCCAATGGCTTCCGTGGTTATTTCCAAAGCAACGATCCGCAGGCTGCTGTTCGCGACCTCGGCTGGACAGTAGAGGATCAGGAGGTCACCTCCGTCCCGCAAACCGCTCCCGTGGTCTCACGCCCTGCCGATGGCACCGTCTTCAACACGGGCGGCCAACTGGTGCGCCGCAAGGGTTCTGCCGAACCACTTGCCCCCGGCCTGTATATCGTCAATGGTATTAAAATCATCGTCAAATAAGTCTCACACAATGAAAACTACACAACACATCCTACTGTGCCTTCTGCTGTGGGTCTTCTCCGCTGCCCATGCCCTGGCCGCACACACCGATGCCGAAACGAAGTTTATCAAGGCGGGGAGCGACTTCTCCGAGCTGGACGTCTCCAAGATTCCCAGCGCCCAACTGTGGATGCTCTCCACCAACGGAACAGCTTCTGGCAAAAACTTCACCATCGATTTCTCAAAGAAGAGCCTGGAGATAGTCCTCGACGTCTCCGCTTGCACCTCCGCCCTAGAGAACATCATCTCCTTCGGAAAGAAGATACAGGACTGGAAGGGCAACAACCTCCACTTTTATTATATCCCAAGCAAATTCTCGCTTCCTTACACTTCCAGCAGGAGACAAACATTCAACGAGCGACTCCGTGGAAGCTGGGTCAATACGTGGCAGAATACGCAGACCGCATTAGACGTGAAGCTTGATGACGACACGAAGATCCTCACCATCCATCTGACCAAGGATGGCTTCTATGTCAACGGCGTGCTGCAACAGGCTTCCGGCTCGGCCATCTCTGCCCTCTTCTCCTCCACGCCTTCCACTATCCAGATAGGTAGCGCCGAGGGAGAAGTCCGCAGCCGTGCCGTCTGCAAGCGCGTGCGCCTGATAGACTATGTCGATATGAGCAAGACAGACAACATCGCCGCCTGGACCAGCAACCCACAGAAGTTTGAGGACCACAAGGAGGCTGCTCATACCACCTTCCTGCCCTATCCCTCCACAGCGCAGCTCCGTGCCGACGCTACCCACTACGACGCTCCGTGGCTTCCCACGGACGAGACGCGCTCGCTGGTGAGAAGCCTCAACAGCAGCGAGAACGGCGAGGAGTGGAGCTTCTGCTATGTCAAGGGCACAACAAGCGGACCCGCAGCCAGCGAGTTCTATGCCAAGGACTTCGAACAGTCGCCCTACTATGTGCCCAGCCAATGGAAGCCCATCCGCGTGCCGCTCTCCTGGGAGATGGCGGGCTACGGACGACCTGTCTATACCAACATCGGCTATCCCTTCGAGTACAATCCGCCAAAGGCCGTGGCCAGCCAGCGCGAGACCAACGAGAAGGACAACAATGCCACGGGCTTCTACCGCCGCCAGTTCACGCTCGACGAGTCGTGGCGCGACAAGCGCGTCTTCCTCCATTTCGATGGCGTCTATAGTGCCGCTGCCGTTTGGGTCGATGGCAACTATGTCGGCTACTCGCAGGGATCCAATACCGACGCGGAATTTGATATCACCGCAGCCCTGGAGAAGCAGGCCGACGGCAGCATCCGGACGGGCAGCTCGGCAGACAACGTCCACCAGCTCTCCGTGCGCGTCTATCGCTGGTGCGACGGTTCCTATCTCGAGGGACAGGATATGTGGCACCTGTCGGGCATCCACCGCGATGTCTATCTCGTCGCCACACCCAAGGTCTTTGTAGCCGACCACGTCATCACCATCGACAACATGGCCGCCGACGCTACCAGCGGCACGATGCAGGTAGCGCTCACCATCGACAACCGCGACCGCGTGGCAGGTGCCGACAAGACCATTGCCGTCACGCTCAGCGACAAGGAGGGCAACGTGGTAGCTACTGGCACGGCTGCATACCAAAGCAAACAAGACAACAACGGAAGACAGACCCTGACCGTGAGCCTTCCGGGACTCAAGGGCCTGCATCCTTGGAGTGCGGAGTCTCCTTATTTATATAATGTGACGGTGAGCCAGCGTGCTGCCGACGGCACGGAAGAGATGGCGTTCAACACGAAGTATGGTTTCCGCACCATCACGCTGACGAAAGATCCGCACGTCGTCTATGTCAACGGCCAGCGCGTCTTCTTCAAGGGTGTCAACACCCAGGACACGCATCCCGAATACGGACGGGCCATCGACGTGGAGACGATGATGAAGGACCTGACGATGATGAAGCAGGCCAACGTCAACACGGTACGCACCTCCCACTATCCGCGCCAGCCGAAGATGTACGCCATGATGGACGCTCTGGGCTTCTATGTGATGGATGAGGCCGACGTGGAGTGCCACTATGCCTGGCAATGGGGAATCAAGAAACTCACCTCAAACGGAAACTGGACCGCTCAGTATGTGGACCGCAACGTGCGCATGGTGGCGCGCGACCGCAACCACCCCTGCGTCACGTTCTGGTCTTTGGGCAACGAGTCGGGAAGCGGCCTCAACTTCGAGAAGGCCTATGCGGCGGTGAAGGCCCTCGACGCCCGCCCCATCCACTATGAGGGTACGACCAACTGGGGCAATGCAAGCACTTCGGACCTCTATTCCAATATGTATCCCACGGTGGACTATGTGGCAAGCAATAAGGATGGGGTCAAGGATCGTCCCTACTTCATCTGCGAATATGCCCATGCCATGGGACAAGCCGTAGGCAACCTGAAGGACTACTGGGATGTCATCGAGAGCAGCACCGGCATCATTGGCGCCTGCATTTGGGACTGGGTGGACCAGGCCATCTACCGAGTGGAAAGCGGCTCTGGCGTCGTGGCCGACAAGACCAAGAATGGTTTCCACAATTGGACCTCGGGCTACGACTACAATGACAGCGCGCCGTTTGGACTTGGTGGCTTCCAGGGCAACTTCCTCAACAACGGCCTGATCACGCCCGACCGCGCCTGGACTTCCAAGCTCACCGAGGTGAAGAAGGTCTATCAGTATGTGGCGTTCTCCGACTTCGACGCGGCCTCACGCTCAGTCTCCCTCACCAACAAGTATGCCTTCACCACCATTTCTCCCGACCGCTACGACCTCGCCTTCCGTGTGTTCAAGGATGGACGACTGGTGGAGGAGGCTACCGTTGGGCACTTCGACGCAATCGCACCGGGAGCCACGGCACGCATCACCCTGCCGCTGAAGACCGTGACCGACGAGGCGAGCGAGTATCTCGTCAATGTCGAGCTGCGCATCAAGGAGGCCTGCGCATGGGCAGAGGCTGGCTACAGCATTGCCGACGAGCAGTTTGCCCTGACCGCGCGCCCAGCCTGGACCGCTCACACGTCCAAGGGAGGTTCACTGACCATCAGCGGCAACTCCGTCTCGGGTACCGATGACGAGGGCAACGCCTACCAAATGGCTTTCGACGACAACGGCAAGATGACGGCGTGGACCTATGCGGGCAAGCAGATTCTGCACACCAATGCCAATGGCACGATTGCTTCGGGAGCTGCGCCCGACTTCAATAGCTGCCGAAACATCGACAACGACAAAGAGAGTACCGGTACCGCAAAGATCGGATGTGTCAATTCGTCCTCGACAAAAATCATCAAGGCTTTGACCCGAGACGAGGCTACGGGCTGCGCCACCATGACGGTGCAGGGCAATGCCAAAAACTGCCAGTACACCATCCGCTACACGTTCTATCCCGATGCCACGGTTGACATGGAGACGACTTTCTCTCCCTCGGGGGATACCCGCCGTCTGGGTCTTGGCCTGCAACTGGCTTCAGGCTTTGAGAATGTGGAGTTCTATGCGCGTGGTCCACGTTCCAACTATTCCGACCGCAAGACGGGTTCCTATCTCGGACGCTTCACCACCACGGTCGATGATATGGTGGAGGAGCAAATCCACCCACAGACCTATGGCGACCACGAGGATCTGCGCGAACTGCTGCTCAGCAACAAGGAGGAAGGGCTCACGCTCACAGTCCTGGTCGATGGGCAAGCCTCTTTCTCGCTCTCTCACTTTGATGAGTCGAAGTGGATAGAAGAAGGCAGCGACCTGTGGAAAATATCCACCCATTGGTACGACCTCGTGCGTAAGCCCCAGGTGTTTGCCCATATCGACTATTGGCAGCGCGGACTGGGCAACAACAGTTGCCAAGGCGATGTGGTCCTGCCGAAATATGAGTGTCCCACCTCAGGACACTATACCTACACCCTGCGGTTGAAACCCAATCTGTAGTTGCAACTTGGTTGATCTGATTCAACGATCGCCTTATTCAACATTTGCAGCCCACGGAAGAAAACAGACACTTGCCTGTTTCCTCGTGGGCTGCTTTGTCATCATAACGGTCATGAGAAAAGCGGAATAGCAATTCTCATTGTTACATTGTCACCTTGTCACGCTTTTGATTTTTGATAACGCATTAACGTTATAACGTTTAACGTTTTTGTTTTCGGAAGGCAGCACAACACCAACCATGCTTCGCCAGCACAACATCTGCAGGAAAAGACGCCCGCTAAAAGGCGGCTGTGTGTTGACAAAATGGTAAATATCTGCCACACAGGGGGTTGAAAGTAAGCTAAAAACGAATCTTTAATCTTATTTAACGCTTTTACCCCCCGATTTTACAATGTTTAGTAATTTTGCATCCAAATAGATTGTGCATTCCTGTCAAAGTCAACCTGTCGCACTACCTGAAGGCGAACAAACTGGGTTAGAACTAAGTATGGAGGCACTAAAAAAAACTGTGGTCATTACTAACAACTAAAAAGAGAACATTTAAACGATGAGAACAACTACATCACAACAAGGCGAACGCTGCTTATGGCGGCGCAGTTGGAGTGTTGGAATCGCCACGGCACTCCTCGCCGCAGCACCCTTTGTGGCATCAGCACAAAGTAACGGCACAACGGGCGGCGAAAATCCAAGCACTATTTACAAGAGTGTAGCCGAGCTACCGGGACACACCTTTGAGGAGCTCCAGGCGGGTATCACCACCAGCTGTTCCTACGACGACCCGAGCAAAGTGTACTTCCTCTACAACGTGGGATCAGGCAAGTTTCTCAACATGGGAGGCTACTGGGGCACGCATGCCTCTATGAAGGACTACCCGATGCCGCTTTGGACACGCGAAGGAACGGCTATGCAGACATTTACGGGAGACTCAACGCGCTCTCTCAACTTCACACAAAACATCGCCGCGGAGGGCAGCATGTTGAAATGGGTGAACTTGGGAGTGAACAAGACGACCGACATTGGCGTATTCTGCGACCGTCCTGAGGAACACCCCAATAACGGTTACGATGGTTGGTTCTTTGAGGCAACAAACGACGGAAAGAACACTTACCACATCTACACCTATAATTCAACGAAAGCTACCAGTGAGGACGACAAACTTTATCTCTACGCTTACTCCCATGGACAGGCTACGGCCGACAAAAACTGTGGAGCAGATACAAAGGAGAAACTCTTTTCGGGTTCTACCTCTGACGATTATATGAAATGGCGCGTCCTCACCTTGCAGGACATCTACAAATTGCTGGAGGAGAGCAGCGAGGACCTGGATCGTCCGATTGACCTTTCCTTTAAGTTGAAATGCCCTGGCTTCGAGCGTGGAAGAACGGACATCAACGAATGGCAGGTATATACCTCTTCCGTAGCATCGGGATCGTACACCCGTATCGGTCTGGAGGAGTACAACTGGAAAACGGACACGAAGGTATCGACTGCGCCTACTTCCCTGTCACGCGGCCCGGGCGAATCGTATAACAACGGTAACTATAAAACGTCACCCACTTCTTATTCATACACTTTCCCCTACTCGAACAACAATTTCCAACCCATCACCAACGTAACTGACTACCGTCGATTCATGGGTAAGTTCTTCTGCATGGACGTACACGGCACGCATGGCTACATGTACCAGAAGATGTATGTGAAGCACCCGGGCACCTACGTCGTACAGTGCAAGGGCTACTCCAACACGCCGAAAGCCCAGCTCTTCGCAGGCGTCGCAGGCACGGATGGCGGAGGCATGGGCATGTTCGACGGCTCAAAACGCACGACTACGCTTAGCCAGGTCAGCAACATGACTGACGACGAGAAGGCTCGCCTCCATGTAGCAGATAAGAACATGGACTATGCGGGCAAGGAATTCTACGAGACGAGCAATTATATCAATAGCGTGGTCATAGAGGTGACGAAGGAGATGATTAGCCAAGCTGGTACCGACGGCGCCTGCATCGCCCTCGGTATCTACATTGGCAACCCCAACGACCCCAGCGAGACACCTGACGCCAACGAGACACCTGACGCCAACGAATGGACGGTGTTCGATGACTTCCGCGTGCTCTACGCCAGCAACGTGAGGGGCAAGGACCTCGTGCTCGACGAGCTCCGTGGCGACCTGGACTACTTGAAGGAGGGCGTCACCTACGAGAACAGTATCCTCCATCTTGCCAAAACCTTCACCAAGGACCGCTGGAATTCCTTCGTACTGCCCGTGAATCTCACGGCCTACCAGCTTCGCACGGCCTTTGGCGACGGCGTGCGCCTTGCCAGACTCAAGACGCTCACAGAGACCGAGCTGCAGTTTGAGACCGTAAAGCTCAACGAGAACACCAATATCGTTCTCGAGGCTTATAAGCCGTACATCATCTTCCCGACCAAGACGATGGATCAGTACAGTCCCTACACAGCTACCATCAGCGAGACTAACAAGGTAGTGATCCAGGGTGAGCACTTCAAGATCCCCAACGTCACGTTCAAGAACGACCTCAGCAAGATGGACGAGCACTGGACGACGACGCTGACCCACGACGCGGGAACCATCACGGCCTACGGCACCTTCGTCCGCACCTTCGACCCGGACGCCACACAGGACCAGACCACGGGCGAATGGAGATTCTCCGAAAAGAGGGGAACGATCCGCGAGGGCTACGACAAACTGGTGGGAAGCTACTTCTTCGACTATGGCAATGTATATTATACCGAGAACCCGAACAAGGTGCGCGGTCTCCGCGGCTTCTCTTGCTGGTTCAAGCCCAAGAACGACAAGACGAAGATCGAAGTCTTTATCGACGGCATGAAGCAGGAGGCAGAGTTGACGGCCATTGGCGAGCTGATCGTAGGCCCCGAGGCTGCCAACCGCTACGGCAAGAACAATGGCGTGTACAACCTCCAGGGACAGCGTGTCGGCAATACGACCGAGGGTCTGCCCAGCGGCATCTACATCGTCAACGGACGCAAGCATGTGGTAAGATAATCCAATCAGACAAACTTTAAAAAAGGACTTAAGAAATATGAAACGCAAATATATCAAGCCCGTAACTACCGTGTTGATGGTGGAGACACAGAACAACTACTGTGCAGCTACGTCTAATCAATGGGTTGTAGGCAAGAAGTTCTACGACAACGGCCAGGTGGATCTTGAGAACGACGACACTGACCGTGGCTATTTCCTTACGGACAAGGACATCAAGGAAGGCATGTACGACCCTTGGGATAGCGACAAGTGGTAGTCCGCACGGCATAAGGCCGTCGGCAACGACTACATATTATATTTAGATCAATGGACGGAAGCCGCTTTAGTTGGCTTTCGTCCATTTCTGTTTAAGCGAGAAGCCTTTGGTGTTGGAGCGAGAAGCCTCTGGTGTTTGAGCGAGAGGCCCCTGGTGTTCCCCCACACAAAAAACTTCTACCGAGAAAATCGGGTAAAACGCTGCCCCATTTCAAAGTTTCTTCTTACCTTTGCACTTGCACCAGATTGCCACACGCTGCCTTCGGCCGCGCGTGGCGATCAACGATCGATATTAAATCAAACTATTCATGGAAGTCCGTGGCGGAGGCTGTCCTTCCCACGGGTCCACCTTTTAACTAAGACATGGAAAAAAGAAGAACTTTGAAAAACTGGATCATCGCCACCCGCCCGTGGGCCTTGCCCGCCTCGGTGATGCCGATCCTCATCATGTGGGCCTACCTCTACTGCCAGAGCCATGGCGGAGGCGAGGACACGACACCGATCAACTGGCTCAACGCCCTACTCTGCCTCCCGCTGCTCTCCATCGTCCACTCGGGCGGCAACATGGTGAGCGACTACTTCGACTTCACATGGGGCGTGGACACAAAAGCCTGCAGCAATGGCGTGACGTGGATACACGACGGCACGTTCCGGCCCAAGGAGATCCTGCGCTACGGACTGGTGCTCGTGGCGCTGTCCGTGCCCATCGGCGTGTTTCTGCTCTACAACTCGTCGTGGTCGGGATGGTGGATCGGACTGGCGGGCGTACTGCTCTCGCTGGTCTATCCCTGGATGAAGTCGCACCACCTGGGCGACCTCAACATCCTCGTGAGTTTCGCCCTGCTCCCTGCCCTCGGCACGTTCTTCGTGGCCGTGGGGGCTTACGACACGCAGTCGCTACTAATGATCCTGCCCATCGGACTGCTCACCGTCTCCATCCTCCATGCCAACAACACCCGCGATGTGAAGACAGATCTTCAGGCTGGGCTGGGGACCATCACGACCTCGGTCTCGCTGATGAACGCCAAGGCCATCTATACCTTCGAGATCTTCGCTCCCTACGCCCTGGCCCTGCTCTATGTGGTCCTGCTGGGGCAGCCGTGGACGCTGCTGGCAGTCGTGCTGACATTGCCCCTGGCCCTGCGCAACGTGCGGACGATGATCCAGGCAGAAGACGACCTGCCCTACCGAGGCATTCAGCGACTCGACCAGACGACGGCGCAGCTCCAGATGGCCTTCGGCCTGCTCTACGCCTTGGGCTTCTTCCTCGGCAGTTGGCTGGGAGTATAAGAACTTATATATATAAGAAATGAGAAAGACCATTGTTGCCGTCCTCGTCGCAGCCCTGCTGTGGTTTGTGATGTTCTCGCCCTGGACGGCACCACACATCAACTTCTGGTACACGATGACGTGTGCGGCCCTCACCCTCACCACGCTCTCTACGATCTGGTGTAGGGAGTGGCTGAAGGACCTGAGGTTCTCGCCCCGTGCGGTCGCAGCAGGACTGTCGATCGCCTTCGTGTTGTGGTGGGTGTTCTGGACGGGCGACAAGGTGTCGCAATGGATGTTTGGTTTCGCCCGCGGACAGGTGGATATGATCTACTCCATGAAGGGCGGCACGCCCCCTGCCGTCATTGCCGTCCTGCTCCTCCTCGTCATCGGTCCGGCAGAGGAGATCTTCTGGCGCGGCTTCATCCAGCGGCGAATGATGGCGCGCTGGGGCGCCAACGCGGGACTGATAGCTGCCACGGCCTGCTACACGCTCGTCCATCTGCCTTCGCTCAACTTCATGCTGATCGTGGCGGCAGGAGTCGTAGGCGGCTGCTGGGGCCTCATCTACCGCTTCTTCCCGCGAAGCCTCACGGCCCTCATCATCTCCCATGCCGTATGGGACGCCTGTGCCTTCGTTCTCTTCCCCTTCTGACAGGATGCAAAAAGGAGGGTGTGTCAAAACTCCCAATATAAATAAAAAAAAACTCGTTGTACGT